>JACCDY011449276.1_pt1 | contig 25027 bp, 24 predicted proteins | sample 7446391 | NCBI WGS metagenome assembly JACCDY01 (sample SAMN15323451, study PRJNA562643) | freshwater metagenome | isolation source: river surface water | place: USA:Blue River Watershed | collected 2017-08-18 | reverse complement strand
GCGAAAAGAACGGGCGCCACAGGGGCATCAGCCGCAACAACCAAACCTTCGAGATTCGTTTCCGTGACATGGAAACCCTCGAAGCTGCGCAACGTGTGATTCAAGACCAGTTCTTGGATTTGCAAACCATCGACGCTGCGGACGGCGCAGAGTTCAAAATGACGGCCACCATCAGGCCTGAGGCGGCTCGAAAGGTTCAAGAGCAAGCCTTGAAGCAAAACATCACCACACTTCACAACCGCATCAATGAACTGGGCGTGGCCGAACCGGTCATTCAGCAACAAGGTCTGGACCGCATTGTGGTTCAGTTGCCGGGCGTGCAAGACACGGCCAAGGCCAAAGATATTTTGGGCCGCACTGCCACTTTGGAAGTGCGCATGGTGGATGAAAGTTCTGAAGCACGAAACGCAGAGCAAACCAATGGCATGGTGCCCTTCGGCTCTGAACGTTATTTAGAACGAAACGGTCAACCTCTCATTGTCAGAAAGCAAGTCATTTTGACGGGTGATAACTCGACAGACGCGCAGCCTGGCTTTGACGGTCAAACACAAGAGCCGGTGGTGAACTTGTCGCTCGATGGCAAAGGTGCGCGCATCTTCAAAGATGTGACGCGTGAAAACATCGGCAAACGCATGGCCATTTTGCTCTTTGAAAAAGGCAAGGGCGAAGTGGTGACAGCGCCCGTGATTCGTACTGAAATTGGTGGCGGTCGCGTACAAATTTCTGGTCGAATGACCACCGCTGAAGCCAATGACACAGCCTTGTTGCTTCGCGCAGGCTCTTTGGCCGCACCCATGGAAATCATTGAAGAACGCACCATTGGCCCCAGCTTGGGCGCAGAAAACATTGCCAAAGGTTTCAACAGCGTCACTTGGGGCTTCTTGGTGATTGTTGCCTTCATGTGCATTTATTACATGATGTTTGGCGTCTTCTCCAGCATCGCTTTGGGCGTGAATTTGTTGTTGCTGGTGGCCGTGCTTTCGATGTTACAGGCCACGCTGACCTTGCCTGGGATGGCGGCCATGGCGCTGGCGCTGGGCATGGCCATTGACTCCAACGTGCTGATCAATGAGCGCGTGCGTGAAGAGCTCCGTTTGGGGGCATCGCCTCAAGCCGCCATTCATACCGGTTATGACAGGGCATGGGCGACCATTCTGGACTCCAACATCACCACCCTCATTGCTGGTTTTGCCTTGTTGGCGTTTGGCTCTGGTCCTGTGCGCGGCTTTGCAGTGGTGCATTGCTTGGGTATTTTGACCAGCATGTTCTCTGCGGTGTTTTTCTCACGCGGCTTGGTCAACCTTTGGTATGGCCGCCAGAAGAAACTCAAGTCAGTGTCCATTGGGACCGTGTGGCGCCCTGAGGGCGCTGCTGTTCCAGCCACCCAAGAAAATAAAAAATAAAGCGGAGTTGCATCATGGAATTTTTCAAAATCCGCAAAGACATCCCCTTCATGAAGCATGCGTTGATTTTCAACGTCATCTCACTCACGACTTTCTTGCTGGCAGTGTTCTTTTTGTTCAGTCGCGGTTTGCACTTGTCGGTGGAATTCACCGGCGGGACGGTCATGGAAGTGAGTTACAGCCAGCCCGCCGACGTCAGCAAAGTGCGTGGTGTGGTTTCAAGCTTGGGCTACACCGAGGTGCAAGTTCAAAACTTTGGCACAGCCCGCGATGTGATGATTCGCTTGCCGCCACAAAAGGGTGTGAGTTCTGCTCAGCAAAGCGAGAAGTTGATGGAAGCTTTGAAAGCTGAAAATCCTGAGGCAACCTTGCGTCGAACAGAGTTTGTCGGGCCTCAAGTCGGGGACGAGCTGGCGCAGGATGGTTTGAAGGCGCTGGCATTTGTGGTGATCGGCATCATGCTTTATTTGGCGGTGCGCTTTGAATGGAAGTTTTCCGTTGCGGCCATCATTGCCAACTTGCACGACGTCATCATCATCTTGGGCTTCTTCGCCTTCTTCCAATGGGAATTTTCACTGGCGGTGTTGGCGGCGGTGTTGGCGGTTCTGGGTTATTCAGTCAACGAGTCGGTGGTTATTTTTGACCGAATTCGCGAGAACTTCCGTCGTTTTCGCAAGATGAGCACCATTGAAATCATTGACAACGCCATCACTTCTACGATCAGTCGAACCATCATTACACACGGCTCGACGCAAATCATGGTGCTCTCCATGTTGTTGTTTGGCGGCGAGACCTTGCATTACTTTGCCATGGCCCTGACCATTGGTATTTTGTTTGGTATTTACTCGTCCGTGTTTGTGGCGGCTGCCATTGCGATGTGGTTGGGCATTCAGCGCGAAGACCTGATTAAGGCGGCACCGAAAAAAGACGAAGATCCAGACGATCCCAACTCCGGTGCAGTGGTCTAAGTAGGGATGGCATTGTGCGGGTGGACGGTCAATGGCTTTTTAAGCCTTTGATACAAGCCACCCGGCAATCTGCCCAATGCGCCATTCAGTTCTAGCTGGAACAGCTCAGCCTGCAATTGGGCGGTAGGCAGTCCGCTTCTTTTTTGGAGCTCATCAAGTCCAACAGGGTCAAGGCCTAAATGCGCTAAGACCTGCAGGGTGTGACCCTCTTTCATCGATAAGTTCATTTCAACTTCGGTGTTTGAACTGTCTGCAGGCTGTTGTGATGCAAAGCTGTTTTGATCAAGTGCCGGCAAATCTTTGAGTTCTTCGAGGATGTCTTGCACGCAATCGACCAACTTGGCGCCTTGCTTGATCAAGTCGTGACAGCCCTTGGCTACGGTGGTATGAATGGAGCCGGGGATGGCAAACACGTCTTTGCCCATGTCGATGGCTTGCTTGGCTGTAATCAAGGAACCCGATCGTGCTGCGGCTTCAACCACCAAACAACCTTGGGACAGTCCTGCAATCAGTCGATTGCGCTTGGGAAAGTTGGCTGTGATGGGTGGCGTGTTGAGTGGGTATTCGCTCATCAACAAACCATGGGCCGCAATGCTCAATGCCAAAGCATGATTTTGATGCGGATAAACCCGATCAAGACCGGTGCCGACAATCGCCACTGTTCGCAAAGGATTGGCCAAGGTGCCACCTTGAAGCGCGCCAAGATGAGCCTCTGTGTCAACGCCCAAAGCCAAGCCAGAAATGACGGTCAAGCCTGCTTGGGCAAGGCTAGCTGCAAACTCATGGGCATTGATACGCCCCTGCGGGGTGGCGTTGCGACTGCCAACCACGGCGATAGCCAAAGGCGCTTTGAATGCCGCGGGACTGAGACAATGCAAATGTTGTGTTTGCCCCATGACATACAGCAGGCACGGCGGGTCGGGGGTGAGCATCAGGCTGCTGGGGTAGTCTGAATCGGCCAAAGTTAACAGGCGTTTGTGCAATGTGGTTGATGCATGGCGATGCGCAGGCTTTTCCAGCCATGCCCATGTGGTGTTGAGGGCGTCTTCTAATCCTTCGGGTTCCAAACACAAGTGATGACTGACAGCAGGGCTGACATGCACTTGCAATTCAGCGGCGGACCTTTGAAATATCATTTCGGGCAAACCAAAAGCCTTGAGCAGTGCGCGCGCGGTGATATTGCCAACACCGGGCGTGAGGCTGAGCCTTAGCCAAGCTTTGAGACTTTCTCGGTTGGAAATCATGGTTTGACCTATTTAGACAGCCACAAGCTGGGGGGCTGATTTTGGGTAGGATTACGCGCTTGGGCAAGACTTCTTCAAATTAGAGAAAATAGAGGTATTGCTGAATAAATAACACCATGGCACTTTTAAACATTCTTTGCTATCCAGATCCCCGCCTGCACAAGGTGGCCAAACCCGTCACTGAGTTCGACGAAAAGCTGCGCACGCTGGTGGCGGACATGTTGGAGACCATGTATGAGTCTCAAGGCGTAGGCTTGGCCGCCACGCAGATTGACGTGCACCAACGCTTGGTGGTCATGGACACATCAGAGGAGCGCAACCAACCAGTGGTCCTGATCAATCCAGAAATTACATGGGCCAGTGAAGAGCGCGTCAAAGGCGAAGAAGGTTGCTTGTCAGTACCCGGGATTTACGACGGTGTTGAGCGTGCTGTGAAAGTCAAAGTCAAAGCAGCAGACGAGCATGGCCAAGTGCGCGAGTTAGAAGCCGAAGGTTTGATGGCAGTTTGTGTGCAGCACGAGTTGGACCATCTGATGGGCAAAGTATTTGTTGAATATTTGTCACCCCTCAAGCGCAATCGCATCAAGACCAAAATGCTGAAAGCGCAAAGAGACAACGCCTAAGCCAGCACAGAAAGAAAATTCATGCGCGTTATTTTTGCGGGCACTCCCGAATTTGCCCGCAGCGCATTGGCGGCCTTGCATGCGGCGGGCCATGACATTGTGGGTGTGATGACGCAGCCCGATCGTCCTGCTGGCCGCGGCATGAAACTCCAAGCGTCTGCTGTCAAACAATTTGCGCAAGCACACCAGTTGCCCGTGTTGCAAGCGCACAGCTTGAGACTGGACGGTAAATACCCAGAGGAAGCGCTGTCAGCACAGCAATTCATTGCGCAAGCACACGCCGATGTCATGGTGGTGTCCGCTTATGGCTTGATATTGCCGCAATGGGTATTGGATGCACCCCAGTTTGGTTGCCTCAACATTCATGCATCCTTATTGCCCAGATGGCGAGGGGCCGCGCCCATTCACCGCGCCATTGAAGCCGGTGATGCTGAAACTGGCGTCACCATCATGCAAATGGACGCAGGCCTTGACACCGGTGACATGTTGCTCAAAGAAACATGTCCCATTGACCCGCAAGACACGACAGCCACATTGCACGATGCATTGGCCAGCATGGGTGCCCAGATGATTGTGAAGGCTTTGACACAGGTCGGTCGCTTCAGTCCTGTCAAACAGCCCACTGAGGGCATCACCTATGCCCACAAAATTGAAAAAGCAGAAGCCGCTTTAGATTGGATGCAATCTGCGGAAGTGCTGGCGAGGCGTGTCCGTGCTTTCGATCCATTTCCAGGCATGAGCACGCACTTAAGTGATGAAGTGATTAAGGTTTGGCAGGCGCATGCATTGAATGCCGACGTCCGTTCAACGCAGGCAGCAATGCCAGGCACAATTCTGGCCATTTCCGAATTTGGCATTCAAGTGGCGTGTGGCGAAGGCGTGTTGTGCCTCACGCAATTGCAAAAACCAGGCGGCAAGCGACAGGCCGTTTCTGACTTTGTGCGCAGCTTCAAAGGTGCCGTCGGCGATGTTTTTAAAAGCTGAGAACTACCGACATCCGGCCTTCATGGAAGGCATCAAAGATGCTGCACCCCAAGCGCCAGGTGTTGCAGCATGGGGATTGATGACCGGTGTGGCCATGATGAATTCGGGCATGAGTGTGCTCGAGTCGATTGCCATGACTTTGTTTGTCTATGCAGGCAGTTCGCAGCTGGCCGCCATTCCTTTGATTGCAGTGGGCGCACCGGCTTGGGTTATTTTGGCCACGGGCTTTTGTGTCAACTTGCGCTTCATGGTTTTCAGTTTGCATTTGCGACCTTACTTCATGCACTTGCCACGCTTTGAACGCATGATGCACGGCTACCTCACGGCTGACATCAGCTACGTCTTGTTTACCCGACGATTTCCGAAGCCCGCAGAGGATGCTGCAACACAATTGCATCAGTCGGCGTTTTTGGCAGGCAATACCTGCATCGTTTGGCTGAGTTGGATGGTGGCCAGTTTCTTTGGCATTCTATTGGCCAACATCATTCCACCCGCTTGGGGTTTGGGCTTTGCTGGGACACTTTGTTTGGTGGGTATTTTTTGTTCACTGGCCAGTACCAAGATGCGATTTTTCACGGCAACCGTGGCGGCCGTCACCGCCATTGCCGCGTATGCCCTGCCATTGAAATTGAACATTGTGTTGGCCATTGTGGTGGCTGTGATGTTCAGCATGAGCCTTGAGCGATTGCAAAAACCTCCAAGGCAAGTCTCATGATGCTTTTTGAAGGCACCGATTTTTGGACGGTCGCAGTCATTGTGGGCTTGACCTTGGTGACGGTCATCACGCGGACTTTCTTTTTTATTTCCAGCGAAGAATGGACGCTGCCTGATTGGGCACAAAGAGGTTTGCAATTTGCACCTATCGCGGCATTGGCAGCCGTTGTGTTTCCAGAAATCTTGATGCAACAAGGACAATTCTTGCAGACCTGGATGGACGCACGGTGGGTCGGCGCTTTGGTGGGCGGTGCCATCTATTTTTGGAAGCGCAATGTGCTGCTGACCATTGTGGTGGGCATGTTGGCTTATTTACCTTTGCATCTTTGGCTAGGTTGGTGATTTGTTTCGGCGGTGGTTCGTACCCCGAGGGTAAGTTTGCGCAAGATTGCAAGACTAAAATTGTGGCTTCGATGGATGTGCCACGGCATGCATCCTGTTTTCATTTTCGTCAAAGAGAAATTTCATGAACGTCATTCGGTTTTCAGATTTGTGTGCACAAGACAAAGTCAGAGGGCAGCGTGTTTTTATCCGTGCCGATTTGAATGTGCCGCAAAACGATGCAGGTGACATTACAGAAGACACTCGCGTGCGTGCCTCTGTGCCGTGCATTCAAATGGCACTCGACGCGGGTGCTGCCGTGATGGTCACCAGCCATTTAGGACGTCCTACAGAGGGCGAATTCAAAGCAGAAGATTCATTGGCACCGGTTGCCAAACGATTGGCTGAACTGTTAGGCCGTGATGTCCCCCTCAAGGCCAATTGGGTCGATGGCGTCGAGGTGGCCGCGGGTCAGGTGGTATTGCTGGAAAATTGCCGCGTCAACAAAGGCGAGAAAAAGAACAACCCCGAGCTGGCCCAAAAAATGGCCGCCCTTTGCGACATTTTTGTCAATGACGCATTTGGTACGGCGCACCGCGCAGAAGGCACCACTTACGGCATTGCCGAGTACGCCAAAGTGGCTTGTGCGGGCCCTTTGTTGGCCGCAGAAATTGATGCCATTACCAAGGCTTTGGCACACCCTGCCCGCCCACTGGCCGCCATTGTGGCAGGCAGCAAAGTGTCGACCAAACTCACCATCTTGAAGAGCTTGGCCGATAAGGTGGACCAACTGATTGTGGGCGGCGGTATTGCCAATACCTTCATGTTGGCAGCGGGTCTGAAAATTGGTAAGAGCTTGGCCGAGCCCGATTTGTTGGCAGAAGCCAAAGCGGTGATCGACATCATGAAAGCGCGCGGTGCAGAAGTGCCCATTCCCACGGACGTTGTCACTGCAAAATCTTTTTCAGCAGACGCAGTGGCCACCGTGAAGAAAGCCACGGATGTGGCCGACGACGATTTGATTTTGGACATTGGTCCCGAGACTGCCGCAAAACTGGCCACGCAATTGAAAGCTGCTGGCACCATTGTGTGGAATGGCCCTGTAGGTGTGTTTGAGTTTGCTGCGTTTGAAAATGGCACCCGCGTGATTGCGCAAGCCATTGCAGAATCAAATGCATTCAGCATTGCGGGCGGTGGCGACACTTTGGCCGCCATTGCCAAATATGGCATTGAAAAAGAGGTGGGCTATATCTCTACCGGTGGCGGTGCATTCCTTGAGGTCCTTGAAGGCAAGACCTTACCCGCATTTGAAATTTTGTCGCGCCGCGCGCAGTCATAAATTCAATCCAACAAAAAAGGCCGCTAATTCAGCGGCCTTTTTTTGATCAACGTCGTGACTGTCAATGGGCTGTATCAGGAAGCCTTGGGAGGCAAGTTGCCGCGCACAGGGCTGGTCATGTGGCCTTGGAAGTCAGTCCAGCATTCGCGCGTGAAATCGTATAGCTTGCACGCCTTGGCTGTTTTGAAATACCAGCTCCAAGAGAATGGCTGAACAATGATGCGGCCTGGCAACATCTCTTCCAATTTGGCTTGCGCTTGCTTCAGGCGATAGAGTGGAATGCTCATGTCGACGTGGTGCGCAGTGTGCTCCATGATGTGGTGCACCATGTTGCCAATTTTCATGGGGAAGGTCAGATGCACAGTGGTCGACACAAAAGGCTGCGCCTTGGTCCAAGCAGATTTGTCATTGTGCCAAGACACCCGCACGTGCGTGTGGTGAACATAAACCACAAAGCCAATCATGGTGTTCCAGAAAAAGAATGGGACCAACACGCCCATGATCAGGGTGAGCGCCACCGATTGGTCTGTGGCCATTGCGGCATAGCTCATCACTGCAATCCACAAGATACCAAACACCGATACCAACAAGCTGTCTTTGAAAAAGACAGGGCGGCGAGTAGGCATGTGCGTTTTGTTGGGGAAAAACTCACGCTTCCACCAAATTTCAATGAGGTAATAAAGACCGGGTGCCCAGCCACTGCGGTACAGGCGTTGGAGCAAACGATCAACGGGACCCAATGCTGAAAACTCTTCTGCGGTGAGTGGTGTCCAAACAAAGTCAACGCCCTTTAAGTTGGTGTAGCCATGGTGCACCACGTTGTGGCCGGTGTCCCACAAGCTGTAAGGGGTGAGTGAGTACAAAAAGGCGTAGCGACCAATCCACTTGTTCAGTTCGCGATGAGGCGTGAGGCTTTGGTGGCAAGCGTCGTGGCCAATGATGAACAAGCGGCCAATGACAAAACCCGCAGCCAAACCGCAAAGCAGTTTGAGCCACACCGATTCAAAAGCCACTGTTCCAGCAATCAAACCGACGAACAGTGCGGTATCGACCAACAGCAGCACAAAGGCACGCAAAGTGGAACGCTGTGACAAGGGGAACAGCCACTCACGAATGACCTTGCGATGAGGCATGGCCTGATCTGGCGGAATGGGCTGCAAATTGTCAGAGGAAGAATGTGTAGTCATAGGGTGGGCGCGAAAGCTTGAGCTTGGGTGCCAGTCATCGGAATGCCCCGAGTCTAAACCCTTAGGGTTTTCCTCTGGCTGACATGGGTCAATTGATCCTGACGAAAAAAGCCCTTATTGAGACGCAATTTGTTCTCCCTGTGTAACTAAATTCGTGGGAAAATTGAAATTAAATTACACCGGAGACAAGTCCACATGCCAACCCGTGCTACCAAGATCGTTGCCACCCTCGGCCCTGCATCCAGCGACCCAGCCTTACTCGAAGCCATGATTCGTGCTGGCGTGAACGTGGTTCGACTCAACTTCAGTCATGGCAAAGCGCAAGACCACATTGACCGCGCTCAATTGGTTCGCGAGGCCGCTACCCGCGCAGGCCGTGAAGTGGCCATCATGGCCGACTTACAGGGACCCAAAATCAGAGTTGGCAAATTTGCCGAAGGCAAAGTCATGCTCGAGCAAGGTGCTCAATTTGTCCTGGACGCTTCACGCACAGAACCAGGCGATCTCTCAGGCGTGGGTTTGGATTACAAAGAATTGCCACGCGACGTGAAAGCTGGCGATGTGTTGTTGTTGAACGACGGCCTGATTGTGCTGACCGTTGACTCTGTGCAAGGCGAAAAGGTCAATACCACGGTCAAACTGGGTGGTGAATTGTCCAACAACAAAGGCATTAACAAGCAAGGTGGCGGCCTGACTGCGCCAGCCCTGACGGGCAAGGACATGGAAGACATCAAAACAGCGATGAGCTTTCAAGCAGACTACATTGCCGTTAGCTTTCCTAAAAACGCCACCGACATGGAAATGGCCCGTCAGCTGGCCAATGTGGCTGCAGCCGAGTTCAATCACAAGCCGGGTTTGATCGCCAAAATTGAGCGAGCCGAAGCTATTCCTCGTTTGGAAGAAATTTTGTTGGCCAGTGACGGCATCATGGTTGCGCGTGGCGATTTGGCGGTTGAGGTTGGTAACGCCGTTGTACCTGCTCTGCAAAAACGCATGATCAAGCTGGCGCGCAAACACGACAAGGTCACCATTACCGCCACCCAAATGATGGAAAGCATGATTACCAACCCCGTGCCCACGCGAGCTGAAGTCAGCGATGTGGCCAATGCGGTGTTGGACGGCACCGATGCCGTCATGTTGAGCGCCGAAACTGCGGCCGGTAAATTCCCGCTAGAAACCGTGCAAGAAATGGCCAAAATTTGTTTGGCCGCCGAGGCCGCCGAAGAGGTTGAGTTGGATGCCGATTTCAGTGGTCAAACCTTCCATCGCATTGACCAGTCTATTGCCATGGGCGCATTGTTCACAGCCCACCACCTCAATGCCAAGGGCATTGTGGCTTTGACCGAGTCGGGTTCAACAGCCCTTTGGATGAGCCGTCACCGGGTCAAAATACCCATTTACGCCTTGACCACCAAGGTCAGTTCGCAAAGAAAAATGGCTTTGTATCGCAACGTTCGTCCTTTGCTGATGAACACCAGCACGGACCTCGATACAGCGTTGTCGCAAGCTGAAATGCACTTGAAAAAGCGCAACATTGTTTCAACAGGCGACATCTATGCCATTACGTGCGGTGAACCGATGGGCTCGCCTGGTGGTACCAACATGCTCAAAATTTGTCGAGCCAAGTAAGTACTTACTTTTTAGAAAATCAAGCCAACGTTTAAAACACCAAGACGCAAGTCCTTGGTGCTTTATTTTTTGCGGTGCCGCAGTTTGTAGAAAACAAGGTGGCTGAGCCAACCCACTGACCAGCAAAGCCATGCCGTCCACAGCGTGTGGCTCATGAAGTGAGCACCGCGCATTTGCTGTGAAACACCCAATACAAAGCCAACCAGCAACGCGCCCAATAGCCATGCCCAAGCTGCAGGTGCGTTGTTTTGTTTCAGGCCAAAGTAAGCGGCCATGAAAGCAAATCCGGTTGAAGCATGGCCCGCAGGAAAGCAGTGTCCACCCCCGCCATCACGCTGCCAAAAATCCCAATGCGACACGTAAGGGGCCAAGCCACCAAAAATTTGCAAATCCCAAGGGCAACTGGTTTCACTGAAGCCTTTGATGAAGGTGACGCTGAGCAGTGCGCAGAGGACTGAGCCAAAAACACTGGCGCGATCGGCTGTTGACAAAGACCGCAATGCGCCCCAAGGCCGCCAGATGCCAAGCAAAAGTGTCAGCAAGAAGACCCAACCGACGGTTCTGGCCCCCTCGTGCATGATTTTCACCATCCACCAATTTGAACGCAGCGCAAAGCCATCACTTTCTCCCCAGATGGCCGCCATTTTCATGTCGCCACCCGAAAAGTCCCAAGCCAGCAGCAGAGGCAACAAAGCCAAGCTGATCCATGCAGGGCGTCGCCAAAAGGGCGCTTGGCTTGGGTCCGCTGAAAGTGAAGAAGTGACGAACATGATTTAAATGATAGTCTGACTGAGCTCAAAACTCAGAATTTTCACAGACGCTTGTTAAAATCAACCGCAGTTACAAGCTGGTTACATGATTTTTCTGAGCCCCTCTTTGGGCAGAAAAATGCCATGGCCAGGTTTGAAAAAAGTTTATCAACTCTTTGGGATTTTCATCATGGCACTCGTTTCAATGCGCGAGTTGCTGGACCATGCCGCGGCCAATGGCTACGGCATTCCAGCATTCAACGTCAACAATTTAGAGCAAGTTCAGGCCATCATGGAAGCCGCCAAAGAAACTGGCGCGCCGGTCATCATGCAGGCGTCTGCGGGTGCTCGTAAATATGCGGGTGAAGGCTTTTTGAAGTTGCTCATCCAAGCCGCAGTCGAGTCTTATCCCAACATTCCAGTGGTCATGCACCAAGACCACGGCCAAAGCCCCGACGTGTGCCAAGGCGCCATCAATTTGGGATTCAGCTCAGTCATGATGGATGGCAGCTTGGAAGCCGACGGCAAAACCATCGCCAGTTATGACTACAACGTGGAAGTGACCCAAAAAGTGGTCAGCATGGCTCACAAATTGGGCATCACCGTGGAGGGTGAATTGGGTTGTTTAGGTTCCTTGGAAACCATGCAAGGTGACAAAGAAGATGGCCATGGCACCGATGCAGTCATGACCCGTGAGCAACTTTTGACGGACCCCGAGCAAGCGGCCGACTTTGTCAAACGCACCCAGCTCGATGCCTTGGCCATTGCCATTGGCACCAGCCACGGCGCCTACAAATTCACACGCAAGCCTACGGGCGATATCTTGGCTATTGACCGCATTCAGGCCATCCACAAACGCATTCCCAACACCCACTTGGTGATGCACGGTTCTTCAAGTGTGCCGCAAGACCTGTTGGCCGTCATTCGTGAATATGGCGGCAACATGAAAGAAACCTATGGCGTCCCTGTTGAAGAAATTCAAAAGGCCATTCAGTTTGGTGTGCGCAAAATCAACATTGACACCGACATTCGTTTGGCCATGACCGCTGCCGTGCGCAAATTCATGGCGCAAAACCCCGACAAATTTGACCCCCGCGAATGGCTCAAGCCTGCGCGCGAAGCGGCCAAACAAATTTGCAAGCAACGCTACATTGAGTTTGGCTGTGAAGGTCAAGCTGCCAAGATCAAAGGCCACAGCTTGCAAGTGGTGGCAGCGCAGTATGCAAAAGGCGAGTTGGCGCAAGTCGTTCACTGAAATTGGCGGGATAATTGCAGCAACATGAACACTGCTGCTTTACACACTTCCGCTTTAACGTCGCTCACCTTGCTCGCCCGTGGCAAGGTGCGTGACAACTATGCTGTCGGCGCCGATCGCATTTTGATGGTGGCCTCCGATCGCATCAGCGCCTTTGATGTCATCATGGGTGAGCCCATTCCCGGCAAAGGAGTGTTGCTCACACAAATGGCCTTGTATTGGTTCGACAAGCTCGGCCCCAAAGGGCTTAATCTGTGCCCGATTCACCTCACGGGCGAGGCGCCCGAAAGCGTTGTCAGCGAAGCTGAAGTGCCGCAAGTCAAAGGCCGCTCGATGCTGGTCAAGCGCTTGAAACCCATTCCCGTCGAGGCCGTGGTGCGGGGTTATTTGGCGGGCAGTGGTTGGAAAGAATACCAAGAGGGTCAACAGGTGTGTGGCGTGAAGTTGCCCGCAGGCTTGAAAAATGCCAGCAAATTGCCTGAACCCATTTACACACCGGCGGCCAAAGCCGCTGTCGGTGATCACGATGAAAACATCACGTTTGAAAAAACAGTCGAGATGATTGGTCTCGATTTGGCCACGCGCATCAAAGACATCAGCATTGCCATTTACAAAGCGGCCAGTGACATTGCTGCCCAAAAAGGCATCCTGATTGCCGATACCAAGTTTGAATTTGGTTTAGATGCCGACGGTACCTTGGTCTTGATGGACGAGGTGCTGACCCCTGACTCTTCTCGATATTGGCCCGCCGAAAGCTATGTGGAGGGTGTCAACCCACCCAGCTACGACAAGCAGTTTTTGCGCGACTGGCTGGAAGGCGCTTTGGTCAATGGCAAGCCTTGGGACAAAACGCCGCCTGCTCCTCGTTTACCCCGTGAAGTGATTGATAAGACATCGGCAAAATACGAAGAAGCGCTGCAGCGTTTGACTCGCTAAGTCATCTTGCCCAAACAGCCATCGCTCAAAATTGTGGCGTTGGGCCAGCGCATCTAAGTTTGGAGATGCCCCTCATGATCAATTTGTTCCGCTCTGCACCCGAACTCATGGTGCAGTACGCGCACTACCACCGCGATCGTCGCAACATCGTCACCCATTTGGTGGGTATTCCATTGATTGTTTTGTCCATTGGCATGCTGCTGTCCTTGGTCTCATGGGACATTGCGGGTCATGCTGTCAGTTTGGCGGCCTTGCTTTGGGTGCTTTCAACGCTGTGGTACCTCACACGCGGCAATTTGTTATTGGGTGTGGCTACCAGCGTTGTCAACGGCGCACTGATCGCTTTGGCCCACACGCCTGAGGCTGCCACAGGTTGGGGCCTGAATGTACTTTACGAGGCCGCATGGTTTCCAGGCTTGGTCGTGTTTGTCATTGGCTGGATCATTCAGTTTGTGGGCCACATTTTTGAGGGGCGCAAACCTGCATTTGTCGACGATGTGGTGGGACTGTTGGTCGGCCCCATGTTTGTGGTGGGCGAGGCACTCATGATGGCTGGCATGCTTCGCAGCATGCACAGCCTAATTGAAGCGCAAGCTGGTGCCACGCGTTAATCAAAAGTAGCCTCTAACAGGCGCCCCAAACGGGCGCCATGCCATCTCAGTTCAGCATCATGCTGAGCTTGCGGCGATAGCTCGACACCATGGCCGCTTGCGGGTCTTCTTGCACCGCACTTTTGCCCATCAATTCGATGCCGCCTGCCGATTTGCCCGTGTGATCGGCACCGCCTTTGGGTGCAGCCGGTGTGAGCAACTCCAACAAACCCACCATGGTTTTGCGTGGTGCCTCGTCGTTCCATTTTTTGTCGCGCATGATGATTTCCAGTAATTCATCCATGGCGCCTGTCCAATCGTCGCTGGCCAAGAGCACACGCGCCTTGGCAAAGCGGGCGTCAAAGTCGCGTTTGTTGGCCGCAATGAGTTCATCAAACTTTTCCAATGGCCACTGGCCCATGGGGTCGGTGGTGACAAAGTGCAAAGCGTCGAGCCACTGCTTCAATGCTTCAAACCGTAATTTCAAAGGGATTTGAGACAAACAGGGTTGGATGACAGTCGCTGCGTCCTCAAGTTGGCCCATGCTGATCAGCAGTTTGACCAAGTCAAAACGAGCGTCATCGTTCTCGGGGTTGGCCTGCAAGGCTTCGAGTAACTTGGCTTGAGCGGTTTCCAAGTCGCCCGATTCCATGAGCGCTTCGGCTTCTTGAACCTCAGCTTCAGCCAAGACTTCATTTTCGCCAGGCACGTGTTTGTCGAGGAATTCGCGCAATTTACCTTCGGGAACGGCGCCCATGAAACCGTCTACAGGCTGACCATTTTTAAGCATGACGCAGGTTGGAATGCTCCGAATACCGAAGGCGGCTGCCAATTGCTGCTCTTGGTCGGAGTCAATTTTGACCAGTTTGAAGCGGCCGCCATAAGCCTCTTCCATCTTTTCCAAGAGGGGGCCCAAGGTTTTGCAAGGGCCGCACCAGGGCGCCCAAAAGTCCACCAAAACGGGTGTTGTCATGGAGGCCGCAATGACCTCGGTTTCAAAAGTTTCTACGGTGACATCAATCATATTTACCAGACCTAAGGGCTAAACCTTAAAATTCAAGGATTGAACTGAATTTCAAATGAATTTCAGTTCGGACAATTATTCAAACTTATCGACTGCGTCTTAACGCTTCAGCAAAGCCAACCATGCCAAACACAGCATCCAAAGCCAAAACACGCATCGGCGTGGTCATGGGTTCCAGCTCCGACTGGGACACGATGCAACACGCAGTGCAGATTCTCCAACAGTTTGGCATCGATCACGAGGCCAAAGTGGTATCGGCCCACAGAATGCCTGACGAAATGTTCACTTATGCTGAAACAGCCCTTGAAAGAGGCTTGTTTGCCATCATTGCTGGCGCAGGCGGCGCAGCCCACTTGCCTGGCATGTTGGCTGCAAAAACGGTGGTGCCTGTTTTAGGGGTGCCCGTGGCCAGCAAACATTTACAGGGCGTCGACTCTTTACACAGCATTGTGCAAATGCCCAAAGGCATTCCCGTGGCTACTTTTGCCATTGGTGCAGCGGGCGCCGCCAATGCGGCTTTGTTTGCTGTGGCCATGTTGGCCCAACAAGACCCTGCCCTGCAAGCGCAGCTTGAACAATTCAGAAAAGACCAAACGGCTTTGGCACAAGGCATGACATTGCCGCCTGTAGGGGCAGCATGAACGGCACGGTCCCTCCTTTGTCTTTGTTGCCTGGTGGCGCCGCCACGCACACATCTTCTCCTTCTGCCAATGAGCCGCTCACCTTGGGTGTCATGGGCGGCGGTCAGTTGGGCCGCATGTTTGTGCATGCCGCCCAAGCCATGGGCTACTTCACAGCAGTGCTGGACCCTGATGCCAACAGTCCTGCTGGCCGAGTCAGCCATCGCCACATTCAAACCGATTACACCGATCCAGCAGGCTTGAAGCAGTTGGCCTTGTGCAGTGCGGCCATCACCACTGAATTTGAAAATGTGCCGGCACCTGCCCTGCGTGAATTGGCTCAATTCAAACCTGTTTCGCCAGGCGCGGATGCCGTTGCCATTGCCCAAGACCGTGCGGCAGAAAAAGCGCACTTCGACAAGTGTGGTGTGCCTTGTGCGCCCTATGCGGTCATTGAAACCCCAACGCAACTGGACGCGGCATTGTCAGCCCAGTTGTTGCCAGGTATTTTGAAAACTTCGCGCATGGGCTATGACGGCAAAGGTCAAGTTCGCGTCAAAGATGCAGAGGCCTTGCGTGCTGCGTGGCAAGACTTGAAACAAGTGCCTTGTGTCCTTGAAAAAATGTTGCCGCTGGCATTGGAATGCTCGGTCATTGTGGCGCGAGGTGGTGATGGGCAGATGGTCAATTTTCCCGTGCAACGCAATTTGCATCGCGATGGGATCTTGGCTGTGACAGAAGTTTATGAAGGCCACTTGCCCCCTGAATTGCAAGCGCAAGCGGTTGCCGCAGCACGTGCCATCGCTGTCGGTGTGAGTTATGTAGGGGTCTTGTGCGTTGAATTTTTTGTCTTGCAAGACGGCAGCATGGTGGTCAATGAAATGGCGCCGCGCCCGCACAACAGCGGCCATTACACATTGGATGCCTGTGATCAATCGCAGTTTGATTTGCAGGTGCGCACATTGGCAGGTTTGCCATTGACGCAACCCCGTCAACACAGCCCGGCCATCATGCTGAATTTGTTGGGCGATGTTTGGTTCAACGAACAGGGCGCGATGCGTTTGCCCGACTGGGCTGCTGTCTTGGCCTTGCCGGGTACGCATTTGCATTTGTATGGCAAAACCGAAGCGCGCAAAGCACGCAAGATGGGGCACTTGAATATCACGGGCGCAACAGTTGCTGAAGTCAAAAAAACCGCTTTGCAGGCGGCTGCTATTTTGGGTATTGAAGCGTTTTAAGTAGCGCACCCATCACAGTTTCTGAACCACAAAAGCATGATCATTTCAGGTTCCAGTTCGGCCCATGTCACGCAAGCTGCAGAGGCATTGAAAGCAGGGGCGCTTTTAGGCCTGCCGACAGAAACGGTCTATGGTTTGGCAGCCGATGCCTGCAATGAAGCTGCGGTTGCCAAAATATTCAAAGCCAAAGGTCGACCCGCCAACCATCCCTTGATTGTTCATGTGGCGACAGCAGAGGCGGTTGCAAAGTTTGCCAGTGAAGTCCCTGTTTTTGCAGAAGCGTTGATGACGCAATTTTGGCCAGGCCCACTCACGCTGATCCTGCCCCGCAAAGATGGCATGGTCGCTGCCGCTGCAGGCGGACAAAATTCTGTGGGCTTGCGGTGCCCTTCTCATCCTGTTGCACGCGAGGTGTTGCAGGCTTGCGCCACCCAAGGCGTTTGGGGTGTGGCTGCGCCCAGCGCCAATCTGTTTGGTCGTGTGAGCCCCACGACTGCTGCACACGTTCAATCAGAGTTTGGCAATGAACTTCTCATTTTGGATGGTGGTGAATGCGACGTGGGCATTGAATCCACCATTGTCGATTGCACGCGAGGTGTACCGGTTTTGCTCCGACCGGGACAAATTAGTCGCATCGACATTGAAAAAGCGTGTGGTCTCAAACTGGTCAGTCCAGAAGCCTTGAATACTGAAGCACCGCGTGCCTCTGGCACGCTAGAGTCCCATTACGCGCCCAGCGCCAAGGTGCGATTGATGAGCCAAGCGGATTGGCAAAAGGCCTTGGAAGCGCTGGGCCCTCATGCGCAGAATTTGGCGTTGTGGTCTGTTCAAAAACCCGCGCCCGATTTGATGGGCGCTGGTCTTTGCTGGCGCGCCATGCCTTCAAGTGCAACGCAAGCTGCACACGATTTGTTCAGTGTGTTGCGAGATTTTGATGCGCGTGGTGTGCGGACCATTTGGATCGAAACGCCGCCAGATACGCCCGAGGGGGAGGGCGTACGCGACAGGCTTCAACGCGCGGCCGCATAGCCCATGAAAAAAGCACCTCGAAGGGTGCTTTTTTTTGATGCAGTGATGGCTTTAGAACCGCATTCCCACGCCCAAACTGACGCCAATTGGATTGAGTTTGATGTCCAATGTTTGGCCAGTCGACAAAGTGTTGCGCGTGCTCAGCGGAGTTTTGGTGACTGAGCCATCTACAAACCAGCGCTCGTCAATTTTGTAGGTGCCACCAATTTGGAAGGTGCTGGTCAATTTCGACTCAATTGACAGTTTGGTTGGGTTGGCAGGTGTGCCGCCTGTTAGAGCAGACAAGGTGGCTGTGCTGCGTTCACCATCAAACTTGGCGTAAGTTGCACCAATGCCCAAGTAAGGGCGAAACACGGCGCCGGCTTCACCAAATCGATACTGCAACATCAAGGTGGCTGGGATGGCCTTGGTGTCGCCAATTTTGCCCACACCGGCAATGCTGCCCGCACCATACAAATCGTGTTTGAAAGGCAAGGCCAAGGGCAGATCGATGGCCAGGTTGTTGGTCCACATGTAAGTGATACCGCCCCCAATCTGGGTGCCTTTACTGACATCTGATTGAACACCCGCTAAGGAGGGGGCTGTTAAGTTGCCGCTGGTCACTTGAGGTGACAGTTGCACCACACCTCCGCGAACCAACCAGCTGCCCTGGGATTGAGCGTGTGCTGATGTGGCAAGCGTGGCGGCAATGAGTGCAGTCATCGCTGACAACGCAAAGCAGAATTTAGATTTCATGATTTTTCTCCTTTGCTAAGTTTTACAACCAGCCAGCGGTGGCCAATGATTTAGCGACCAACTGACTGAGCAATTGGTAACCGTAAGGGGTTGGATGGAAGCCGTCAGAGAAGGCATAGGTTTGCCACCAATTGGCACCGCCTGTGGCGCCCGCTGGGGGCGTCATTGCTGACAATGCGCTGGCTGTACAAGTTTGGAAGTTGTAAGTGGGCAGACCGTCAGAGCCCACGCCAGTGATCGGACAAGCAGGTGTTTTCACATTGGTCAGACCGTATTGCGCAGGATTGGCAATTTGATCGTTGAATGCCGTATAAAAATCGACCAGCACAATGCGTTTATCGCCCGCTACTTTGGCGGCCAAGCGTGCATTGAAAGTTTCAACCCATGACTTGAACAAAGCCTCAGATTGCGCCCGTGCTGTAGCGCCCGCAGCAGCAGCAATGCTACCTAGGACCATTTGAAAGCGCGGTGTGTTGGTGATGCCAGGCATGTTAAGGACAGCGACACGTTCTGCGCCTTTGTCTAGGGCAGAGACCTTGATGCTGTCATAAAACTTGTCGGCCAGTTTTTCCATGTAAACACCGCCAGCTTGGGCAACACCCGTGGGCCCAGCCATGAGCATAGGACCTAAAGTGGCAGGTGCAATCAAGGTGCCTGTCATGGCTGCAAATTTGGCGCCGCCATCAGAGCTGGCTGCCAAATAAGCGCCCACCAAATCGGCAGCATCATTGCCACCGCCATCGATTAAGAGAAGGTCTGAGCTTTTGTAATTGCCCGCTGCAGAAGCAACTTGCAATTGGTAGGTGATTGAAAACGGTGAAGCGCCAGCGCCTGTCGATGGATCAATGTTGTTGATGCGACCCCCACCCACCGCAAAGCTGGTGCAGCCGGGAGTTGGGTTAGGCACGAATGTAGCGCCTGTGAATTTGAAAAAGTTACAAAGCTGGGGCGCGCCCAACAAGGCGGTAATGCGCTCTGTCCAGATGGCATTGGGTTCACTGCTGCTGCCTTGCACAGAAAAGATTCGACCGTAGCCAGGAAGTCCGGTGAAGACGCCGCTGTCAGACAGGCTATCGCCCATGACTTTGACTGACGTAATGCCTGCGCGTTGGCTGGTTGAGTCTGCGCCCCCACCACCACAACCAACCAAAATGGCTGCAGCTGCTGTGGCAAGCAGTGCAACTTTCCACTTCATGGATTTCATCTTTCACCTCTTTCTCTTGTTTTTAAAAAAGAACGCCCGTTCTTTTGTAGACAATCTACTTCACAGGGGAGGCTTCGGGTGATGGGGTTACTACTAGTCTGACCTAAGACTTTTTCTGATCCTCCACGGTCCACTCCAGCAATTTGTCAAACGCTGTGCGGGCGGCATTCGCATTGGGGTGATTGATTAACACCACAAACACATAGCGCTGACCGCTCAAGCCCTCCACATACCCCGCCAGTGAGGCGACATCACGCAAACTCCCAGACTTGAGTTTGGCTCGCCCAATGGCCACGGAGTTTGGCGCACGATCTTTCAACCTAGACACGGTGCCATCGACGCCAGCTATGGCCAAGGAGTTTTGAAGTGCCGCAGAAAATGGACTGTTAGCCGCCCATTGCAGCAGTTCGCTGAGGGCCTGGGCATTGCTTCGTTCATCACGCGAAAGACCTGAACCGTTGTCAATCACAGGCAGTGTTTGTTTCGGCAGTTTTTGTTGCCACCATCGCAACACAATTTGCCGGGAAGCCTCGAAGTTGCCAGGTGCTTTTTGACTCGACAGGGTCAGAAACAGTTGCTGCGCCATCACGTTGTTGGAAAACTTGTTGATGTCAGCCACGATGTCAGACAGTGGCAATGAGGGCGCATCATGCCAAAGCTTGGCTTGTACAGGCGTGATGCCTGTCCGAACTTGACCCTTCAGTTTGCCGCCAGCCAGGGCCCACATGGCTTGCACCATGCGAGGTGCAAAGGTGTTGGGCTGGACATAGGCCACAGGCCACTTTTGTTCACCACATGAGGCAATGTATGCGCCTTGGAACCGAATACTCTCAGCTTGTGAAAAATCGGCGCGCAATTGGCTTCGCCAATCTTGGCAGGGCCCTGAAGCCAAAGCGACGCTGGTGGGCCACTGCACGTTGGCCAAGGGCGGCTCGCCTTCAATCTTGGCAATGCCAAGGGCTGGATCGGGAGAAAACTTGAACAACATGGCATTGAAGTTCAGTAAGAGACCCTGGGGCGCCACGTTGTAAGGGCGCAGGGGCTCATCGTCAAAGCTGGCGGGGCTTTTGGGTGGCAGGTCAAATACACTGCCGTCCAAAATGATGTCACCCCTGACCTCTTTGATGCCTTTGGACATGATGTCTTGCAGCAAGCTTTGAAGGCGTTCTAGTACCAATTTGGGATCACCGCTGCCCTTGATGTACAGGTTGCCTAGCAATACGCCATCCACAACAGGGCCATCGACCCAGATCCGATTGCGCCAAGTAAAGTCGGCGCCCAAGATGGACAAGCCCGCCGAAGTGGTGATCAGCTTCATGACCGATGCGGGATTCATCTCAACATGGGCACGGTGCGACAAGCGCGGCTTCACGCTGGACGTGTCTTGACTGTCTGCCGCCAGGGGGGTGATCAAAATACTGACGGCATTCAAAGGCACATTGGCCTGTTTAAGCGCGGACACAACGGGTGCGGGAATTTTGCTTTTCTCTGACGCCATCACAGCAGCAGGCTGGCAAGCCAGCAGCAAGATCAGCCCCAAATGACTGGATATCAATTTCGAAAATTTGGCCATGCGCCAAGTCTAGCCGCCTCTGAGAGCCCGCGCGAAGCACAAGTCGTATCATTGGCCTATGGTTTTATCTCCCCAAAACATCGGTCGCCTGTCGGCGGTCATCACAGTTCTTCTTTGGACGTCATTCATCATCGTGGGGCGTGCCTCGTCCTCGCATGTGCTATTGCCGCTCGACATTGCCTTTACGCGCATTGTGGGTGCCAGTCTGGTATTGCTGCCATGGGCTTGGTGGATGATGCGCGAACAAAGGCAACAGGGTGAACAAGTTGGCTCTTTGTTTGGCTTGTCGCCCTTGCCACTTCGTCAGACGGTGCAAGCGGGATTTTTAGGCGGCCTGATGTTTGCCTTGTTGGTGTACATCGGTTTCTTTTTTGCGCCGGCAGGGCATGCCTCAGTTTTAATGCCTGGCAGCTTGCCCCTGTGGACCACCTTGTTGATGTGGTTGTTTTTGCGAGAGCAAATAGGTGTGCATCGGGCCATTGGTTTGGGCCTCATTTTGACCGGCGATGTGTTGGTGGGCGGTGCCAGCTTACTGAAGGCTTTTGAGGGAGGCGATGTCTGGATTGGCGACTTGCTGTTTGTGTGCGCATCCATTTGTTGGTCTGCTTACAGCGTCACCGTCAGACGTTTTGGCTTGGACGCTGTCAAGGCAACGATGGCCATCACTGCCTTCGCATTCGTTTGTTTTATCCCGTTCTTCACTTTGCTGGTGCTGTTGAATATTTTGCCCAGTCATTTTTCTCAGGCGTCATGGACAGAGATATTGTTGCAAGTCTCTTTTCAGGGGGTGGGTTCGGTGGCCATCTCGGGCATTACTTTTACCCAAATGATTCGTTCATATGGCCCTGTCAAGTCGACCATGATCACTGCCTTAGTGCCTGGCCTTTCAGCTTTGGGTGCTGTCATTATTTTGGGTGAGCCCATGTCGTGGAACTTGATGGTGGGCTTGGCGTTGGTCACCTGTGGTATTTTGTTTGGTGTTCGCCAAGCGATGGTCAAAACATGAGTGACAACTTGAAATTTTTAGCCTTTGAAACCAGCACCGAGATGATGTCGGTTGCGGTGAGTCGAGGCACACAAACTTGGCATCACCATGGCGCGGGTGGCCCCAATGCGTCAGCACAATTGATTCCAATCATTCAAGATTTGCTGCATCAGGCAGACCTTTCACTGAACGATCTAAGCGCATTGGTCATTGGCCGCGGACCTGGCTCTTTCACGGGTTTGCGAACAGCCTGCTCAGTGGCGCAAGGGCTGGCGATGGGTGCGCATTTAAAGGTCATTCAAATCGATACGTTGATGGCTGTTGCCGAACAAGCACGCTCAATGTTGGACGCTGTCGCAACACAGAACAGCCATACACACCCCGTGGGTGTTCTGGTAGATGCCCGCATGAGTGAGGTGTATGCAGGTGCCTACCAATGGTCGACAGAAAAAAACGAGTGGCACTCGGTGTTGCCCTTGCAGGTAGGGCCACCAGAGGCCATGCTGGATGCGCTTCACAATTTGCCCCAGCGCTGCTGCGTCTTTGCTGGCAATGGGTTGGATGTGTACAAAGAACGTCTCCATTCCTTGGGGCTGTTCAATGCGCCTGAAACCGTTTTGTGTGCCTCTGCAGTGCCCCATGCGTTGGCCTTGCTTCGACTGGCAACTTTTCAATGGGCGCGAGGACAAGCGATTGCACCCGATGCGGTTCAGCCCCTCTACATTCGCGACAAAGTAGCCCAAACAACAGCTGAACGTGAAGCCATCAAGGCTTCCAAATTGAATGCCTGACTTTCGACACACGCAACTTTAATTTTTTTCATCGATGCGCTGGCCTGACCATTTCAAACAAGACGCGGCACCCGACTTGAAGGTGCAGTTGTCAGTCATGACAGAGGTGGATTTGGCAAGGGTTTCAGCCGTTGAGCAAACGGCCTACAGCCACCCTTGGACGATGGGCAACTTCAAGGACGCATTGAAAGCCGGTAATGCGGCCTTTAAATTGGAAGCGGGCGAGCATTTACTGGGGTACATGGTGGCAATGCAGGTCATCGACGAAGTCCACCTTTTGAACATCACGGTGGCCCCTTCTTTTCAAAGACAGGGGTGGGCCCATGCCTTGTTGCAGTATTTGAAATTGTGGTCCTTGCAGCAAGGCGCACAATGTTTGTGGCTGGAAGTCAGGCAAAGCAACGAACGCGCGTTAAAGCTTTATCAAGCCTTTGGATTTGCACAAGTTGGTCTCAGAAAAGATTACTACCCCGCAAGCCGAACAAGCAGAGAGTCTGCCGTGGTCATGCGCATGTCGATAGCAGCTGATCCTCGTTAAACTCTAACCATGACTGAAGACCCGAACGTCGACACCCGTTTTGAATTGGACGATCGCCAGCGCGCCATGCTGGCAGAGATGGGTGTGCGTGTGTGGTTACCCAAAACGCCCCTGAGTCAATCTGCGGAAACGGCTTCGACACCCTCTGCCGCATCTTCTGCGGCATCTTCCTCCACCACTGCTCCGAAGACTTCTACCACCCCCACAACGTCAGCAGCGCCTAAGTTGGTGTCCATGCCAGTGGTTGACATCAGCACCTTGCCTGAAGGCATTGCCACCATGGATTGGCCTGCTTTGCAATCGGCAGTGTCTGCTTGCACGGGTTGTGGTTTGTGCCAAGGCCGTCAGCAGGCGATCTTGGGAGAAGGCTTGCCCAACGCAGACTGGATGATTGTGGGCGATGCCCCCGGCGAAGAAGAAGACAAAGAGGGCATCAGTTTTGCGGGGCCTGCAGGGCTTCTTCTGGACAATATGCTCAAGGCCTTGGGCCTGACACGCCAACAAGTTTACTTAACGCATGCCCTCAAATGTCGAACACCGTCAGGACGCAATGCCACGCAAGTTGAGGTTTCGCATTGCGCGGTTTATTTGAGCCGACAAGTGGCCTTGGTTCAACCCAAAGTCATTTTGGCCATGGGCCGAACCGCGGCCATGGCGCTCCTGCAAAGCACCGAGCCCTTAGGCAAGTTGCGTGCTGAAGTGCAAAGTTTTCAGGGTGTACCTGTGGTGGTGACTTATCCGCCCGCTTATCTGTTGCGCAACCAAGCGGACAAAGCCAAGGCCTGGGCCGACTTGTGCTTGGCGGCCAGTTTGGTGCAGTCTTAAGTCTTACGCTCGCTGGGCCACAGCACGCTGGCAATCGAAACGATCATCAGGCCCATAGCAGCCCAGTCCTGCCAATGCAGTTGTTCGTTCAAGGCCCAAGCACCACTGAAAACGCCCAAGATGGGAATCATCATGACGCTCAAGGTTGACGCCACAGGCGGCAGTGAGCGTGCCAAATAAAACCAAGCTGAGTGTGCAAAGCCAAATACCAACACCGCGTTGTACAGGATGGAAGCCCAATGCGTGGAGGTGGGAGCGACCCATTGGTCTGACTCAAAAACAATGGCCAACACGGCAATGACGACACTGGTCATGGCGGTCATCCAAAAAGACAAGGTCAAGGTGGGCAATGGAATGGTGGTCCTTCTGAGCAGTTGTGTGCCCAAAGCCCAAGTGCTGGCCGCACCCAATGCCACCAAAACACCCACAGGTTTGCCAGACAAATTGACCAGTTCATGCCACAGCAAAAAAATCACGCCAATGGCTGCTGCGGTCACGCCAGTCCAATTGCGCTTTGACAATT
>JACCDY010830692.1_pt1 | contig 25029 bp, 20 predicted proteins | sample 7446391 | NCBI WGS metagenome assembly JACCDY01 (sample SAMN15323451, study PRJNA562643) | freshwater metagenome | isolation source: river surface water | place: USA:Blue River Watershed | collected 2017-08-18 | reverse complement strand
GGCGCTGGCCGCGGTTTTGGTCGGAATCGTCATGCGCGAGCAACCCACGGTGTTGCTCACCCAGCGAACAGCCCACCTTTCAACCCATTCGGGGCAGGTGGCGTTTCCGGGCGGCAAGGTGGACGACACCGACCCCAGCATCGCCGACACGGCTCTGCGCGAAGCCCAGGAAGAAGTTGGACTGGACCCGGGGCATGTGGAAGTGCTGGGCACGCTCAATGAGTATGTGACCGGTACCGCCTTCATCGTGACCCCGGTGGTGGCACTGATCGATCCGGGGCATGCCATCGTGCCTAACCCGCACGAAGTTGATCGGGTTTTTGAAGTCCCCTTGACCTTTCTCATGAACCCTGCCCATCACCGCCGCCATGCCTACGAGGCTGAGGGGGTTCGCCGCGAATGGTTTTCGATGCCTTACCTCGAACAAGGCCACGAGCATTTCATCTGGGGTGCGACTGCCGGGATGCTGCGTAATTTTTATCGCTTCCTCAGCGCTTGAACTGACCGGATTTGCTCAACACAAGGGCATTTCACCGCTACCCCTGAATGGTTATGATGTCGCCATGAGTTTCATGGCTTTATTACTTGCCCTCATGCTCGAGCAAGTGCGCCCTTTGCCACGACGCAATGGGGTGCACGACCTCATGCACCAATGGGGTTTATGGGTGCGGCAAGCGCTGGACGCTGGTCATGTGCATCAGTCTGCCCTGATTTGGGCTTTGGCATTGGGGTTGCCTGCCTTGCTCACGGCGCTGGTGCACTGGGTGTTATCGGCTGCGCTCGGTTGGCCTTTTGCCATGCTGTGGTCCATTGCCGTGCTCTACCTCACCCTCGGATTTCGGCAGTTCAGTCACCACTTCACCCAAATTCGGGATGCCCTCGAAGCGGGCGAAGAACATCAGGCGCGTGTGCATCTGGCTGAATGGTTGCAGGTCGACGCCAGTACCTTGTCGCGCCACGAACTGGTGCGGCATGTCATTGAGTGTTCGGCCATTGCCGCCCATCGCCATGTGTTTGGCGTCATGACCTGGTTCACCGTGCTGGCTGCTGTTGGATTGGGGCCGGCCGGCGCCGTCATTTACCGGTTGGGGGCTGAGTTGCCGCGCTGGTGGACACACACCGACAGTGCTTTGTCGACCCATCCGGACACCGAACAAGCCCTGAGCGAGTGGGCGCAAAGCGCCTGGCGGCTCATCGACTGGTTGCCAGCCAGGGTCACGGCTGTGAGCTTTGCGATTGTGGGCAACTTCGAGGAGGCCATCGACTGTTGGCGCAACCATGCTCAGTCATTCCCGGATGACAACGACGGCGTGGTCCTTGCTGCCACATCGGGCGCCATCAATGTTCGTTTGGGTGGGGAAAAGTTGCGCTCTGCCTCCGAAGTGCCGGACGCCGAGCGGCCAGCAGCCCACCCCAGCACCCCCGGCCTCGAGCCGCATCTGGGTCATTTGCGCAGCATGGTCGGCCTGGTCTGGCGCAGCGTCGTCATGTGGCTGGTGCTGCTCTTTTTGCTCACCCTCGCCCGATTACTCGGCTGAGAAATTGGGAAATTGGGGTCTGAAATTGGGGTCTGACCCCAATTAATGGTTGCTTTGGGGGAAATTGGGGTCTGGAAATTGGGGCCTGACCCCAATTAATGGTTGCTTTTGCGCCACACTGCAAAAATTGGGGACAGGTCCCGATCCTGCATCACCAGCGGGTGGGGGCGGCCAGTTCGGCCATGAGTTGTTCGTAGATGCGGTAGCGGTTGGGGTTGATGTGCCCTTGGGCCAGGGCCTCTTTGACGCCGCATTGCGGTTCGTGCAAATGGGTGCAATTGTGAAAGCGGCACTCGCCCAGGTGGGGTTTGAAGTCGGGCATGTGGCTTGCCAGGTCGGCGGCTTGGACATGGTGCAAGCCAAACGATTGAAATCCGGGTGAGTCGATCAGGGCGGTCCCCCGGGCCCGGTCGACCCAGTGCAAGCGGGTGTGGGTGGTGGTGTGCTTGCCCGAGTTGAGGGCTTGTGAAATTTCAGCCGTCAGGGCTTGGGCTTCGGGCACGAAATGGTTGATGAGGCTGCTTTTGCCCACGCCTGAGGGACCCAGCACCAGGGTGAGGCGGCCCGCCAGGTGCTCGGCCACGGCTTGCAAGCCGGCGGGGTCGTTGTGCAAGCACAGCGGCAAGACCCGCAAGCCCATGTCGCGATAGGGTTGCAATCGTGTCCAGGCGCGCTCAAAAGGGGCCTGCAGGTCGGATTTGTTGAGCACGATCCAGGCTTCGATGCCGGCCACTTCGCAGGCGATCAGCGACCGGCTGAGTTGGGTTTCGGAGAACTCGGGTTCGGCTGCCAGCATCAGCAGCACGCCGTCGAGGTTGGCGGCAAAGGACTTGGTGCGCCACTCGTCTTGCCGATGGAGCAGGTTGCGCCGAGGCGCGATGGCTTCAATGCTGCCTTCGTCGCCCGTGGCGACCCAACGCACCCGGTCACCGACCAAGGCTTCGTTTTTTTTACCGCGCGGGTGGCACAGCACAACCTGCCCGTGATCGTCCTCGACCATGATGTGCCGGCCGTGGCCGGCGATGACCAGACCGTTGGGGCTCATCCGGCGGCCAATCGGGCCAGGCGCTGACCCGCTGGCGGGTGAGAGTAATAAAAGGCCACGTACAGTGGGTCTGGCGTCAGCGTCGAGGCGTTGTCGCGATAGAGTTTGAGCAAGGCCGAGCGCAAGTCTTCGGGCTGGGCATGCTGTGCCGCATAGGCGTCGGCTTCAAACTCTTGCCGTCGTGACAGGGTGCTGCCCAAAGGGGTCAGGAAAAACAGCGGCAGTGGCAGCACCAGCATGAACAAGAGCAAAGCCAGGGCGTTGTTGGCGGTCGCATCGCTGAGCATGGGCATCACGCCCAACCCGGTGTAAAACCAGACCTGCTGCGTCAGCCAGCCCAGCACGGCCAGTCCGATCAGGGTGGTGCCAAAACTGCGCAGCATCATCTTGATCACATGCCGGTGTTTGAAGTGTCCCAGTTCGTGGGCCAGCACCGCTTCTATTTCACCCGGATTGAGTTGTTGCAGCAAAGTGTCGAAAAACACCACGCGTTTGCTGGCGCCGAAGCCGGTGAAAAAAGCGTTGGAGTGGGCCGAACGTCGACTGCCATCCATGACAAAAAAACCTTTGGCGGTGAAGCCGGCGCGGGCCATCAGGCGCGTGACCCGCTCTTTCAGGCTTTCGTCTTCCAGCGGCGTGAATTGGTTAAAGAGAGGCATGATCACATTGGGTGCGATCCACATGACAAACAATTGGTAGGCCACCAGGGCCAGCCAGGCCCAGAACCACCACCAGCTGCCGCCGGCGGCCATGAGTTGCAAGATGACCCACAAAATCGGCACGCCCAGCACCAGACCCACCGCCACCCCTTTGACCATGTCACTCAGCCACAACCCCGGCGTGGTTCGATTGAAGCCAAAGCGTTGCTCGATGCCAAAGGTCTCCAGCAAGGTCAGGGGCAAATGGATCAGCCCGCCAATCAGGACAAAGGACAGCACCAAGGCGATTTGTTGCATCACGCCCGGTTCCAGCCACATCAGCCACAGATCGTTCAGGGCGTTGAGTCCGCCCAGCAAGGTCCAGCCCAACAAGACGGCGGCATCCAGGGCGATGTCCACCACACCCAGGCGCAGCTTGGCCAGCGAGTAGCGGGCCGCTTTTTGGTGTTCGGCCAAACCCACACTGGCCGAGAAGTCGGCGGGCACCGCATGGGCGTTTTGTGCGATGTGTCGGATCTGGCGGCTGGCCAGCCACCAGCGGGTCAGGGTGTTGGCCAGCAACAGCACGGCCAGCGTCAGGGTCATGGCCCAGGAGGGGTCGGTGAACATTTGCATGGCTTGAAGTTTAGGGCATCGCCTGCAACCCTGTGGGCATCGGCGACAATGGCGGGATGAGCGATACCCCTGTGACCCCGGCGGCAGTGCCCGCCAGCCTGCCCAAGTCGGACCTGAATCTGGTCTGGATCGATTGCGAGATGTCGGGTCTGGACCCGGAAAAAGAGCGCTTGCTGGAAATCGCTGTGATTGTCACCGGGCCGCAACTTGAACCCCGCATCGAGGGGCCGGTGTGGGTCATCCACCAAAGCGATGCGGTGCTCAATGCCATGGACGCCTGGAACAAGGGCACCCACGGCAAAAGCGGCTTGATCGACAAAGTCAAGGCGTCCACGCTGACCGAAGCCGAGGCCGAGCAGCAAATCATTGATTTCATCAAAACCTATGTCTCCAAAGGAGCCTCGCCGTTGTGTGGCAACACCATCGGCCAGGATCGCCGTTTTTTGGTGAAGTACATGCCCAAGCTCGAATCCTGGTTGCATTACCGCAATCTCGATGTCAGCACCCTGAAGGAATTGGCCCGGCGCTGGAAACCTGAGGTCTTCAATGCCTTCAAAAAGCGCCAAGCCCACACCGCCCTGGCCGATGTCCACGAGTCCATCGACGAACTCATCCACTACCGCACCCACTTCCTCCAGCCCTGAGGCGGCAGAAATTGGGGTCTGACCCCAATTTTTGGGGTGTGGCGCGAAAGCAACCATTAATTGGGGTCAGACCCCAATTTCAGTTTTTTCAGTTTGTGTGAGATAATTTGAATACCCCAACAGGTTTCCCCTGTTGGCTTGTGCATCTGCCTCACACCTTGAAGCGTCCGTTTTTGGCGCGTTGCGTTGTGGCCCACAGTGGCCCGCCATGCCGAACTTTGTTTGCAGGTTGATGTGTTGAACCAACCTGTCACAAAGTCGCCTCGCACCCGGGGCGCGATATCGCATGAACGCAGACAATCCTTTTGCCTTGTTGGGGCTCGCCCCTGAACTTTTGAATGCCGTGGCCGATCTGGGCTACACCACACCCACCGCGGTGCAGTTGCAAGCCATTCCGCTGGCTTTGCACGACCCCGAGGCGCAAAGCCAGAATGACTTGATGGTTTCGAGCCAGACCGGCAGCGGCAAGACCGCGGCCTTTCTGTTGCCGGTGTTGCACACCTTGTTGGGCCAGCAAAAGGCCAAGCAGGAAGAAGAGCAGCGCCTTTGGGCCGAACAAGTTGCCGCTGCCGAAGCCGCCGGTGAGCCCTTGCCCAAGAAGCCGCGCCGCAAGGATCCGACCAGTCCGCGTCATTTCAAACCCACTGTGCCGGGCGCTCTGGTGCTGTGCCCGACCCGGGAGTTGGCCCAGCAGGTGGCCCATGACGCCATCGATCTGGTCAAGCATTGCAAGGGTTTGCGCATCGCTTGCGTGGTGGGCGGCTTGCCCTATGCCGTGCAGATCGCGCGTTTGCAAAATGCCGATCTGGTGGTGGCCACGCCGGGTCGTTTGCTCGACCTGCAGCGCTCCAATCACCTGCACCTGAATGAAGTCCAGTTTTTGGTGGTCGACGAAGCCGACCGCATGCTGGATCTGGGCTTTGCCGATGACCTGGCCGAAATTCACCGCCTGACTGAGCAGCGGCATCAGACCCTGATGTTCAGCGCCACCTTCGCGCCGCGCATTCAGCAACTGGCCGCGCGCATCATGCGCCAACCCCAGCGCGTGCAAATCGACTCGCCGCAAGAAAAACACAGCAACATCAAGCAGGTGATGTTCTGGGCCGATAACCCGTTTCACAAGCGTCAGTTGCTGGACCATTGGCTGCGCGACACCAGCATCGATCAGGCCATCGTGTTTGCCAGCACCCAGATCGAATGCGATGCGCTGGCCGAAGAGTTGCAGCAGGTTGGTTTTTCTGCCGTGGCTTTGCACGGTGCCCTCAGTCAGGGCTTGCGCAATCGCCGTTTGATGGCGCTGCGCGAAGGTCGGGTACAGATTTTGGTGGCGACCGATGTGGCTGCCCGCGGGATCGACGTGCCCACCATCACCCATGTGTTCAATTTCGGCCTGCCGATGAAGAGCGAGGACTATGTCCACCGCATCGGCCGCACCGGTCGAGCCGGACGCGAAGGTCTGGCGGTGACCTTTGCCGAGTGGCGCGATCGGCGCAAGATTCTGGACATCGAGTCTTATACCAAGCAGGCCATTCGCTCTGAGGTGATTCCGGGTCTAGAGCCCAAGAACAAGCCCGACAAATCGGCCAAGAAACCTTTCGGCGACAGCCGCAAGCGGGGTTTTGGCGATTCCCGTGGCGCTGGCCGAGGCCCCGGCCGGGGCGCTGCTCAAGGCGAGGCACGCACGTTCGAGCAACGTGGAGATCGTTTTGGTGATGCACGCGGTCCGGCTCGTGGGGCACCTGGTGCCGACGACCGTTTCGGCGATCGCCGCAACGATCGCCAGGGCGATCGGCATGGCGGCAAACCCGCTGCACGCGGTCATGCTGCACCGGCCGGCAAGGGTCCGAAACAGGGTAAAAGTTTTGGCAAAGAATTCGGCCGCTCCGGGCCGCGCATCATCGCGTGATCAGACCACGATGGGGGTCAGCGCACCGTCCATCGTGAGGTTCACCCCGGTGACATAACTGGCCCGGTTGCTGGCCAAAAACACCACGGCATCGGCGATCTCCCGAGGTTCTGGCAGTCGCTTCATGGGTTGACGCGCCTGTGCCTTGGCCAGTAATTCGTCCATGCTCAATCCGTTCACTTTGGACTCGGCCCTGAACCCCTCGTACAGGCGGTCGGTGGCCGTGAGCCCGGGGTTGACGGCGTTCACCCGCACACCCTGGTCGGCATAACCTGCAGCCAAGCCGGCGGTGGCCAGCATCAGGGCAGCGTTGGCCGATCCGCCCGGCAGGTGGATCGGGCTCGCCACCTTGCCGCCCTGACCGATGACATTGACCACCGCGCCACTTTTCCGCTGCGCCATGCGCTGGATGGCGGGGGTGATCATGTGGATGTAGGTGAAAAACTTGGCTTGCATGGCGTCGTGAAACGCTTGTGGCGTGAGTTGGTCCAAAGGGGTGCGCTTGGCCGCACCGGCCGAGTTGACCAAGACATCGATCGGGCCCAGCGCGGCTTCGGCCTGATCCAGGGCTTGCAAGGCCTGATCGGCGTGGGTCAGGTCGGCGCTGACGGTGTGCAACTGAGCATCCGGGCGGCTCTGCATCAATTGGGCGCGCGCCTGCGCCAAGGTGTCGATGTTGCGGGCGACCAGTGTCACTTTGGCCCCTTCGGCCAAAAAGGCCTGTGCGCAGGCCAGGCCGATGCCTTTGCTGCCGCCGGTGATCAACACGTGTTTTTGGTTCAGTTGCAGATCCATGTCATGTTTCCAGAAGGGCTCATTTGCAAACGCGGGCAGCGATGCGCCGCACCGGCGACTCGGGGCTGATGTCTTGCCAGTCTTGCACCATGCCTTGTGTCTCGACCCGGGGGCCGCCCATCATGGGCGCAAGGTGATAACTCATTTCGACGATGCGACCTGTGTCTGATTTGCAGTCGATTTCCATGAGGGACACCGCCGAGCGGAAGGCCTTGCCGTTGTGGGTCATTTGGGACAATTTGTAGTCGAGCAATGTCCGGACACGCACAATGCCATCAACGCGCCGCACTGAAGCAGGGTCGATGTAGAACTGACCCCGTTCGGTGGCGGTGATGACTTGCCAGTTGGGGGCAGATTGAGCCCGTGCCGAGGCCAAGCCGTTCATGAGGCCCATCAGGCCGACAAGACAAAGGGTGAAAAAGCTCAGGGGCATGGTGTCTGTGGGTGCTTCAGCCCACAGACTTTACCTCATCGGGGGCGACCCGCAAAGGCACCTGTTTGCTCATGAGTTCGATCAGCAACATCACGCGTTGTTCGCCGTCACTCATCTGGAAGATGCCTTCTACCCCGGCAAACGGCCCGCGCGTGATTTGCAAGCGCTGACCCGGCTGAAACAATTTCACCGGTTGGGTTTTGTGTGCACTTTCCTGCAATCGAAGCAGTTCAATCAAATCATCTTCCACTTTGGCCGGTTCCATGCCAAAGCGCACCAACCGACTGACCCCCAAGGTGGATCGGATGGGCGCCCAACTTTGCGCTTCCAAACCATGCCCGAGCCGGATGAAGAGGTAGCGCGGAAACAGGGGTTCATCGAGCAGGGTCAGGTTGCCACGGCGGATTTTTTCCACCGGCAAAGTGGGCAGATAGCATTCGAAGTTTTGGCGCACCAGGTTATCGAGTGCAATGTCTTCTTGGCGGGGCTTGGTGTGAACCAGATACCAATGCAACATTGGGCTATTCATGTTCGGATGTCCATTAAAAGCGTCGAGACACCTCAATGCCAAAACGGACATTGTGGCGCTTGTTGGCCCATTGGTCTTGGCCTTGTTTGAAGTTCAGGACCGACCATTCGGGGGTGATCCGGTAACCCTGCCATTGCCAGCTTTGCCGGATGCTGGCACCTTGCAAACTGCCATTCGGTGCCGACAGGCCAGGCGCATAGGCTCCGACGCTGTAGAAGGTGCGTCCCCAGTGCAGCTTCACCACCCGCTCCTTCTCGGCGTCCAACCAGCCCAACGTGGCCACTTCGCTGCCGCCGCCGAAGCTTGAGCCGATCCAACGAGCGCCTTGTGCATAGCCCTGTCGATAAACTCCATTGGTATAGCCTGCAAAGGGTGTCGCCTGATCCCAAGGCAGGCTATTCGCATAAGTGTTCATGTATTCGAGGAAAGTTTTGCTTCGCCCGGAGTCATGATTCCACTCCGCTCCCCATAAGCTCATGAACTTGATGGGCAGGGGCATTTGGCCTGCCGCATCCTCTCCCATCCATTGGGTGTAGCCCGCACATGGGCCCCAAGAAGTTGGGCATCGCAGTCGCAAGTCAAAACCCGCCAATTGACCGCTGGAGTCCTCTGGCGCGCCGATTTCCTGATTCACTCTTTGACCAAACTGGGCTTGAATGAAGGTGTTGAGATCGCTCGGGCGACCCTGACCGCCAAATTGCAGTCCACGACTCAAACCCACTTCAAGCCAAGGTGCAGGCTGAAACGTCAAGCGCATGGCTGAAAACACATACCCACGCGGCTGGCTGGCAATTACCCAAGGGTCCTGGGCTTGAGCCACGAACCACTCGAAGTTCCAGGGGCCGGCCCAGCGCCACCAGGGGTTGTTGCTGGTGGCCACCGAATTGCGCTGGATGCCCACCCCATTCCATGCGGGTGCGTTTTGGCTCAGGATCAAGCTGTTTTGCCATCCGGGACCCCACCAGAATTTTTGGCTGAAGGCTTGCACATTCCAGTCGCCCGAGCCAATGACTGCCGCAGACCCCTCGAGCCGTGCCTGATGTTGGCCGTCGGTGCCCCAAGTGGAGGTGCCACGACTGAGCGAGTTGGCACTTTCCTCCAATTTAACGCCCAAGCGGTAAGCATGAGAAAAACCACCCTTGGTGAGACCTTTGACCTCGGGACTGATCAGCTGCACACTGCTGCCTGGGGTGTAATTCTCATCAAAACCCACTGGTGCTTCGGCGTGATTTCGAAGTTGAACGCTGGAAGATCCGGCCGCGTGCTGATTCAAGGCTTTCAGCAACGCTTGCTGCATGGCCAACCAATGGGGATGCCTGTCTTTCCAATCTTGGGTGGGCAAGCGGATCAGTGCATTTTCAACCACGGCGGCGGGCAAGGGCCAGTGCGTCATGGGCAGGAGCAGTCCCGCCTGATCGACCAGGATCTGCAACTGGTGTCTTTGTTGCCAGGTGGGGGTGTAAGGGGTGCTGACAGGCGTCGCAAGGGTGCTTTGGATCCAGCACCCGCCACACAACGCCATGACCTTTATAAGTTTATTCATTTTGATAAATGCAAATTCTAAAGCAAATGCGACTTTAACCAACTTACTGAGGTAAAATAATTCAGATGAAAGTTCTTACCTTGACGCTTGCGCGGGCAACAACCGTGCGCTGTGCGATGGTGTGTGGGGTGGCTCTGGGTTTCCTGCCTGTGTCCGCCATGGCTCAGGGCCTGAACCCTGCGGCCCTGGGTGCCTTGGGCATGTCTTCGGCCCCCATGGGCAGCGCAGGCTCCCCTGCATCGATGCCTGCAATCCCGGTCATCCGATCGGTGGACCCGGTGTTGCCGGCCGCCCCCGCGTCCGGTGGCGCAGTCGCGCCAACAGGCCGCACGGACGTCGGTGGGCCGCCCAACTTGGGATCGCAGGCGCAACCCAATGTGGCCGTCCTGGACGCCCTGCGTCCCAATGAGTTCCAACGCTTTGTGCTGGAGACGTCGGGCTACAAACTGCCGCTGTTTGGCGTGTCTTTCTTTGACAATGTTCAATATTCGCAGCGCGCCACCCTGAACCCTCTAGGGGGCCTGGGTTTTGCGGCACTGGACAGTGCACCCGTCAGCGGCGACCATTTGCTGGGTGCTGGCGATCAACTGATCATCCGCGGCTGGGGATCGATCGATCTCGATGTGCGCACCGCGATTGACCGCAATGGCATGGTCAACATCCCTCGCGTCGGCGCTGTGCCTCTGGCAGGTGTGAAAGCCGCGCAAGCTGAGGCGGTGCTGCGACAGGCAGTTGGGAAGTTTTACAAAGATTTTCAGCTCAGTGTGACCATCGCCGGTTTGCGCGGGATCACGGTTTATGTGGTGGGACAGGCCCGCCGTCCCGGCAGCTACACCTTGAGTGGCGTGTCGACCCTGGCCAGTGGCTTGTTGGCCACCGGGGGGCCCGGGCCGAATGGTTCGATGCGCCGGGTGCAACTCAAGCGCGCGGGGCAGGTGGTGCGTGAATTCGATCTGTATGCTTTCCTGGCCAAAGGCGACAACAGTGGCGATGTCCGCCTGGTCGACGGCGATGTGATCGTGATCCCGCCGGCCCTGGGTCATGTGGCTTTGGTGGGCAAAGTGAACAATCCTGCGGTCTACGAATTGCGCCGCCCCGATGAGCCGCTGGCCGATCTTTTGGACATGGCGGGCGGCTTGCCTGTGGTGGCGGATCCGCAGCGGGTGACTCTGGAGCGTCTGGATGCTTCGAAATCGCAGCCCCGGACGGTGTCGGACTTTGCTCTGGACGCCAAGGGCTTGCAAACCCCCCTTAAAAACGGCGACATGCTCACCCTGCAATCGGTGCTGCCCGAATTGGCCAATGCGGTCACCTTGCGCGGCAATGTGGCCCAGCCCATTCGTTTGGCCTGGCGCGAAGGCATGCGCGTGCGCGACCTCATTCCCAACCGCGAAACACTCATCAGCCGCGACTCTGTTCGCCGCCAAAACGAAGTGTTGTTTGATGCCGCCCAGCGTGAGCGCACCCAGCGCGACCGTGAAATGGTGGCTGACGACTTGCTAGACGACAAAGAGGTCAACGACCGCTTGCTCAAAGACCCACGCTACGCTTCTCGCTTTGTGCCCGGCTTGGCAACAACCGGCAAAGCCACATCCATAGCCACTGCGCAGCCAACACCTGGCATACCAGGTGCGGGCATGAACTTGCCCTCGGGCAACGTGAATGTCAACCAACAGCAAGCCTTGCCCGACATCAACGACCTAGAAAGCTATCGTGACCGTCGCCAAACGCGCTTGTTCTCGCAGCAAGCGCCCATACAGGTCAAAGACCGAAACGAAGTTCCCTCTGTGGCCGAACTCATTGGCAACCTTTACGATGAAATCAACTGGGACTATGCTGTCATTGAGCGCATCAACCGCAAAGACCTCAGCGTCAGTTTGCACGCCTTCAATTTGGCCCGTGTGCTCAACGATGCCAAAGACCCCGACAACCACCTTTTGCAACCGGGCGATGTGGTGACCGTGTTTTCAGCCACTGACATGCGGGTGCCCATTGCGAAGCGCCGCATCATGGTGCGCGTCGAGGGCGAAGTCATGCAGCCTGGCGTGTACCAAGCCAAGCCAGGTGAAACCTTGGCCACCGTGCTGCAACGCGCAGGCGGCCTCACGCACGACGCTTATTTGTATGGTTCGGCCCTGTACCGAGAAGATGTGCGCAAAAGCCAAATTGAAAACTTGCAAAAACTTATGCGCCGTTTAGAGTCTGAGTCATCGGCGCAAATTGCCCAACTCAGCCAAAGCATGGGTGCCAGCTCTGACGCCAATTTGGCGCAAACCCGCATGTTGGCAGCACAACAAGCCCAGCGCCAAGCGCTCGAGCGCATACGCTCTGTCAGGCCCGAAGGGCGTATTGCCATGGGCCTCGAGCCAGCGTTGTTCAACTACCTCAACAAGTTGCCCGACATCCGTTTGCAAAATGGCGACCGTTTTGTGGTGCCAAGCCGCCCAGACTTTGTGTATGTGTATGGCGCAGTCAACACCGAGTCCGCCCTGATTTACAAAGACGGCCAAACGGTCAAGGGCTACCTGGGTGCAGCAGGCATGAGCTTGGCGGCAGACAAAGATGCTGTCATTGTGGTGCGCGCCGACGGCTCCGCCCTGACCAGCAATGGCTCGTGGTTTGGCTCTATCAACAGCGTCAAGCTGATGCCGGGCGACGCCATTGTTGTGCCTGACAAAGTCAACATGGAAGCCACTTGGAGTGCGTTTATTCGCAACACCAAAGACTTGTCACAAATTTTCTATCAGCTGGGTTTAGGCGCTGCTGGTTTGAAGGCGCTAGGCTATTGAGGTTGAATGCATGACTGATCAAAACACCCAAGCGTCAACCGTTGAAACAGACGAAGACGAAATCAGCCTGATAGACCTCGCCATTGCCCTGGGCGAAGAAAAGAAAACCCTTTTTGCCATTCCCGCCATCACCACCACATTGGCCCTTGTGGTGAGCTTGCTGATGACACCCATCTTCACCGCCAAAACCGTCATGATGCCGCCTCAGCAGCAGCAAAGCGGCGCGGCTTCAGCGCTGGCGAGCTTGGGTGGTTTGGCTGGCTTGGCGGGTGCAGCGGCGGGCATCAAAAGCCCAGACGAGATGTACATCGCCTTTATGCAAAGCGAAGGTTTGCAAAACGAGGTCATCAAAAAACTAGATTTGCAAGAGCGTTACAAAACAAAAACCTTGGTGGATACTCGTAATGCGGTCAAGGGCGCAGTAAAAATTACTGCTGACAAAAAAACAGGCCTCATCACTATCGAGGCTGACGATAAAGAACCCGAGTTTGCTGCCAAGCTGGCTAACATTCATGTAGAAGAGCTTCGAAACCTCATGGGCCGCTTAGCGGTGACTGATGCGCAACAAAGACGGTTGTTTTACGAGCAAGCCATCAGCAAAACGCAAATTGAGCTTGCTGAGGCTGAGGCTAACTTTCGCGCTGCCAAAGAAAAGTCAGGCATGCAGGTCACGGCCGTAATTGCTGAGAGTGGGGTACGGACTAGTGCTGAGTTGCGTGGCCAAATTGCGGCCAAAGAAGTACAAATGCAGGCAATGAGCCGCTTTGCCACCCCCCAAAATCCAGATGTTCAGCGGTTGGGTAGCGAGTTGTCCGCGCTACGTTCCCAGCTTGGCAAAATAGAGAAGGGCTCGGGCGGTGATGAGAAGTCCTCTCCCATTCAACAACTTGCCGTGAGTGCCTTTAGAGACATCAAAGCCAGAGAGGCCATGATGGGTGTGCTGGTTGCTCAGTACGAATCAGCCAGGGTGGACGAGGCGAAAGAGGGGCCGCTGATTCAGCAGGTAGATTCGGCTGTTGCTCCTGAGCGCAAGTCAAAGCCAAAGCGCGCGATTTTTGTGTTGGTTGCAGCTTTTGCTGGTTTGTTCCTGGGTGTGCTGGTTTCTTTTGTCAGACGAGCGATTAGAAATACCGCTTCGTCTCCCCGGGGGGGGGGGCAAATGGCCAAACTCAAAGCGGCTTGGCAATTTACGCGCGGCTAGTCACCCAGGTCAATAAACTCCCTCATCAATTTGATAGTTAGTATGCGTGGGCGCTAGAATCGTTCAGGTTTGAGCGAGATTCTAGTGTGGATATTTGAGTCATTTCAGTGAGCTCAAGAGGCGGTAGCGTGGGTAAAGATACTTCCAGGTGACAAGGAGTCAAAAATCTGCAAGAAGACACCTATTTCAGGACCATGTGCTTACTTTTGGCTAATTCTTACCTAACTCAGCGAGAGTTGGCAGATGAGATGGGAAGTAAGTGTGGGAGGCTTGAGCTATCTTCTAAAAGCGCTCACTCAAAAGGGCTTTGTTACACTGAACAACTTTCAGCAATGTAAAAACAATTTCGGTTGCGTCTAATTGCTAACGCCAGCTGAAGTTAACGAGAAAATAAGGCTGAATACGAGATTCTTGAAATGAAAAATGTAAAAAGTATTAGGCGAACAATGCTGGTATTTAGTCTTTAAGAAATCAAGCTGAAGTGGGGCCTCGGGCTTAGCTAGATCTAAGGCTTTACGGTCTTGAAGGGTTAAAACTAACATTGGGGTTTAGTAGACCAGCAGTCAACAGCGCGGTGTTTTTCGCTTTAGCGGAAGATATTCATTTTTTAATCAGTACGTTTTTTTATTAAAGATAAATTGTGTCTAGCCCTAAACTGAAATTGTTATTTATAACTGCTGATCCTGAAATGGCGACTTTTGCCATAAATCAAGGTGTTGACAGGATCTTTTTGGATTTGGAGATGCTGGGTAAGGTTGAACGTCAAGGTCATCTCGATACTCTTATTAGTCGGCATAAAGCTGAAGACATTTCCTCTTTGCGGCCGTTGCTTCCAAAGGGTTCCTTGTTGGTAAGGTTAAATCCGGTTAATCCTGGCACGGCGGATGAAGTCGAAGATGTAATTTCTCGTGGTGCAGACATTCTCATGCTGCCTATGTTTCGGGGGCCGGAAAAAGTAAAGCAGTTCTGTGATCTGGTTAACTCCAGAGCAAGAGTTTGCCTCTTGGTTGAGACAATTGGAGCGATGGAGACGCTCGCCGACTGTATTCAGGTTCCAGGAGTTGATGAAGTCCATATTGGTCTGAATGATCTCCATTTGGAGATGGGATGCAACTTCATGTTTGAGCCTCTTGTCTTTGGACCCGTAGAAAACATGGCAAGAATTTTGAAAAATGCAGGTGTACCTTTTGGTATTGGTGGATTGGCGCGAGTCGGTGAAGGTCTCTTGCCGGCCGAGTTGATATTGTCGGAGCATGCACGACTCGGATCCACTAGAGCAATACTGTCTCGAACTTTTCATAGACAAGCAAGTAGTGTTAGACAGATTCAAGATCAAATGAACTTTGGTGATGAAGTTCAAAAATTGCATTTGGCCTATCAATCAAATTGTCAAAGTAGTCTAGAAGAGTTATCTTCAAGACACATGGAGATCAGGGAAATCGTTGCGGAAATCGCTGATAAACTTTCTGAGCGAAAACGGATGAGACTCAGTGGCATCTGAAAGTCGTTTGCATGTTGGTCCATTGGCGATCAGTGCTGGCGCTGTATTAGGTGGAGCCTTGCTTGCCGGTCGATTGAGCGGACTTTTTCGAGAAATTCAATTGGCATCGGCATTTGGGGTATCAGTTAAGGCTGATGTCGCAGTCATATTGCTTACGCTTCCTGATCTACTTGTGAATTTGCTTATGTCGGGTGGTCTGAGCGCCGCGCTTATTCCTCGATTGCGGACCTTGCCAGAGAGCGATGCACAGCTCCTAATGCGGCAAAGCTTTTGGTTGGTTTTTACTTTTTTTGGAATGGTTGCGATAGTTCTTGGGTTGGTACCAGATTTTTTCTTTGCTTTACTCGCACCAGGACTCAAATCTGATTCCATACCTGTCACAGCAGCGATTGCCATGACTGCAGTTGCTATTCCATTGGCAGCAGTTTCTGGCGTCACCAGCGCAGGATTGAACGCTAGGCAGCAATTTTTTGTTGCTGGCTGCGGCACGTTGATTTTCAATGTAGCAGTTATTTTTTCTCTTGTGCTGGAACGATTCGGCTTTGCGAATTCCCTTGTTCTACTTGCTTTAGGCATTGCAGTAGGAGCCGCTTTGAGGCTAACTAGCCAAGCTATCAGTTTGCCCAGGGGTTGGCTTTGGGGGCCAATTTTGGGCTCAGCACTGAATATGAAATTCATTCGTGGCTTCTTGACAACAGCGTTTACTACATCCATTGTGTTGTTGGTGCCGGTGATCGTCCGTTCAATTGCCTCAACCATCAGCCCTGGTGCTATCTCGGCAATAAACTATGCCACCAAGTTAGTAGAACTACCAGCTGGAGTTCTGGTGACATCTTTGGCAACAGTTGCTTTTTCACGGCTGAGCAGTTGTTACGCAAATCACGACAAGCATGCTGCACGACAGTTACTTAATGACAGTGTTCGTCGGGCGATATCAAACGCAATTGGAGCCGGTGTAGTAATCGCCTATTTCGGCCATGCATTTGTAGAACTAGCTTTGGCGCGTGGTGCGATGTCATCAGATTCAGTTGCGCGGGTCGTGAGTCTTACGCAAGTCATGCTTATTGGGCTTCCATTTCTTGCATTAGCGAATATGGCTGTTGCTGACTTGAATGCAAGGGAGCAACCGTTAATTGTGCTGAAGGCTACACTGGGATCGTTGCTTTCGCTCCCTGTATTTGCTTTACCAGGTGTTTGGTTCAAATCAGAGTTATTGTTGGCCATGGCGGTGGTTGGCTTTCAGGCGTTCTTCGCACTCTGGGTCGGGTTTTCGAGTGGGCTTGTGAAAATAGGTGGATGGGATTGGTGCAATAGAAAACTGGTGACCAGTATATCGATCATTACCGTGATAGTCGCAGTAGCCGTATTGATAGATCTGTGGCTTGTATCAGTCGCAGTGGGGAATGGGCTCATACAGGCAGCATTGGGTGTCATTGCTTTGATTGCAGTGGTGTTTTTCCCGCAGCTTCATCTCGCAAGTGAGCAGAATTTGGGTAAGCAACGGTGATGAAACTAATGATGGGTATGACGCTGGCTTGTTATCAGTTTATTTCAAGATATTCTTTTAATTCTAGCCATTAAAAAAGGTTCGAAGATGTTAGTCCGAGTTTATTAGGCCAACAGCGGGCTGGCCGAGATGGTCGAGTTTTTCGCATGTAAAAATTCAGTAGCTTAATTATCACTGCGAAAGCATAGGTGGATATTCGAATGCTGATCGTAATCAACAAATCGCGCCAATTAGCAGAATCGTTTGCTAAATTAGTCTGGATCATCTACTGCAATTATTGAGTGTGTTTGTCGGTGATATGAGTATTTTGAAACCAAGGCTTGATATTCCTGCGTAGCATAGCTTCTACAATGAAGTAGAGTGGATAACAAGTAAAACAAAGCGTACGTAGGTGGAGCGCAGGGCTTGCTCAATCTACGATGCGATCTGAAGCAAAAACAGAGCAAAGAAAACCATGAATTTAGAATACGCTAAGAATGTAAAATTGATATTTAGTAAAAGGATAATTTTGATTACGATGAATCAGGTCATTTTCAAAGGTGGTAATTGATATGTGTGGAATTTTTGGGTATTACCACCGCGATAGAAAAACCCTTGATTCTGAAGTGCTTGCCGCGATGGGTGAGGCTATCAAGCACCGTGGCCCGGACGATAGAGGTGTCTATGCAACCACCGGCATGGCGATTGGTAACCAGCGCTTATCTATCATTGACCTTGATGGTGGTCATCAACCCTTTATATCTGACGATGGCCAAATCATCGTCGTGCAAAACGGTGAAATCTTTAATCACATTGAACTAGCGCAAGAATTGGCGCGGGCCGGACACCCATGCCGTACGCATTCTGATACTGAAGTTCTCTTGCGACTGTATGAGTCTGAGGGGATCGAGTTTCTGCACAAACTCAACGGTATGTTCGCCTTTGCCATCATTGATAAACGCGAACAAGCCATGTATATCGTTCGAGATCGGATTGGTGTTAAACCACTGTATTTGCATGACGATGGACGGCAACTGACTTTTGCATCCGAAATCAAATCCATTCTTAAGGCGGGCATGTCAATTCCTGCAATGGATAAAGAAGCGTTGCATCATTACCTGAGCTTTAACTATGTTCCCGCTCCTTACACTATGTATCAAGGCATCAAGCATTTGATGCCTGGGCATGCCATGAAGGTCACAAGAGACGGCTCGCGGACCTGGCGCTGGTGGAGTCTAGCGGATGTACAACCAGTGCATGGGCGCAATGAAACTGATTGGATTGAAGAATTCAAAACAATTCTGGATGATGCTGTCCGACTTCGTATGCGCAGCGACGTTCCATTTGGTGCATTCCTGTCAGGAGGAGTAGACTCTAGCACTGTAGTTGGCTTGATGGCGCGTCACATGAATGAGCCGGTCAGGACATTTTGTATTGGTTTTCATGATCCTCTTTATGACGAGTCCGGATATGCTCAAGTTGCTGCAGATCGGTTTGGAACCTTGCATACGATGGAGAAAGTCGATCCTGACATGCTTGAGTTGTGGCCTTTGGCCACTTACCACTGCGACCAACCACATGGTGATGTTTCATTCTTACCTACGTATCGTGTATCAGAACTCGCTGTCCGTGATGTCAAGGTTGTACTTACAGGAGACGGAGCAGATGAACTCTTTGCGGGATATGGCAAATACAAAGACTTTTTTTCGAAGTCAGATGTTGCAAACTTGGATGACATAACATTCCAGCGTCGTTATTTTGACAGTATTTCTCTGTTTGATGAAACCAGTAAACGCAAAATTTATGGTCAAGACATGGGCGCGGGGGCGAGACAACAAGATTCATTCTATGTAGCCAAACCCTGGTTTGATTCAGTGCCACATCAAGATCGCATCAATCAAGCGTTGTTTCTTGATGTGCAGTTGCTTTTATCAGGCAATAATCTTGTTAAACCAGATCGAATGGGAATGGCTGTATCGTTGGAGGCGCGCACTCCATTCCTAGATTACCGCATGATGGAATATGCATTTAGAATGCCGGGTGAGATGAAGCTGAGAAAAGGTGAGACCAAATACATCTACAAAAAAGCTGTTTGTGGACTTATAGGTGATCAGCTAGCCTATCGCAAGAAGCAAATGTTTACTGTACCAGTAGGAGAGTGGTTTCGTGATAAAAAAGCCAAATACTGCGAACAAAGAATTTCATTGCTACGGAATATAGATGAGTTAATTGATGTCTCACAAGCTGAGAGACTTCTTGTAGCACATACAAACGGCAGTCAAAACTATACACGCGAAATTCGTGCCTTGATATCTTTGACGCAGTGGCTGGAAATTGCAAGAATTTAAATGCATTTGAAATCAATCGGCATAATTTAATGACAAAAAAGTAAAGCATAAATTTAACTTAATGAAAATTTAAAGTGCTAAATGAAATACGATGGAATTCAATCATTGCGTGGAATTGCTGCAATGGCAGTTGTTTTTCATCATCTGGATGTATTGATTGCAAAAGAAAAATATTTTGGTCAACACTTATTTGGATTCATGGCGGAATCTGGATTTCGAGGAGTTGATCTATTCTTTGTAATATCGGGTTTTATTATGATGCATTCGTGCAGATCAAGCCCCAATAGGTCAAGATTGGATTTTTTGTTCAGTCGAATATTCCGTGTATTTATTCCATATCTGCCAATTTTTATTATATTAACACTGGTGTACTGTCTAAATCCGGGAATTGCACAAGGTGGAGTTTATATAAATCTAGATTTTATTTTAAGAAATTTACTATTACTTCCGCGTTCATCTTTAGAGTCTTATGTGCCAGTTGTTGCTTGGACGCTAACTTATGAAATAACCTTTTATATAATCTTTTCATTAACACTGGCAAAACCGACGAAAACTTCACTGTTCGTCTTTGGTATTTGGATGATTGCTTGCTTTTTCAATATATGGTGGAAAAAACAACTAATGTGTCTTGATCCTTTAAATTTGGCTTTTGGTTGTGGGATACTTGCATTTTATTGGCGGAATCTAATCAGGGAAAATCGTCATTCAATTGTTGCTTCTTTTGCTCTATTTGGGTTGGTCTTGATAATGAAATATGGAGGTGATCGTGCTGACAATGCACTAATTGACATATTTTTTATATTGCTATCTGGTTTATTGTGCGCAACATGTTTAGGGGTATCCCCTAACATTATGTCGCGCTTAGGTGACTTTTCATACTCCCTTTATTTATGCCATTACCCAATAATGGCGGTCTCATTTATGATTTTTTATAAAATGTTGCCAGAGATTAATCCATTCACGTTATCGCTGCTTGTCATTATTGCATCTATTTACACTTCGTATATTTATTACATTATATTTGAGAGACATTTGAGTACAATGGCAAAAAATAAATTTATGCGTGTATTGATGAAATGAGTAAATAATATTAAAATATAAGAATTCAGTCTAAAGATTAATGACATTAAAAAATGAAGTGTATGAAATTATATGAAACGAAACAAAGCAAAATTATTGCAAAATCAGAATGTATCAACATTGAAAGGAAATAAATGATTAATGTTCCAGCCCACGAATTATTAGAACCGAAATCAATTTTTGGTCGATATGGATATCAAATCTTTAGGGGAGATAAAGAGAGATTTGCATTGCTAAGACAAAAATTTGAAAATTATATCGAAGACGAATTAAAAAAATTTGGTATAGATGCTGGAAATAGTTTCAAGCTCGAAAACTATCATGAATACTTTGTGAATGACCCTTTAGAACATTATAAATTTATAGATAAAATTAAGAGGGTTGTACCAAGGCAAGTGGTCTCTTCAGATGATCCAATGATTTTAATTATATTGGAGCATGCATCTGATTTATTCGGAAAAAAAGCGTGCGTTTATGAAGAAAAGATAGAATTTAGAGTTGTGCGACCTAACTGTGATGATAATAACACTCTTCATCGAGATCATTGGTTTCCATATTTCACGCCGCTAGTTAATATTTATTTACCATTAGCGTCAAGCTATTCTGATTCAGCAATGAAAGTAGTGCCTGGATCACACTTATGGTCCGATGAAGATGTTGTGCCTGAATTTCCATATGAGGGGGGTAAAAGACTTAATTCAGTAGGTGTGCCATTTAGTGTTCCAGGTATAAAATACTCAAACAAGATTATTAGCGAACATCGACCTGATATATTGCCTGGTGATTTTATGCTCTTTTCTCCAATGTCTGTGCATGGTGGCGGTAATAATTTTTCAGTTGGTACGCGCTTTTCTTTTGAAATAAGAATTCAATTGAATGATTAATAAGAGTCTGAATAATGATTGCAAAAGTGGGGCTTGGAACTCTAGGGTTGTCTGGAAAATATCTAAACCTATCACCGGATTATGCACGAAAAATCATTCAATCAATTCAGGATGTTAAATTAGAAGTAATTGACTCTGCAACTGTGTATGAAGAGGGGGGGAATTCAATTGACAAGTTGCTATCAGATAGTAAGTTGCCGAAAAATAATTCAATTTACTTTAAAATAGGTGCTGATAATTTTGATGGGTGTATTGACGGCTTAATATCTGAATTCAATGCCGCAAAAAAAATGTACGGAAGAATGCTTGAATGTATTATTCTGCACAAAACTAACCTAGAATTGATTGATGCGCATAAAAACTTTTTTGAATATATGAGAGAAAATTATCCTGATATAAGGTTGGGAGTGAGTACATATTCTGAAGTTGTGCTGGATGCTTATCATCGTTTGAATATTGATGTAGTACAGGCGCCTTTGAATATGATTGATTATTATGCTAATGAAAGAATTTTTCGAAATGCTCGGGAACATGGGATAACTACGCAAGCGCGATCTTGTTTGGCGAGTGGTTTATTGTCTGGACGTTATTCAGAGGATGATATAGAGCATTTTCGAGATTCTATTCGCGGAAGATATAAATTGAGTCCTGATCAAGTAACTATTTACAATAAGAGAATAAAGGCGGCTGCAAGAATTAAAGAGTTTTATATATATGCATGTAGAAAATACTCATTAAATATTTCCATGTCTAATTTCGCATATTCAGTAATTGCAAACTTAGAAAGCGTTGATCAAATAATTATTGGCGGAACTACTCTACAACAAATTCAAGAAAATTTATGTTTGGCCAAATTGCCTCATGAGTTAATGACCGAAATAACTGAGGGGAATATGCATGCATGGCAAGCAAATACATTATAACTCAAGAAGTTTTTTTCTGAAAAGATTGTTTGATTTATTCCTATCGATGATTTTATTTGTTGCACTGCTTCCTATTATTATTATTATTGCAATTTTGATTAAGCTGGATTCTGATGGGCCAATTCTTTTCAGGCAGCGTCGTGTTGGGAGAGGTTTAAAACATTTCACTATATTGAAATTTCGAACTATGTCGCACGTTGACGATGAAGTGAGTGGAGAGCGAAATGGTTTGGTTGTTGGAAATATTGCAGTTTCAAGGATGAACTACAAAACCACTGAAATAAATGATGTACGTGTGACTAAAATCGGAAGAATTCTAAGAAGGTCTCATCTTGATGAATTGCCTCAACTATTTAACGTTTTTGCTGGAAGTATGTCTCTTATCGGTCCTCGCCCAGATGTGCCTGCGCAGGAACACGATTACAAAAAAAAATATTGGGTTGCACGGCATAGCATAAAGCCAGGCATTACTGGTTTCTCGCAGATGTACACTTGTAAAGATAATAATGAAAGATTAGTTCGAGATATATATTACATAAAAAATTCAAACATGGTTACGGATTTATTTATAGTTATCAGAACTATCGCGAAAATCCTTAAATTTAACAGTTTTTAACTTGATATACATTAATTTGACATTTGCATTCATTGCAATATTACTCAGTTTATTCAATTTTTTTAGACTTGAAATCTGGTCGCAAATTGAATATATCAATAATATTGGTCAATTAAATTTTTTGGAACCATCTCTTCTTGTTCATATTCCAAGATTTATAGTTGTTTACCCAAGCTTCTATTTTGGAGAGCTATTTGATATTGATGAGAATTTGATGTTTACAATTTATGTAATAATATTAACATCGCTAACATCGATGATATGGCTAAATGTGCAGAAAATATTGGTGATTAAGAGGGAATATATAAATTATTCATTTGTTACGCCCTTTTTTTTGCTATTTTTTGTTAATGGAAGATCCGTGTTTGCACTATTTGGATTGTCATTATTAATGGTGTTATTAATTAAGTTGAGACTAAAATTACATGGCCCGTATGTTTTTGCGGGGATTGTGATATCTTTGTTGTATGCGAGTGTTAGTTCTGGAACCTTTTCTGTAGCTTTGCTTTTTCTAATCCTTACATCTTGGCGCCTTGTCTTAAATTCATTACTAACTGGAAATGTTTTTGTAAAATTCGTGAAAACTTTAGCGGGTCTTCTATGTTTTACTTTTTTGATATATTTCTTCTTCTTATTTCTAAAGAAAAATTTAGACTACTATGGAGGTGGGGTTGAGGGGCTTGTTAATATTGTGAGTCATGGAATGGGTCTAATTTTGAATCCTGCGCCTGTGCTTGAAAACTGCAATTCTGAAAATGGATTGATCTGCTCGGTTTCATCACTGCTTCTATTATCTGACATTCTTCATGCAATATTTATAGCTATATTTGTAATGTTATTATCTTTTTTTTCCGCTATTTTATATTCATGGAATTTACATTTATTTGCAAAGCAGGCAATTATTGTTTCAGTAATAGGAGGCGTTTTTGGGTTCACAACACTTATGTCGATTATTTTTAGTTTTCCAATTCTTTTGAAGCGTTTCAAGATAAGGAGGGATTTTTGATGATTAATGATATGATAATAATGTCTCAATTTCTTGTATTTTTAAATAATATACCACAGGTCTTATTGACTTCGTTCGGATTGGTATTGATCTTGTTATTTGCTGAGTTGATTTTTGTTGATTTTAAGGAAAGTAGTTTATTTAACTTGATGAATTTAAAGGGGTCATCTTCTATTGACTTTTTTTCGGCTATACTTGTTTTAACTAATGCATCGTTATATTTGGGCGTTTTATTAAGTTTTGGTCTGTTTTACGGGTTATCTAAAGTAGTGAGAACATACTGTGATTTTGAAATATTAGATTATGACAAAAATCCATATCTGAGTTACTTTATTTATCTATTGGTATTAGATTTTTTTAATTACTGGGCTCATCGATTTATGCATGAATACCCATTACTATGGTCGATACATCGATTCCATCACAGTGCAACAAAGATGACGATGTTAACTGCTTTGCGTGATCATCCATTAGAAAGAGCTGTACTACAATTCTTCAAGGCAATTCCTGCGGCTATACTGGGTGTTCCAATTGTTGACTATGTTGTCTTTGCATTGATTATGGAAATAATAGGCTATCTTAAGCATAGTAATATAAATACTAATTTCGGTTTTGTTGGGCACTATTTGATACAATCACCACTAGCGCATAGAATTCATCATAGTAACAACCCAGAAGAACATGGATTAAACTACGCTAGTTTATTTCAATTTTGGGATGTTTTATTTGGGACTGCAAGAAATTCTTCTAATGGCAAAATAATAGATATTGGATTGGGTGATGGTGAAGGCTCTAAGTCTATTTATCAAGAGCTCATTAGTGTTACAGTGAGTTTTTATAAAATGTTATTTTATATAAAAGACAAATGACCTTAAAAAATAAATCTATCTTTATGGTTGCCTATGGAGGTGGACATGTTTCTATGTTGGGGCCAATTGCAATTGAGCTTTTAAAATCTGGAAGTTCTGTGACTTTTCTTGCATTGACTACTGCTCGCACAGTAGTAGATATGCTTGGTATTCCATCTATTGGATTTTTAGATCTTCCGGAGGCGACCAATCCGGAGGCGGTGCGCTGGGGAAAAGAGTTGGCAGCTGAATTGCCCTTGGGTGGGCTAGTTTCGCAAAAGGAAACTGTAGCTTATCTTGGAGTTAGTTTCTGCGATCTTGTAAATGAATGTGGAGAAGTAGAGGCTAGGCGACGCTACGCAGTGGCTGGGCGTCAAGCTTTTTTACCTGTAGCGACAATGCGCCGTTTGATCAAGAGAATTGCTCCTGATATTGTTATTGCCACTAATTCGCCTCGAGCAGAGCGGGCGGCTATATTGGCCGCTGGTGAACTGAATATTCCTTCGGTATGTGTGGTTGATATGTTCGCGCTTCAAGAGGTGCAATGGATTGGGCAGCCTGGTTACGCTTCACGCGTTTGTGTATTAAACGACGCAGTTCGCAATATGTTTACCTCCCGTGGACGCATTTCCGAAGAGGT
>JACCDY011173056.1_pt1 | contig 25033 bp, 18 predicted proteins | sample 7446391 | NCBI WGS metagenome assembly JACCDY01 (sample SAMN15323451, study PRJNA562643) | freshwater metagenome | isolation source: river surface water | place: USA:Blue River Watershed | collected 2017-08-18 | reverse complement strand
GGGTTGGGTTGGGGTTGGGGTTGGGTTGGGGTTGGGTTTGGGGTTGGGGTTGGGATTGGGGTTAGACAAAAAAATACCGGACAGGGATGGGATCCCGGTCCGGTGAATAGCCACGCTAAGTACGTGGAATCACTGCAATTATATGCTGCTACGTAGTCATCGGCGAAGTATAAGAAAGCGATGGAAAAGTGCTCAAGGAACGGGTTCCTGGTTATTGCTTATTCGTGATTGCTTGTGGGGCTGGTGGGACCGACGGGGCATTCGCCGGACGCATTCGGGGTTTGATTGAAGAAAGCTTCGGCAGCGCCGGGCTGCACTTCCATGCGCGAGAGCGGCGCACAGGTTTCGGTCGCGATCTGCGCGGCATCACCGGAAATTTCCAGGCGATAGCGATAGTGGCTGATCCGCGGCGATTCGATGGAAACGTCTAAACCTGCGGCGCGGAACACGTTGGAAAGCCGCCGGCGAAGCTCAAGCACTGAGCCCGACCAGGCATAGGCGCTGGCCGGGGAACTGAATTGCAGCCACTCGCGCAAGGTGTCGCTGACAGGTACTTTACGCGGGCTCCTTTTGGATGCGGCCACTTGAATGACATCGCAATTCCCATGAATCAGATCGTCCAGATTGATGTCAGGCACTTCGATGACCCGCAGACCCGCGAACATCTGTAGCGCTAGGGCTGGCAGGACAGCTGGATCAGCGTTTGTTGCAGTTTCCAACAGAATCCTGGCCTCCTCGGGTGTCAGCACGGCAGATTTCGGCCGACCGGGTTCGGCGCGTTTTACGCAAGCGGCGGGGTTTGTAGCTGTCCAGCCGTGCTCGAAAGCATGGGCAAAATAGGTAATCAGCGCTGCGCGATAGTGATTGCGGGAGTCCGGGGAAGCCTTGGTAAGGCCGGCCTTTTGACCATATTCAGGGCCATTGCATTTGCGCGTGAGTCCTTTGAGCCAATCCTCAATCATTTGAGGTGTGATGGATTGGATGGGCTGTGTTCCGAACTCACGGGCAAAGTGGCGCAGGCGGTTGCGGATGCTGTGGTACGCCTTGGGTGTAAGATCAGCCTTTCGAGCGGCAAGATAGCGCTCAATGCATTCGGCTACGGACGAATCGCCGGGGACGAGCTTCTGGCGAACCGCATCAAGTGCCTGCGCTACGAGCAAGTCAAAGGCTGGGAGATCCAGCCTCTTGGGGCCGAGCTGCGCCAGGAGTTCCTGATATTGCCCGTATGCGGAACGAACTTCCCGAGGCAGTGATGTCAAGCAGACGCCATGCTCTTGAATTTCCTGCACTTTTTCCCGCAGGAACTGGAGGGCAAGTCGCCGGTTGCTAAACTTTTTCTTCCGGCGGACGGGAAGGCCATTGCGCAAAGCAGGGTAGTATACCCACCAGCCGCTTGCGTTGTGGCTACACGTCAACCGACCGCTACTCGTTTGAGCGGTGGTGATTTGTGACGTGGGTTTTTTCATACGGGGCATATATGGCAGTACTCTGACCCGAATACAAGCCTAAAGTATGCATGCAAACGTTTTTACAATGCTAATTAGCAGTAATGCTTTATTACTAAAGCAACTTTTTTGGGAATCTGGTCCTTCCTGAACGGGCAAATCCTGTATTTTCCCACCGAGCGAGGCAGGTTGAGCCAAATCAGGGGGCACCTCCTATGGGGCGCATGCCAGCCATGATTTACTTCCATCGCTGGGCTTTTCGGGCACATTGATTATCATGCATCCTCATGTGCATCGCCTCCGCCTGCCTTTCCAAGGCTTCGTGAAGGCATACATGCCCAAGACTTCCAGGCAATAGGCCGTAACTCCTGTGGTCAGATCCAGCTTCTCCCTTTTTTCAAAGCACCCTGGCATCACCTGAAGCCGTGCAAGCCCTTCAAGGCCACGCTCTGTCAAAAAGAATGTTCCGCGCTCGTCGCTGGTTAGCTCGTAAATCTCGTGGCCCAACTGGTCCACGCCGGCCGGGATGACTCGATACGTGTATCCATCCAAGCCAGTCACGCTTGCCGTCCACCATGTTTCAGGTTCAAGCCATCGGCGGATCGCACGTCGTTCCCTCCATGTCCAACGACGATCGCCTTCAGGGGTTCTGCCAGTTGCAACAGCATGGCGTGAAACCGCTTTTCTCCAGGATGTCTTTGCCGGCGAAAACAAGGAAATCTTCCTTACGGCAACCCAGCATACGCCCTCTCTGGATTCTCTGGGTCGGCTGATCAATCGGGACTTTTTGGGGATCTGTTCACCTGCTCCTTTGGGAGCCTTGAGGCTGTCGGAGTAATTCTTCGCCATGTATGCAAATTCAATAATCATGGACTCTCGTTTAGTGACGGTTGCCCATTTAACTGTTCCGAACTGACTTTGCCGCGATTTGAAGGACACCTTAATCTCTCTCAGGTCCGCAGTCTCCTGCCTGCTTGTCCGATTCCGCAGGCTCCAGATGAGCACATGCGCGTGCAACCGGCCGGGCTTTCTACCCTCCGGGTGAATTGAAAAGACAGGCAACACGCCAAAACCCCGATCATTGAGTTGCCGCTTCTTCTTTTTGAACTGATTCCGGAAGAGGCGGTAGTTCACCGCGCCCCGGATGGTGATCGTGACAAAATGAAGTCGCCGGAAACGCCCGAGGTTTTGCTGCAGCTCCAAAAACAATCGATAGGCCCGAAGGTCCCAATCCCACCTGTTTGGGCGGCAGAGAACTTCGATGAGTTTTTGCCTGGCTGCTTTCGCGAGCGCCTTCAACCGCTCCCTGTAGGGTGCCAGCGCTTCCCTCTGACCCGTATTCCCTATTTGCGCCATGGCGTGGTAGCGTTTTGCTGCCTTGATGATTGTCTTCAGGGCCTTCTTCCCATCTGGGATAAGCGGGTAGATATTTTGCGCAAGTCTCTCAAGTTCAGCGCTTCGTGCATTTATTGATCGAATAGTAGTCAAGGACGGCAACTGATCGAGCAAAGGCTTGATACCGCCCCAGTCCCATACCGGGCGTTCATGAACGATTGGCTTCTTGGGGGCAGAGGGCTCGGCGAACTCGATGGTTCTGCGCGTGGCCGCGGATGGAGTGGAACTAGGTTGGGATTCTTCTTGGGATTTCATGGCGGCTGCCTTTATCCCGCAAGTTTTTGGGGATTTCCCAAAAAAGTGAGGTTTGCCGCATTTTTTCTTCCCCCGCAGTCGATCGATGGCAGTTTGAATATTCGCAAATCATACATAGCCAATGATATACATCAATTTGACAGGCTGTCATCATAGCAAAAAACAGACGAATTTTCGTCGTTGGAGCTCTCACTCAAAGGGGATTTTCTAGGAAAATCCGACTCCAAACTAGCCTTCAGCAGCCCACCAGCGGACCGCTTGTTGGACAAGTGAGGCCGGGAGGAACTCTTGTTCGAGGCGGCCGGCAGTGGAGTCGAGGAGATGTTGGTAGAGGGATGCTTCGTCCTCAGTGAGGTTTGTGGGCGCAGTATCGGAAGCTGGGGTGTTCTCCGAGACGGCCGAGTCCTTGTGCAGATCGAAAACTTCCCGCGTCATGAGCAGTGGAGTCAGATGGGGGGCGTGGCTCCGTGCGCGGGAGAGCATGCTGAGTCCCCAGGTGTCTAGATCTCCCCAGTAGGCCATGCGGATATTGTGGAAGCAGGGGGAGTTCAGCCAAGTGAGGTTGTTCCCGGTGCCCAGAACGGCAACAACCCCAGGCAAATCTTGGGGCAGGAGGTGTAAGCACGATTCGTTTTCAACAATCAGTACAGCGCGGGCAGGAATGCCCAGTGCGGCGAGATCGGTCGCCCTGACACGCATCCGGGGAAACGACATGATTAGCGGTTTGCCCAGATCGGCCAAAAGAAGCCAGTGATCGCTTTCACGCCATGCGTCTAGGAATGTTTCCAAGCCTTGGCGACTTGCCTCGCCATCGTGGCAGATGTCGAGCAAGCGGACGATGAGCGAGCGATGGCGTTCGAAAAACTTGCTGTCGATACCGGCAAGAGAAAGGGCCCGTAGTGGTCTGCCCTCCGCGCAGCCTGGTGAGAGCAACATGGCCAGATTGGCTGCCTGTATCGTTTCAGACGGAGTTTTGTTTTTCCACAAGGATCGTTCGCGGACGAACGCGGAATGGAAAATCGGATCCGTGGAAGTGAGAATGCTTAGAAGCATTTCGTATTCAGCGCGCACTGCTCGATCATGGGAGGCGGCGACCCATTCTTCAGCACTGCGGATTTCCCAAGCGACAGGCAGGTCGATGGAGGCGCCTGTGGCACGGAATGAGGAGGATTCCCAGACGACCTTGCCCGTGCGCTGATCCCGCCAAAGTCGGATGGTGGCCGCGATTTCTTCCCAGTTTGACGAGATGTCTGAGGCTGAGGGCTTGCCAATGGCCAAGCTTACCGGCCATGTGGAATCTTCGAGTAAACGGGATTCGCGCAAATCAGGATTTTGCCATTGGCGCGCCCAGCGGGGAGAGATGTCGGCGGGGCGTTTCATGACAATGGAGGATTCGCCGATTCCGATGGCTTTCGTGAACGTGCGTGGGCTTCGATCTCCTCCCAGGTGAGAGATGTGAGGGTGGCGCTTTTGTTTTTGTTGTGAACAAGAACCGCGGAGCGGGTGTGCGATTTCAGCAGAGAGATTTCTTTGTTCGGCGTGACAAACAAGGGGTGCAAACCGAAGGCTCGCAAGGCCTCTATGATACGTGCTGCTGCCGCTGGTGAACTCTTGGAGAAAGCCTCGTCGAGTACAATGGTGGCGTAACGGGGCACGGTGGCTCCGGCTGGGCAAAGGGCGTAGCTGAGCGAGGCGGTGAGAATGTAGCTGGCCATCATCTCCTTTTCGCCACCACTGCCGGTTTGGGAACCTTTCCTGGCACCGGAACTGCGGCCACTGGCTCGGTCAACTTCAACAACGGAGAACTGTAAGCGGTGGCGTGGATCAAGAAGCGCCTGGGCGCCGAGCGTGTGGCGTTTCTCCGCAGCTTCACGAAGCTGACGTACCACTTCGCCAAGGGCACGGTAGTGGGCCTCGCCATCGTCATCCCGCTGGCTGAGGACAATTTGGCGGAGTTTACGTTGTGCGCTCTCCATCTGCTGGAGCGTGGGGTGAGCGATGGGTTGGGTATGAAGCTGTAGAAATTGCCCTTGGCGGAAATCGACGCGGCTGAGGGTGGAGTTGAGATCGGTGACGCGCTCCTGAATCAGGCTGACTTCATTGGCAATCTGTGTGAGAAGCTGGGTGACACCCTGGCCGGAGGATTGATTGAGATAGTCTAAGAAACGGTGGAGTTTTTCCGGTAGAGATTCCTCTTCGAGAGTTTGCAGGCGCGTTAGATATGCATCGAGATCACGAAGCTCGGTTCCAACATCGGCGAGAGCTCCCGTATCCGCGGTCTTGGCATTGCCCATGAAACGGACAAGTCGTTTTTCGGCTTCGGTTTTATGCTCTTCCGAACGCTGAATTTTTTGATCGATGCCGCGATCCGCCGAGCGTTCTAAATCGGTGAGTTGATGAGCATGCAGAATGTCCGTCAAAGGAAACTCTTTTTGAGCGAGAGTGACGTCGTCTTCGGTAAGACCGTCTCCGCAACGCGCGTGGGCACGGGTGAGTTCGCCGGAGGCGGCTTCAAGTTTGGTTTTGCTCACAATGTGCGCTTCGTTGAGGACTTTGATCTCCTTGCGAATGACTTTGAGTTCCTCATTGGCTGTGTCGTAACGTGCCTTGGCGTTGGCCGCTTCAGAGTCGGGACGCGTGAGTTCGGCTAGGCGTTGTCTTTGTTGATCAAGATCGCGCTCGGTACCCGCAATGTCGATTTCGTTGAAATCAAGGCTTTCAAAGTGTTTGATGAGAGCCAGTCTCTGCGAACAGTCGTTTTCCGCGTGGGCGAGCACATTGTTTTCTTGATCAAGCTTGGCGATGATTTCGCGGGTTTGCTTCCGTTCGGTTTGGAGGCCAGTGAGAAGATGTCGGTTGTCAAAGCCAGTCATCCAGTCGGCGGCAAGTGGCTTCTGGTCCTGTTTTTCGAATCGACCGTTGCGGTCTGACATGGTGCCTTCGATAGTCATGCCACGTTCAGCATGGCGGAGGGCATCGATGGAATCGACGCAATGCCGGTCGCGGCGGGAAAGCAAGAGCTTCACATGTTCACGCAGCGGGTGACTGCGGTATTCGAGTTTACGGGTGAATCCGTCTTCGAAAAAACGAGCTTCGTCTGGGAACGGATCAGCGCTTTGAAGGCGAACATGGAGGCGGTTGTCCCGGCGATTGATCCACGACAGGGCGTCTTCCATGCGGTGGGCGGGGACGAGAATGCGAAGACGCTCGGAGCCAATGGCGCGTTCGATGGCCCCTTGCCACTGGCGCTCGGCGGCCTTCACCTCGATCATTTCAGCGACATAGGGAAGATCATCGCAGGGCATGTCGAGTTCATGAGCGAGATGTTCGCGGAAAGTCTGATAATTCGCGGGAATGTTCGAGTTTGGCCGCGCTTCGACCTGTTTGATTTCCACGTCCAGCATGCGCTCGATCTCGCGATGGCGATTCAGTTCGGCAGCTAGATCCACAGCTCTCTGGCGTGCTGCGGCATGAGCGGATTCGGCGGCGGCTTTGATTTCCGGAAGCCGCTGCCAGTTTTGATGGAATGTAGCTTTGTCTGTTGATGCGGTGAGTCCGAGGCTTGTAGCGGCTGCTGTGTATTGCGCAGCAGAGGTGCGGACTTTGTTGGCAAGCTGTTCCTTGGCGCGTATGAGTTCTTCAATGCCTTGGATGGCGGTGCCGCCGTGGCGGAGATATTCTTCGTTGAGCATCCGTACACGTTGCTCGTGGTGTTCGACGATTTCTTCGGCAGCTTGCAGCCGAGAGTCAGCTTCGTCTCTTTCCAGCGTAAGTTTTTCCACTTCCGCCTGCCACAGATGAACTGCGGCCTCAGCAAACCAGACGGGAAGAATGTCTTTCAATCGACGACGTGAGGTGAGCTTAGCGGCGGCCTTTTCCCATTCGAATTTTCCCTGACGGACGGGCAAGAGCGAATCCCGCTGCCGGCGGGCGGTTTGTAATTCCTCGTAGATGCCGTGGAGCGTATCAAACTCGCGGGCGACTTCAGCGGCGCGCTCGAAAGCCGAGCGATCATCGAGAACAAGTTCCCGGAAGATTTGGTCGATGCTGTTGATTTGTTTCAGGCCGGCGGCACGGTTGAGCAACGAAAAGGCATTCTCACCAACCTCGAAGAACCCTCGCACATGTGCCAGATAATCCTTTTTGCTCTGAAATGTGCGCAAACCTGCCGTGTCGCGAACATGGCGAGTGAGAGCTGCTTTGCCTCCCTCGTGGTGTAGGGTTAGTAGCGTGTCGAGTGGGTCCGGGATGTCGGTGGCGAAAAACCAGAAGCGCTTGAGTTCGTCCGCCGCATCACTGCTTCCGTCCACCCAGAGCAGACCACCAAGAGTTACTGTCCTATTTTCGTTCGAATATGTCGCGGCGAGTCCGGTCAGGGTTTTTCCCGGGCGAGCCACATGGCTGTTTTCCGCTTGTGCGTCTTCCACGCCTGAGACTCCGCGGATGTAGGAAATGAGATCGCGGTCGCTTTCATGTCCGCCGGTCGATGCAAGGTTGTATTTTGGAAAGGGCGCAAGAAGGGTCATCAAAGCGTCAACTATTGTGGTTTTCCCACTGCCAGTAGGACCAATGATTGCCGTTCCGTGTGAGTCGATGGCGCAGCGATGTCGGCCGTGAAATGGCCCCCAATTGAAAACATCGATTGAGTGAAGCCGATACGCGGTTTCCGTATCGTCGGGTAGGAGCTCCGGCGCGGAATCGATAGCTGGCAATTCAACGGATTCACTCATTGGGCGATAAATCATTGGCTCCGCCTGTTCCTCCAGCGAGTTCTCGGAAGTGCGAAAGCAGCGCACCAAGAGTTTCAGGATTGGCGAGTCGGGTGATCAGCGGACGGATCATGACCTCCCCTCGTGAGTCGGGCTCGGAAACAATACCGTGCGGTTTGAGTTGATCGAGAAGCGTAAGCAAGCGCTGGCGGTTTTTTGTATCGCTGCCAGTATCCGGAAGATAAACATGTAGCAGCGATAGAAGCTCATCCACAGAGACGCGGACCGCGCGGATGCCGATGCCGCTTTCCAACTCCTGGACCACGTGAAGCTGCCGTAGAATTGCAACAAGAAGCGATTGCTCCAAGGTGAGTCTGTGACGACGGACCAGCGGATGGCTCCATGTCACATCAGGAGTGCTGGAAGCTGATTCTGCCACGACAAGAACGGCAAGGCCCCGCATTTCGTCGAGATCGATCCTGAGATCGAGCGGTTCGAGGACGGCATCAATTTGTCTTCGAAGGCGGAGTACGGCATTGAAGTCGGCGGCTCTGGCGGTGCTTTCGATGAAACCGTTTTTGAGAAGCTCTTGGACAAGAGTTTTCACATCGGAAGGCGTGCCTCCAGTGGCCGCTTCGTCGGGTGGTTCCGGATTTTGCCAGTCTTCGTGGTTCATCAGCCAAGAGTATCAGGGTCAACGCGGGCTACAGCCGCTGCTTCCAGTGAGATCAATGGGACATCAAATCGAGTCAGAACGCCATGACGATCCGGAATATCGAAAGTTTCACGTTCATCGTGAAACCCTGCTTCACTTTCACGGCCAAGGCCGAGCCAAAAGGCCAGCGTCTCCAAGTCGTGTGTTGGAGGAAGAACCTCAGCCAGTTCGCCGAGACTGAGACTGCGGTTCATCGCTTCGAGAGTATTCAAGGTGTCTCGGTGCAAGGCGCTTCGATCCAACCCATCAAGAGCATCCCAAAATTCGTCGCCCACGTCATCAACACTGCCGTTTGTTTTGCTGAGATCGAAATCGGCAGTCGTCTCGTCAGTTGGGTCTTTGAATCGCAAGCGCTGGATCAGCGTGAGATTAGGTATGGAAACCGCAACAGGCGGCAATGCGGACTGTGAGCGGCGGAGGGCCGCCGAGGACCAGTCGAGTCCGGCAGCAACGTCGAAAATCTCGTTGAGCAGGGAACCGACCCGGTGTTGCTCTCCGGCGAGCCCAGCTTTGATAAACCCGCGCACATCCCTTTCACCCTGCGCTCGGGCTTGGATGACACGTTCAGATTCGCGGACTAGCCCTGGCACAAGCCAGCGTAGATCCGCACGTTGACGCTGGTTGAGCGCCGCTGCCGCATCAGGACTATCCAAGATGGAACGGAGGCGTGATTTCATCTCGTCCAGCTCCAAGGCATCGCCGAGTTGCTGATAGAAGTTGTCAAAAACCCCGCCTTCGGGGGTTTTGAGCAGTGCATCATGTCCATCAAGCATCAGATCGAGCACGCTGCCTCGATTCTGGTCACTGCGCACAATGTTCTGGCGAAGCTGCCTATCGGCTTCGCGGTAAGAATCCTCCACCCGCCGGAAATCCGAACGGAGACTGAGTGCAAGTTGATATATCTCACGAATACCTTCTCTAGCCCGCTCGCCCGCAAGCACTTTGAATTCGCCCTGTTCCACTTTGGAAAGGTCCGCCTGCAGAGCGGCGATCCGCTTGCGGAGATGTTCGGCACGTTTCGAGCGATCGGGATTCAACCGGGCTTCCAGATTCTCGATTTCCCTCTGCACGGTCGCGAGACGCGATGCGGTAGAGGTCATGTGCTCTTCCTCCAGACTGTTCAGGAAATGAAACACTTTTTGTAGCGCGTCGGTTGCGATGAGCCTGCCCTCCCTTTCGACCACCAATCCGCGCTTTAGCCAATCACGTAATTCAGCACGCGCCATCGGCAATTGTTCGCCATTAGGGATGGCGAATTCCTCCTGATTTGCGTGTTCCGCAAACATTGCCGTCAACTTTTCGACCGCATCCTCCCAGCGCAAGTCGTCCTGACTTTCTTCGAAAAGAGGCTTTAGGCAGCCCAAAACCAAGGGTGCCCGTCGCGACGCAAGCAGCAGCCATGAGACATTGGCTCGCCGCCAGCGAACGAATTTTCGGGTCCAATCGGCTGACATGTGAAGATACACATAATTCAATCAGCAACAGTTAATCTTGAATAGGGAATTCGGCAAAACAATCATTGTCGAGAGACCATGGAAACAGTTCCTTCTGGAAGATAGGATCAAACCGATAGAACGCGTTTCACGGACGGCAAGAGCGCGATACCCATGCCGCCAGTTCTTGAACTTGCCCCGCAGTCTAAGTGGCTATATCTATCCTGTAACCTTCGTGAATGTCCCTTGCTTTCAGGCCCTCATTTTCCCCATTGCTGCCGCGAAGGTGGCTCAGGGCTGCTGTTTGGCTCTTCCCCAAAACTTTGCTGTAGACCCCGTAGACCCGGTAAACCACTAGGGGCCAGTTTAGGGTGCATCTGGCACTCTAAACCCTGATTTTCCTTGATAAATCAAGGAGTCGGGCTGGCGGGATTCGAACCCACGACCCCTTGCCCCCCAGGCAAGTGCGCTACCAGACTGCGCTACAGCCCGTTACCGTGAACGGACCGGCAAGAAAACAGGGCCAACGGGGATTGGCAAGCCTTGAAAACACCGACTCAGCCCACCACCACGCTGGCGGGATTGAGCTCGCATCCCGCCTTCGCCAAGCCTACGGCGTGGCAAGCCGCTCGCGAACCCAAGAGAAAATCGAGTTTCAAGCGCCGCAGGACCCTCCTGCCTCATCCCTACTGCCGCATTCCTCTTCTCCTCAGCTTTTCAGCTTTTCAGCTTTTCAGTTTTTCCCCATTGATCCCCCCATGCAACGCATCAAGACCGCCATCATCGGAGCCAGTGGCTATACCGGCATGGAGTTGCTGCGCCTGCTACTCACCCACCCGGGTGTGGAGCTGGTCGCCGCCACCTCGCGCCAGGAAGCCGGCAAGCCGATCGCCTCGGTCTTTCCGCGTTTCCAAGGTGCGCCAGCCGCCCAGCTCCCGTTCATCGAACCCGACCCGGACGCCATCGCCGCCAGCGGCGCCCAAGCGGCCTTCCTCGCCCTGCCCCACGGGGTGGCGGCAGAAATCGCCCGCGCCCTGCTCGAGCGGGGGCTGCGGGTCATCGACCTCAGCGCCGACTTCCGGCTCCGCGACCCCGCGGTTTACCAGGAATTCTACGGTCACCCGCACCCGGCACCCGACCTGCTGGGCGAGGCGGTCTACGGCCTTCCGGAAGTCCGCCCCCAAGCCATCGCCGATGCCAGATTGGTCGCCTCCCCGGGTTGCTACCCGACCAGCATCCTGCTGCCGCTCATTCCGCTGCTCGATCAGGAACTGATCGAGCCCACCACCATCGTCGCCAACTCGATGAGCGGCGTCAGCGGCGCCGGCCGCAAGGCGGACCTCAGCCTGCTTTTCTGCGAATGCAATGAGAGCGCACGCGCCTACGGCATCCCCAAACACCGGCACCTCTCGGAAATCGAACAGGAACTCAGCCTGGCCCAAGGCAGCCCGGTCACCCTGACTTTCATCCCTCATCTGATCCCGGTGAACTCGGGCATCGCCACCACCACCACCGCCACCCTGAAACCCGCTGTCTCCGCCGACACCGTCGGCCAGGCGCTGGAGGCGGCCTACGGCGCGTCATCATTCGTGCGCCTGCTCGGCAAGGGCGGCTGCGCGGACACCAAGCACGTCACCCGCACCAACTTCATTGACATCGGCTGGCACCACGACCCACGCACCAATCGCGTGATCCTCACCAGCGCCGAAGACAACCTCGGCAAGGGGGCCGGCGGCCAAGCCGTGCAGAGCTTCAACCTGATGTTCGGCCTCGGCCTCACTGATGGGTTGCAAAACTTCTGATCCGGAGTCACGCTCAGCCCCGGCTTGTCCCCATCCATCATGGATTTCCCAGTCACACGCATCAAAGGCGGCGTCGGCGCACCCCAAGGCTTTCTAACAAGCGCTGTGGGCTGCGGCATCAAGAACCCGGAAGCCACGCGCCTCGACCTCGCGCTGATCTACTCGGAACAACCGTGCAGCTCCGCCGGTACCTTCACCACCAACCGGGTCAAGGCCGCACCGGTCAAGGTCACCCAGACACACCTGCGCAAAGGCGACCTGCGGGCGATCATCGCCAATTCGGGCAATGCCAATGCCTGCACCGGCATGCAGGGGATCCACGACGCCACCAGCATGTGCGAAGCCATCGCCAAACCGCTCGGCCTGCGCCGCAGCGAAGTCGGCGTGTGCTCGACCGGCGTGATCGGCCTGCCGATGCCGATGATGCGCATCGAACCGAACGTCGGCAAACTGATCGACGGCCTCGGCGCCAAGAACGGCAACGACGTGGCCAAGGCCATCATCACCAGCGACACCCACGAAAAGGAAATCGCGATCTCGTTCGACCTCGGCGGCACCCGCGTGCGACTCGGCGGCTGCGTCAAGGGCGCCGGCATGATCTGCCCGAGCATGGCCACCATGCTCTGTTTCATCACCACCGACGCCAACATCCCCAGCGCCACCCTGCGCAAGGCGGTGCTCGAATGCGTCGAGGAAAGCTTCAACCGCATCACCATCGACGGCGACATGTCCACCAACGACACCGTGCTGGTGCTCGCCAACGGCGCCTCCGGCATGACCCCGGTGCGCCGCAACGGCAAACGCTGCCGGCAATTCCGCCGCGCGCTCAGCTGGCTGATGCTCGAACTGGCGAAATCCGTCGTCCGCGATGGTGAACGCGTGACCAAATTCGTCACCGTCCACGTCAAAGGCGCCCGCACCTACCTCGATGCCAAGAAAGTGGCCGAGGCAGTCTGCAAATCCGCACTGGTGAAATCATCATGGAACGGCGGCGATCCGAACTGGGGCCGCATCATCCACGCCGTCGGCTACTCGCGCGCCCGCATCCGTGAAGAACTCATCGACATCCACATCGACGGCAAAGCGGCCTGCCTCGGCGGCCTGCAGGCCAACACCCCGATGGATGAACTGCGCGAAGTCGTGGCCCAACCGGAATTTGAAATCGAAATCAACCTGAACCAAGGCAGCGCCGACTACACGATGTACTCCAGCGACCTCTCGCCCGAATACATCGACTTCAACCGCTCGGAATACGCCTACTGGAAACAAGCCCGCAAGGACGGGCTGGTGTGAGTGGATATGGATTATTGTGACAAAGCGGGCTGCGAAGCAGCCAATATTCAATAATCAGTCCACAATAATCAATCCGGCCACGCGCCCAGCGCGTGGAGCTGTTTGCTCGCCGCTTCCGCCCACCCGCGGTTGGCGGCTGGTGAGGCCGGTGAAGGGTGCAGCACCCGCCCGATCACCGCCTGATGCCCGACACGCGCGGCGGCCAGACGCAAACGCTCCTCGGCAAAGCCGCCGACGCCGACGAGGAATTCTGGACTCATCAGGCGGATCACCTGCCCCAGATAGTCGAGACAGGCCGCTTCCACCGGCTCCATCTCGGCGGCCGGCAACTTGTCCGGGGTCAGGTTGGCGCCGGTCTCACTCATCCACACCAATGGGCAGTAGTTGAGAACAAAATGCCCTTCAAAGAAATCCGCGGCCTGCGGATAACGCTCCGCAAACAAGCCCCACAGGCGACGACCACTGACTTCCGAACGCGTGCAGGCAAAGCCATCGATCGGCCGCTTCGGATGCTCGCGCTGAGGCTTGGCCACCGGCTCGTCGATACCCATCCAATCACGCACCGCAGCGATCTCACCGAATGGCACACCGGTCTGCGCCATCCCGAATGGACCGGGGTTCATGCCGAGCATCAACACCCGCTTGCGGCCGACTCCGTAGCGCGTCAAATACACCTCGTGCGCGCGCCAGGCGTATTCCAGCGGCCGATACACCCAGGGCGCGCTGAATTGCAGCGGACCGAGCTGCTCCGACAATCGCTTCGTCGCTTGAATCAATTCCTTCATTTCCAAAAAACCATGACAGCCATCCGAGGCCACCTTCACTTCCAGGTGAGCACCAGCAACAACAAGGCCAACGGCAGATACAGCAACGTGAACAAAAACAACTTGCGGGCCGACGCGCGCTCGCCATTGCCCGCAAAACGGATCGCCAACGCCATCATCAGCAATCCCAGCAAAGGGCCGGCAATCGTCCACACCACATTCGCACTGCCGATCAATCCAGGCACCACCGACACCGCCGCCAGACACAAGGCGTAAAATGCCGACAACCACCCGCTCTTGCGACCGCTCACATCCCCGTTGGACCACATCACGTAACCCGCCGCCTCATATTCCTCACGGCACAACCAGTTGATCGCGATGAAGTGCGGCAACTGCCAGAAAAACAACAACGAGAACAAAAACCACGCCTCGTAGCCCATGCCACCACCCGCCGCCACCCAGCCGATCATCGGCGGCACCGCCCCGGGAATCGCCCCGACGAAGGTGTTGAGCGAACTGAAACGCTTCAGCGGCGTGTAGATGAATACATAAATCGCAATCGTCGCCGCCGTCAGATAGGCCGGCAGGTTGCCGACCTTCACCGCCAGGTGAATGATCCCAACCGCCGACAAAACCCAGCCGACACCGAAGGCAACCAACGGATCCATCCGCCGCGACGGCAATGGCCGGTCGGCAGTGCGCTTCATGCGCGCATCCAGATCCACTTCCATCAACTGATTGAATGCCGCCGATCCAAATGCCGCCGCCGCCACCCCGATGATGGTGTGCAACAGCGTCCACCACTGCATCTCACCCCCCATCGATCCCAGCACATAACCGAACACCGCAGTCACCAACACGAAGGTGTTCAACTTCACCTTCATCAAGGTGGCCAGATCCTGCCGGAACCCCGGCACGGAAACAACATCAGCCGCCGGCTCATCGCCGCCAGCATCGCGCTTCTCATCGGACATCTCGTGATCTTCAGACATCAATCCGTTTCCAATATTCAATATTCAATATCCAATCAAAGCCCCTGCACACCTTCATAAGGCTGATAGGTTCCTGTCGGCATCGGCACCGGCCGCCACTCACGATTCAAGCGCCGGTGCGCCTGAATGAACTTGGTGGGTTCCGCCCAGTGCTCCAAAGTCGGCGGCACACTGTTGCGCTGCATGCCGATGCGGATGTTGTGACGCATCTCGAAATGAAGGTGCGCGGGATACATCCCGCGATTGCTGCCGATCGTGCCGATCTGCTGGCCGCGTTTGACCTTGTCCCCGGTCTTCACCATGATCTTGGCCAGGTGGCCGTTGAGGGTGTCGATGAATTTCACCGCACCGGTCTTCGGATCCCGGTAGGCATGGCGCGTCAGCACCACATTGCCCCAACCACCGCGCAGATCCGCCGCCAGCGTGACCACCCCGTCCGCCACGGCATACACCGGGTCTCCATAGTCGGAATTGCCACCGGCCCGCCCATTCCAGTCCTCACCGAAGTGATAGGGCCGCCGCAAACGCAAGCCACGGGCGATGTAATACCCGTCGGCATTCGGCTTGCCCACCGGAAAGTCGAAGCCATCAGCCAGATTGGCTTTCACCTCCGGGGCACGCACCTCGCCGGACGCCCCAAGCACCATCAGCATGACGGCAAGGCCGACAAGCGTCAGAACAGGATGGAATCGCCTCGAAAGCACCTTGGCAGTGCATCGCGATGCCGGGGCCGCGGCAAGCGAAAACACCCCCTCCGCGGGATCAGCAATCCTCGTTCTGATGTCGGCCAGCCAGCGATTCCCGGGAACAAACGATGCAATCCACCAGCTCGACACCGGGCTCAAGGCGGGCTCCAGGCCAGATCACGCTGCCACGGATCACCGCCCCGGCAGGCACCACCACCCCTTCCCCAATCACCGAGTTTTCCACCACCGCCTGCGGATCAATCACTGCTCCAGCCGCCACCGCAGGCCCCAGATCGAGCTCCCGGTGAGCCCTCAGGTAAGCCTCACGATCACCCAGATCGAGCCAAGATCCGTCATCAATCACCACCGCACCCAGCAAGCCCTCACGCACCAGTGCAAGAAATGCCGGGATCACCGAAACCTTCTCGTTCGGCGGTATGCGCTCGAGAAATGCCCGCTCGATGCAGTAAATACCGGTGAACACATGCGTCCCTTCGGCCCGGCCGAGCATCGACCGGATGTCGGTCACCCGCGACATCGTGCCATCCAGCGCGATGTGCTTCGCCACCCCATGGGAACGCAGCGCCAAAGTCACCGGCAGGCCCGAACGACGGTGCGCATCCACCAGTCGCTCCAAGGGCATGTCGGAAAAAATGTCGCCGTTGTGCACCAGCAAGGAGCCATCCGCAACCCACGGCTCGATGTTCTTCAAACCACCACCGGTCTCCAACAGGATCGGTTCGTGAAACAAACTCACTTCCGAATGCCTCGCCGCCAATCCCTGCCAAGCCTCGGGCAGATGATGCGTGTTGATCGCAAAGCGCTCCACCCCCACCCGCCTGCAGGCATCCATCGCCCATTCCGCCAATGGCCGATGGAACAAGGGAACCAGCGGCTTGGGATAGCGATGGGTCAGCGGACGCAACCGGGTGCCGAGCCCCGCGCCAAGGATGAATGCCTGATGCACCCCCCTGCATTGCCCCGGGACGCCACGGAATTCAAGCCCGGATGCCCCGAGTTCCATCAGGCCACCTCGGCAAGCGCAGGCTCCGGCATATACGAATCCGCAGAGTGTAACCTGCGCAAGAATTCCTGGTAATGCACCACCTCCATCCTGCCGTCATGATGCTCGATGATCGCGCTCATGCTCTCTACCCAATCGCCTGAATTCAGGTAATGCACCGCCCCCACCTGCTTGTCCTCGGGGGTGTGGATGTGACCGCAGATGATCCCGTCACACTTGCGGTGCGCGGCCAAACCCTGCAGCAACTCCTCATAACGATCCACGAAACTGACAGCCGACTTGACCTTCGCCTTCACGGCCTTGCTGAACGAATAATACTCCTTACCGCGCCACAGCCGCCAGCGGTTGTAAAGACGGTTGATCCTGAGCAAGAAATCATAGCCGATCGAGCCCAGCACCGCCAACCACTGGTGATGGGTGGAAACGCTGTCAAACCCGTCGCCGTGAACCACCAGATACTTCCTGCCGTTCGCACCAACGTGGACATGCTCCTTCACCACGCTGATCCTTCCCAGGCTGAGCGGCAACAGGCGCTCAAGAATATCATCGTGGTTACCCCGCAGGTAAACCACCTCCACCCCATCCTTCTCCGACATCTTGATGAACTTGCGGATCACCCGACTGTGCCGCGATGTCCAACGTCCGCCACGCTTCAAGGACCAACCGTCAATAATGTCGCCATTCAGGATCAACTTGCGGCAACGGACATGTTTGAGAAACTTCACCACCTCGTCCGCCTTGGCATCCGGTGTGCCCAAGTGAATATCCGAAAGGATCACAGTGCGGCATGACAAGATCGGCCGCTTGACCGCCCTCAGTCGCGACGGACTCACCCGCCGGTGCCCGGCAATCATGCGCTCCAGCGCCGCTTCGAAATCACCCACGACAGCCGGCCATCCGAGCGATTCAGCCGTCATCCTCGCCGCAACACGCATCGGTGAACCCGGCGACTCGTCCAAGGCCTCCAATGCTCGCGCGATGAAACCCGACTCATCCCCCTTGGTCGCCTTCAAGCCGTTGTGACCGGGAACCACGTGCATCGCGGCTGCGGCATAATCGTAACTCACCGTCGCCAGACCGCTGGCCATACCCTCCAATAGGACATTACCGAAGGTTTCCGCCTCGCTCGGAAATAAAAGTACATCCGCAGATGCATAACACCGGGCCAGATCCCGACCAGTGCGGGTCCCCGTGAAATGCACCCACGGACAAGATTGCTGCAAACGCTCGCGCATCGGGCCGTCGCCGACCACCACACACACCACCTGCGGATCACACGCCCGCATCGCCTCGAACGCGGCAATCCCGAGATCCAGGTTCTTCTCCACTGCAACCCGCCCCACGATCACCACCACTTTCGATCCGTCCCCCGCCCCCCACTCCGTCCTCAATGCGGCACACCTCGCCGCAGGTGAAAACAAGACGGTATCCACCCCTCTTGCAATCTGGAAGGCATGATCGATCCCCAACCCACGCAGGAATCCCACCATCTCAGGCGACGGCGTGAACGTGGCGTCTGCACGAGCATGGAATTTCCGCAAATAGGTAACCGCAAACGACTTCATGCCACGCAAACCATAACGCTCGATGAATCGGTGGAAGTTGGTGTGGAAGCCGGTAGCCACCGGGATTCCCATCGCTTTGGCGGCCTTGACCGCCGATTGCCCCAGCAACCCCTCGGTCGCAACATAAACAGCATCGGGACGCTTCCGCTCCCACCGCGATCTCAGATCAAATGGCTTGGGCAAACCCACCCGAACCTCGGTGTATCCGGGCAAGGGCAACGACGCGACACTCGACTCACCGACTGCCGCCTCAGAACCGGTGTGAATGACATGCACGCGATGCCCTCTCTCGCGCAGGCCACCGACCAGCCGCCCCAAGGTCATGGCCACACCATTCACGTCAGGCGGATAAGTGTCAGTGACGATATCGAGTTTCATACGAATGCGGGAACACCCGGTTCCCTGCATGGCATGATGCCCCTGCACGCCGCTCAAGCGACCCCGTCACGGTGGCATTTTCGTCACTCTGGCGACCAGCCATCAAGTCGATGTGCTGACTTTGCGCAGATACTCGCAGATCAGGGGAATCCTGGCCCCGATATCCTCCATCTCCAGCAACTGCTGCCGCAGGTCGGCCTCGTGCACGAACTGCTGGCACACGATGTCGGTCAGCAATCCCGGCTCGTCCGCCCGGTTCATCAGATCAAACACCCCCTGCTGCACCTCCTGCGGCAAGGCGCTCACCGCATCCTCAACCGCTCCCCGCAAGGTCTTCATCGCCGCCTCCGCCTGGTCCTCGGGCTCGAAGACGGAACCCACCGGCTCGATGGTCGCACATGGGTAAGCGTCCTCGAGGTGCCACTCGAGGAAACGCACCCGCAACACCCCGTGCAGCAACAATTGTGAGGTGCCGTCCTCCTGCTGCCGGCAGGCGCGGATCAAACCGATCGTCCCCACCGATGCGGCACAGGATTCCGGCCCCGCCGCCTCATCCCCGGTCAGACGGGTCACCGCGAAAAAACAATCACCCTCCAGCGCGTCCTTGAGCATCTCCCGGTAACGGGGCTCGAAAATCCGCAATGGCAGCCCGCCATGGGGGAATAAGGAGCAGTCGGGCAGAAGCATCACGCCACAGCGATCGGGGATGTGTATCGTCGGCATCCCTTTCAGGCATACATACCGGGAGCGCCATGACAAGAACGATAGAGGGCGGCCGATTCCGACCCAGGTCGGAGACAGCGGAAAAAACTGGTTCCCACCAGCCGCATTTTTTCAGACAAGAGCCGTGACCGGCATCGCTGCTAGCTGGCGAAACCGGCAACAACCTCGAACCATGCCATGATCGAAGTCGAAAACCTCACCAAACAGTTCGGATCCAAAACCGCCGTCGACAACCTGTCCTTCAGCGTCAAAAAAGGCGAAGTGCTGGGCTTCCTCGGGCCCAACGGCGCCGGCAAGTCCACCACCATGCGCATGATCACCGGCTTCATGCCGCCAACCAAGGGGGACGCCAAGGTCTGCGGTGTCTCGATCATCGACAACCCGACGGCCGCCAAAACCAAAATCGGCTACCTGCCGGAATCCGCACCTCTCTACCTCGACATGACCGTCGCCGGCTTCCTCAAGTTCTGCGCCAACATCCGTGGACTGCGCGGAAGTGAACGCAAGGAGGCGGTCGAGCGCGCCATCGAAACCTGCTTCCTCAATAGCGTCGCCCACCAGTCGATCGACACCCTGTCGAAGGGATACCGCCACCGCACCTGCCTCGCCCAAGCGCTGCTGCACGACCCCGAGGTGCTCATTCTCGACGAGCCGACTGACGGCCTGGACCCGAACCAGAAATTCGAAGTCCGCCAACTGATCAAACGCCTCGGCGAAACCAAGGCGATCCTGTTCTCCACCCACATCCTCGAAGAGGTCGATGCCTCCTGCACCCGCGCGGTGATCGTCAACCAAGGCCGCATCGTCGCCGACGGCACCCCGGCTGAACTCCACCAGCGCGCCGGCACCGGCAACCTGACCGACCTGTTCCGCAGCCTCACCACCAAGGACACCGAGGTGGCAGCCTGATCCGATTTCAGCGTTTCAGTTTTCAGCATTTCAGCTTTTCCCACAAAACCATGGCAACCTTCACCATCTACAAACGCGAGCTGACGAGCTACTTCTCGCAACCAACGGCTTACGCCATCATCGTCGTCTTCCTGCTGGCATCGACGGCACTCACCTTCACCTTCGGCGGCTTCATGCGCGTCGGTGATGCCTCGCTCGAATGGAGCTTCTTCTTCTGGCACCCATGGATCTTCATGCTGCTCGCACCGGCAGTCGGCATGAAACTCTGGTCCGACGAACAACGCACCGGCACCATCGAACTGCTCGGCACCTTCCCGGTCTCCACCTGGAATGCCATCCTCGGCAAATACCTCGCTGCCGCCACCGTCTGGGTCACCGCCCTGATCCTGACCTTCCCGATCGTCATCACCGTCAACCACCTGGGAAATCCCGACAACGGCGCCATCTTCGCCGGTTACCTCGGCAGCCTGCTCACCTGCGGCACCTTCCTCGCCATCACGATGCTGGTGTCCGCCTGCACCCGCGACCAGGTCGTCTGCCTGATCGTCTCGGTGATCATCTGCGTCACCATGGTCCTCTGCGGCTATGACGACTTCACCCGCGAATTCAGCAAGGCCACTTCCCCCGGCTTCATCGAGGCGGTCACCGCCACCGGCGTGTGGGACCACTTCCGCTCGCTCGGGCGCGGGTTGTTCCGCCTGCAGGACATGGTCTGGTTCGCCTCATTCATCACCGCCTGCCTGCTCGGCACCAGCGCCATCCTCTCCGCAAAACGCTCCTGAAATGGCAAATGCTGAAAAACTGAACCGCTGAAATTTCTAGCCATGAAAATCACCCACCCCGTCACCCGCGCCGCATTCGGAGTCGCCGCTCTGGTCGCCATCGCGCTGCTGGCCAACTGGCTGGTCGCGCTGACGCCACTCGGCAACCGCGGCATCGACTTCACCGAAAACCGCATGCACACGCTCTCGGATGGCACCAAGGCGATCCTGGGCGAACTCGATACCCCGGTCGCCATCCGCTACTACGCGACCCGCGACACCGACTACATGCCGGAGGAAATGAAACTCCACATGCGCCGGGTCGACGACATGCTCAAGGAATACGCGATACTCTCGAAAGGCAAGGTGCGCATCGAGAACCTCGACCCCGAACCGGACACCGACGCCGAAGATTCCGCCAACCTGGACGGCATCAGCGGCCAGCGCTTCAACGACCAGAACCTGTTCTTCGGCATCGCCATCGCCTGTCTCGACCGCACCAGCGTGATCCCGTTCCTCGATCCGCGCAACGAAACGATGCTCGAATACGAATTGTCCAAGGCGATCGCCGACGTCAGTACGCCGACCAAACCGAAGCTCGGCATCATGTCGGCACTCCCGATCCAAGGCGGCCCCGCCATGATGATGGGCCAGCAACCGTCACGCCCGTGGGTCATCTACCAGCAACTCAAGCAAAGCTACGACGTCGTCGACGTGCCGATGGAAAACCTGGTCATCGATCCGGCCGAGATCAAGACACTGCTGCTCATCCATCCCGCCGACATCAGCGACGAAGCCCAATTCGCCATCGACCAGTACCTGCTCAAGGGCGGCACTGTCATCGCCTGCCTCGACGCCCACTCGCTGGCCGCCCAGATGACCGGCGGCGGCAACCCGATGATGGGCATGCCCGGCGCCCCGACGATCTCCACACTGCCGAAGTTGCTCAGCGCCTGGGGAGTCGAATTCGAATCCGGCCAGGCGCTCGCCGACCCGGTCTACACCACCCGCTTCGAAAACGACGTCACCAACATCGCCGTGCTCACACTGCCGGATGAAGCCATGTCACAGAAGGACAGTACCATCACCCGAGGACTCAACGGCGTGATCCTGTTCATCCCCGGCGCCATCACCCGCACCGACAAGTGCCAGGTCGGCTATACCAGCCTGATCCGCTCGACCGAACGCGCTGGCTTCGTCGATGCCATGAAGGCGTCGCAATTCGACCCTTCGCTGGAGAAGAACTTCAAGTCGTCGGGCAAATCGTATGATCTCGTCGCCCACCTCCAAGGGAACTTCAAGACCGCCTTCCCGAATGGCAAACCGGGCAGCGACGGACCGAAAGCTAACGAGAACGACACCACTCCCGCCGAAGAACCCGCGAAAGACAACTCACTCAAGGAGTCGACATCACCCGGCAACGTGTTCCTGATCGCCGACGTCGATGCCTTCTACGACCGCTTCGCCTATCACACCCAGCAGATCGGCAACATGCAGATGGCCGCACCCATCAACGGCAACGGCTCGATGCTGCTCAACCTGATCGACCAGACGGTCGGCTCGAAACACCTCATCGGTTGCCGCTCACGCACCGCCGCCCGCCGGCCGTTCACGGTGATCGAGGAAATGGAGGATAATTTCAACAAGCAGGTCGGCGCGAAAATCGAGGAGTTCGAGGAAAAACAACGCGTCGCCCAACAGAAGCTCAACGACCTCCAGTCACAGAAAGCCCGCGGCAACGAGCTGCGCTTGTCCCCGGAACAGGAAGCCGAAATCCGCAAGCTGCGCGAGGAACAAGTCCGCTACTCGAAACTCATCCGCGAACAACAGAAGGACCTGCGCCGACAGAAGGATGACCTCGCCGGCCGCATCATCCTGCTCAACGTGGGAGCCATGCCCTCGTTCGTGATCCTCTTCGGCATCGGCCTCTACATCCAGCGCCGCAGCTACACCCGCGCCCGCTGATGCCACCCAACCGCTTCCAACCGCAAACTACCCTCACATCGCCATGAGCAAACGTCAGGTCATCATCCTCTGGTCCATCGCCATCGCCCTCGCCGCTGTGGTCACGGTGGTCAAACTCGCACAGAAGGACACCTCGAAACCAGCCACCGCACGCAACCCGGGTCAAACGCTCTTCGACGCATTCCCCGCCGACAAGGTGGCGAAGATCGAGATCACCGGCAGCGGCAAATCAGCCACCCTCAGCAACGATGGCAAGACTTGGGTCGTCAGCAACCGCGACAACTACCCGGCCAATGTCCAGAACGTGCACGAATTCCTCCGCACACTCGAGGAACTCAAGATCTCCCAAGCAATCGAGGCCGGGCTGTCGTTCGCCCCGCGCTTCGGCATGGACGAGTCGGCAAGCGACGCCGAGTCGCGCGGCGTCACCGCTGTGTTCCATGACGCCGAGGGCAAACCACTCGCCAAGGTCTCGCTCGGCAAACCGATCGAAAGCGGTGCGGAAAACCCGCTGATGGGTGGACGCATGTCGGTCGGCCGCTACCTGCGCAACCATGACGACGAGTCCGGATTCTACGCCAGCAACGAGATGTTCCCGGCCGTCAGCAACGACCCCGCCAGCTGGCTCAAGGACGACTTCATCGGTATCGAGAAGATCCAGACGATCAGCCTCAGCAAAAAGGACTCCACCGAAGCCGATTGGACGATCACCCGCGACGGCGAAGACGCCGGCTTCAAACTGGTCGGCGGCGGCACCGACGAGGTGACCAACGAAACCAACGTCAACCCGCTCAAATCCTTGTTCTCCTACACCCGCTTCGACGATGTGGTGCCCGCCGCTGAGATCGGATCCCGCCGTGCCCAGTCCGGCACCCGCACCGCCACCATCAGCACCTTCGAGGGATTCACCTACACGCTGACCATCACTCCGGCCACCAACTCCGGCGGACAATACCTCATGAGCGTCAAGGTCGAGGCCCAACTGCCCACCGAACGCAAGAAGGCAGGCGAGGAAAGCCCGGAAGACACCAAGACCCGCGACGAGGCATTCGCCAAACGCCTCAGCCAACTGCAGGAAAAACTCACCCGCGAACAGGGCTATCAAGGAACCACCTACGAAGTCAGCCCCAGCACGGTCGACACCCTGCTCAAGGACCGCGCGGACATCGTGACCAAGGCCATCCCGGTCCAGGAGTCCACCACGGCTCCGGTCAGCGCGCCTCCGATGCTCGCCCCCAATCCGCGGTAAAACGCCCGGAAGATACCCGCCTCCAGCCCGGATTTTGCAAAGAATCCGGGCTGAATTCCTTGACACCGGCCGCGATTCCGGGCTTTCTTCCGGCCCCGCGCCACGCGGAACGCACCCGTAGCTCAGCTGGATAGAGCGTCTGACTACGAATCAGAAGGTCGGGAGTTCGAATCTCTCCGGGTGTACCACTCTCCAAAACCCTGCAATCCACGGATTGCGGGGTTTTTTGTGGCCTGCACCAGCCAAGGCCCGCTTGCGGCGACCGCAGGGATCTGACACACAAGTCCGGCCATTGGCCGCGCTCATCACAAGACCCAGCATCAAACCCCTCATGTCCTCCGCGCTGCTCTTCACCGTCCGCACCAGCATCTGCCTGCTGACATTCGTCATCACCACCCCGGCACTGCGCGCCGATGCCATCGACGACTTCATCCAAAAGGCCGCCGAGTCACACGGCGCCTTCGGTGAAAAAGCCGCCCGCTTCCTCGCCGAACACATGCCGGCCAAGGATAAACAATCACTGAGCGCCGACTTCCTCACGGAAAACCTCGATCTCGCCATGAAGGCGCGTGACCGCTTCCCGTGGGCGAAGCAGGTGCCTGAAGACATCTTCCTCAACGATGTGCTGCCCTACGCGGTCTTCAACGAGTCCCGCGATCCATGGCGCGCCGACTTCCTCGCCAAAGCCACTCCGCTGATCAAGGACTGCAAGACCGCCGCAGATGCAGCCCAATTGCTCAACAAGGAGTTCTTCAAGCTGATCAACACCCACTACGACACCAAGCGCGAGAAACCCAACCAAAGCGCCAAGGAATCGATCTCCCAAGGCAAGGCCAGTTGCACCGGCCTGTCGATCATCCTCGTCAATGCCTGCCGCGCCGTCGGCATTCCGGCGCGCGCCGTCGGCACGCCGATGTGGACGAACCAACGCGGCAACCACACCTGGGTCGAAATCTGGGACCAACAATGG
>JACCDY010411030.1_pt1 | contig 25039 bp, 28 predicted proteins | sample 7446391 | NCBI WGS metagenome assembly JACCDY01 (sample SAMN15323451, study PRJNA562643) | freshwater metagenome | isolation source: river surface water | place: USA:Blue River Watershed | collected 2017-08-18 | reverse complement strand
GGGATCAAAAAGTTACGGGCGTAACCATCTTTCACACGGACGATTTCGCCGAGGTTGCCGAGGTTCACGACCTTGTCGAGCAGAATAATTTGCATGGTCGGTCTCCTTAGATCTTGTGCTGGTCGCTGTAAGGCACCAAAGCCAAGAAGCGTGCGCGCTTGATGGCGGTGTTCAGCTGACGTTGATAAATGGCGCGTGTGCCGGTCAAGCGTGCGGGGATGATCTTGCCGTTTTCGGCAATGAAATCACGCAGGGTGTCGACATCTTTGTAGTCGATTTCTTCAACGCCAGTGACGGTGAAGCGGCAGAAGCGCTTGCGCTTGAAAAGCAATGATTGCGTGTTGCGCTTGGGGCGCTTGTCTTTGTTGAATTTCTTGAATGTGGCCATGATCTGGGCCTCCTATGAAATTTGCTGAAAATCTTGAATGTGAAAAACGACGTTTTTGCTGTTGCGAGGAGATGCTAAAAAGCCGCTGAACTTCCAAAGACTACCTAGGGCGAGTTGAGCAATACGCTCAGCCAGTGCACCCAAGGCGACTGCTTTGACACTTGCTTTGACTTGTCGCTTTTGTCCTGCTTCTTGAACTTCGGACTCATGTTCGAGCCTGATATCAATGGCGGGTAACCCGGCTGGGGTGTATCGCAGGGCCGAAGCCTCGACGACACAAGCATTCAAAACAACGTGGTTCAAACCTTCTCGTGACGGCGCAATTAGCCTGCGAACTCAGCTTGCTGGTTCTTACGTGCTTCTTCGCGCTCAACTGTCTTCATCATGATGGAAGGCGCGGTATCTGCCTTCTTACGCAAAACAGTCATGTGGCGCAACACCGCATCGTTGAACTTGAACGCGTGTTCGAGTTCAGACATCACAGCTTGGCTCGCTTCGATGTTCAAGCAAATGTAGTGAGCTTTGGCGAGCTTGTTGATCATGTAGGCCAACTGGCGGCGACCCCAGTCTTCCGTACGGTGGATCGCACCACCACCCGCGGTGATCATGCCTTTGTAACGCTCCAGCATGGCTGGAACTTGCTCGCTTTGATCCGGATGGATCAACAAAATGATTTCGTAATGACGCATGGACACTCCTTGTGGATATGAAGCTGCCTGCGGCGTCAGACGCTGGCAGCAAGGGAAAAGCCTATGATTATAACTATTTTCGGAACCCTGGAAGGTGACTACCCAAAACACCCATCAACAGCCCCACCGGAACGCCAAAAACCCCCGCGCACACCGGGTCCAAGCCCCACCAGAGCGTGTCAGAGGCTCGTAGGCCCAAGCTCATTTGTACCCAGGGGTGGTTGAACGCGATGTAATAAAGGCTCACACCGAGACCTGACACCATGGCACACACAGCCCCCACGCGGTTCATGCCACGCCAGTAGATCCCCAAAAGTAAGACGGGAAAGAAGGTCGCCGCCGCCAACGAAAAAGCGCAGGTCACCCAAAACAAAATGCTCACAGGACGGTTGGTGGCAAACCAAGCCGCTAACAACGCCACCACCATCAACAATATTTTGGACAACATCACACGCCGCAGCGGAGGCGCATTCGGTGCTGCGGTTTGAAAATACAGGTCTTGTGCCAACGCGTTCGAAATGGTCAACAACAAGGCATCTGCTGTCGACAAAGCTGCAGCCAGGGCCCCGGCCGCCAGCAAGCCTGTGAACACAGAAGGAATACGGGTGATTTCAGGCACCCCCAGCACCAAATAATCGGTGTACAAGCGAACGTCTGCGAACTGAACAATGCCATCTTGGTTGTGGTCTTGAATGCTCAACAAAGCCAATTTGCGTAACTTCAACCGATCGGCCCAGTCTGGCAATTGGTCAAGGCGCGCGCCTACCAATTCGGTCAGTACAAAGGATTTGAGCATCACAGCCAAGGCAGAGGCACTTAGGTAAACCACCACCACGATGAACAAGGCCCACACGACGGACCGTTCAGCTTCAGCTGGCGTGGCAGTGGTGTACGAGCGCACCAATATGTGTGGCAGTGCGGCAGTGCCCAACATGAGACAAAAGATCAAAGCCAAACTGTTGTACCAGCCTTGGTTCCAGCCTTGCAAATGCGGAGCCTGAAAACCTACAGGACGATCTATCGCTTGGCTCAGGGTCTCTCGCTCGCTTTGCCAAGCCCCCACCAAGCGGTCCACCGTGGATTCCCGCCATGCGGGATTGGCCTCGAGTTTCTGAATCTCCCGCAGGGGCGCGTTCTCCGCTTTGGCTCGGGCCACTTGGCGAGCAATCACTTGGCGCTCTACTTCACGTGCATGCACTGGATCAGCGATCTTGGCATCCAGCTGGCTCATGCGCAAGCTGATAGCTGCGCGAGTGGCTTGCTCTGCGGGGTCGCTTTCAATGAGCTTGGCGCGCGCCTGAATACTCGGCAAGGACTGCGCTGCGGCAATGGTGACGAACGGATGACCTTGTGTTTTGTACGACACGGCCATGCTGAGCACCACCATCGCCACCACAATGACCACGCATTGCACACCTTGGGTCCATGTGACAGCGCGCATGCCACCTAGGAATGAACACAACAACACGCCGCCCAAGGCCAAAAACACACCCAACTCAAAGGTCAAACCCGAGAGCATCGAGGCCACCAAACCGATGCCATAAATTTGTGCCACGAGATAAGTACTCGAACACAAAATAGCGCCCCATGCAGCCAACCAGCGGACAACCGCACTGTCAAAGCGCCGACCTAAAAAATCGGGGATGGTGATAGCCTGCGAACGATTGAGCTTGGCTGCAAACAAAAAACCCAGCAAACAAAAACCGCCCGTCCAGCCCAACAGATAAGCCAAACCGCCCGGGTGCGTGCCATCGCCCACAAAGCCATCGGACAACAGCAACCCCGTCAAGCCCAGGAAGGACGCCGCAGACAACCAGTCGGCGGCGGTTGCCATGCCATTCATCGGCGCACTGATACGACGCCCCGCGACGAAATATTCTTCAGGCACCGTGGTGCGGCAGAACATGCCAATCACGGCATAGCCAATGATGGACACGACCAAGAAAAAGCCATTCACCCAAGCTTTGGGAATGCCGGCAAAGTCTGCCAACAACAGCAACAGCGTCAACAACACCAGCCCGGCAAAACCGAGCAGCAGCCAGCGCCAAGGCCAGGCGTTAAGTCGCATCGTCATCCGGATGCGCTCTGGAAGTGCCCCACCAGACCAGCACCCAATAAAGAACCGGCACGGCCTGGGCCACCCACAAAAAGTGCAACAAGGTTTGATCAGGGAAAATCCAAGCCAACCCCAGAGATCCCACCGTCAGCACGATCAGCCCCAGCACACCCCACAACGACCTTTTAAACGATCGTTGGGTCGAGGCCGTGTGGGGTGCCTCTGCATCAGAGGCCGGGAGGGGCTGTGACATGCGAGCGACTTAGAGGGCCAGCGACTTCCACGTGTCAATCACGCTGTCGGGATTGAGCGAGATAGAGCTGATGCCCTCATCTGCCAACCAATGCGCAAAGTCAGGGTGGTCGCTGGGACCTTGACCGCAAATGCCCACGTACTTGCCTTGCGCCAAACAGGCCGAGATCGCTTTGCTCAGCAAGGCTTTCACAGCCGGATCACGCTCGTCAAAGTCGGCGGCCAACAACTCAAGGCCGGAGTCACGGTCCAGACCCAAGGTGAGCTGGGTCAAGTCGTTTGAACCAATGGAGAAGCCGTCGAAGAACTTCAAGAAATCATCGGCCAAGATGGCATTGCTCGGCACTTCGCACATCATGATCACCTTGAGGTCGTTCACGCCGCGCTTCAAGCCGTGTGCGGCCAACAAGTTGGTGACACGCTCAGCTTGCCCCAAGGTCCGGACGAAGGGCACCATCACTTGCACGTTGGTCAAGCCCATGTCCTCGCGCACGCGACGCATGGCTTCGCACTCCATGGCAAAGGCCTCACCGAAGTCTTCGCTGATGTAACGCGCAGCACCACGGAAGCCCAACATGGGGTTTTCTTCCTCGGGCTCGTAGCGGCTGCCACCAATGAGCTTGCGGTATTCGTTGGACTTGAAGTCCGACATGCGCACGATCACCGGCTTGGGATAGAACGCAGCCGCAATGGTGGCAATGCCTTCGGCAACTTTGTCCACGTAGAACGCACGCGGTGATGCATGACCGCGGGCCACGGACTCCACTGCTTTCTTCAAATCGGCATCCACATTGGGGTAGTCCAAGATCGCCTTGGGGTGCACGCCAATGCTGTTGTTGATGATGAACTCCAAACGTGCCAAGCCCACGCCGTCGTTGGGCAATTGGCAGAAGTCAAACGCCAACTGAGGGTTGCCCACGTTCATCATGATCTTGGTTTTGATCTTGGGCATCTCGCCGCGTTGCACTTCGGTCACTTCGGTTTCAAGCAAACCGTCGTAGATCAAACCGGTGTCGCCTTCGGCGCAGCTCACGGTCACCAGCGTGCCGTCTTTCAAACGCTCGGTGGCGTCACCGCAACCCACCACAGCGGGGATGCCCAACTCACGCGCAATGATGGCAGCGTGGCAGGTACGGCCACCGCGGTTGGTGACGATGGCGCTGGCACGCTTCATCACGGGTTCCCAGTTGGGGTCGGTCATGTCGGTGACCAACACATCGCCAGGTTGGACCTTGTCCATCTCGCTGATGTTGTGCACCAAACGCACAGGCCCCGTACCAATTTTTTGACCAATTGCGCGGCCTTCTGCCAACACCGTGCTGTGGCCTTTGAGTTTGTAGCGCAGCTCGGCCTGGCCTTTGGCTTGACTCTTCACGGTTTCTGGACGCGCTTGCAAGATGTAGAGCTGGCCATCGGTGCCGTCTTTGCCCCACTCGATGTCCATCGGGCGGCCGTAGTGCGCCTCGATCACCAGCGCGTAGTGAGCCAGTTGCTCCACGTCGGCGTCAGTCAAGGAGTAACGGTTGCGCAACTCGGTGGGGACATCGGTGGTTTTGACCAACTTGCCCGTGGCTTTTTTCTCTTCAGGTGTAGAGAACTCCATCTGCAAGAGCTTGGAGCCCAAGTTACGGCGGATCACCGCACGCTTGCCGGCTTTGAGCGTTGGCTTGTGCACATAGAACTCGTCAGGGTTCACCGCGCCCTGCACCACGGTTTCGCCAAGGCCGTAGCTCGAGGTGATGAACACCACGTCTTCAAAGCCAGATTCGGTGTCGATGGTGAACATCACGCCTGCCGCGCCCAAGTCCGAGCGCACCATGCGTTGCACACCCGCAGACAGGGCCACGTCGGCATGGGCAAAGCCCTTGTGCACGCGGTAGCTGATGGCGCGGTCGTTGTACAACGATGCAAACACTTCCTTCATTTTGTGCAGCACCTCGTCAATGCCATGCACATTCAAAAATGTTTCTTGCTGTCCGGCAAACGAAGCGTCGGGCAAGTCTTCGGCGGTGGCCGATGAACGCACCGCAAACGTGGCCGCCGCATTGCCCTCCGACAAGGTGATGAAGGCTTCGCGAATGGCTTTCTCTAAGTCGGCTGGGAAAGGCTGGGCTTCCACCATGGCGCGAATTTCGGCGCCAGCTTCGGCCAAGGCCCGGACGTCTTCCGTGTCCAGCGCATCCAAGCGGGCGTTGATTTTTTCGGTCAAGCCACCAAAAGCCAAGAACTCACGAAAAGCATGCGCCGTCGTGGCAAAGCCCGTGGGCACACGAACGCCAGTGGGCAATTGCGAAATCATTTCGCCTAGGCTGGCGTTTTTACCGCCAACGACTTCGACGTCCGTCATTCGAAGTTTTTCAAAAGGAACCACCAAGGCGGTTGGGCTGAAAAGTGCAGTCATAGACAAGCTCCAAAAGTTAAAACGGGTGCGGCCAGGCAGCGCGGCGACTTTTGATTTTTTTGAATGGGTCGAAAGTCTGCGTGGCGAAATTCGGATAATGGGCATTGTAGGTGGCCGGTCGGTCACTTTGCGTACAAACCCTGATCCAGGGGTGACGCTTTGTTTGAAAGTTTTTCATGCCCAACCCCACCGTATTTTTCGTTTCTGACGGCACCGGTATCACCGCGGAAACATTTGGCAACGCCATCTTGGCGCAGTTCGAGATCAAATTTCGCCACATCCGCATCCCGTTTGTGGACTCGGTCGACAAAGCCCACCAAGCCGTTCGTCAAATCACCCACACCGGTGAGGTGGAAGGTCGCAAACCGATTGTCTTCACCACCCTGGTGAACACCGAAGTTCTCAATGTCATCCAAGACGGCTGCAAAGGCAAAAGCATGCTGATGGACATGTTTGGCACCTTTGTGAACCCGCTGGAGCAAGAGCTGGGGGTCAAGTCCAACCACCGTGTCGGTCGCTTCTCAGACCCGAGCAAGAGCAAGGAGTACCACGACCGGATTGAAGCCATCAACTTCAGCCTGGCCCACGACGACGGCCAGCTCAACCGAGATTTGGAGTCCTCAGACGTGATCTTGGTCGGGGTGAGCCGCAGCGGCAAAACCCCGACCAGCCTTTACTTGGCGATGCAGCATGGCTTGAAAGCCTCCAACTACCCGTTGATTCCCGAAGACTTCGAGCGCCGCCAACTCCCCCCTGCCCTGGTCCCTCACAAAAAGAAAATTTTCGGCCTCACCATTCAGCCAGAACGACTGAGTGAAATTCGCAACGAGCGCCGCCCCGATTCCAAATACGCCAGCCTACAAAACTGCCGTCACGAAGTGGCGGAAGCCGAGGCCATGATGCGCCGTGCCGGCATTCGTTGGCTCTCAACGACCAACAAGAGCATCGAAGAGATCGCCACAACGATCCTGCAAGAAATCAACCCTGAACGCCTGATTTACTGAGCACGCTGCCTCAAGAAAAAAGCCCCATGAGGCGAAAAACCTCATGGGGCTTTTGCATGGCCTCAATCGTTTAAAGACCGATGGCAGCTATGCCTGCTTTGGCAATTTGCGCGTCTTCGTTAGACTTCACGCCGCTCACGCCCACCGCGCCAATGCACTGGCCGTCTTTGATGATCGGCACACCGCCTTCAAGCATGCCTTTGATTTCAGGCGCGCTCAAGAAAGAGGTGCGGCCGCCGTTGATCACGTCCTCGTAGATTTTGCTTTCGCGACGACCCAGCGCAGCCGTGTGGGCTTTGGCGGGTGCGATGTGCGAGGAAATGGGCGCAGCGCCATCCAAACGTTGCAACGACAGCAAATGCCCGCCGTCGTCCACGATGGCAATGGTGACGGGCCAATGGTTTTTCAAAGCCTCGGCTTCGGCAGCGGCAGCAATTGCTTTGACATCGGCAGATTCGAGAAAGTGTTTGGTTTTCATGAGGAAAAATCTAAGAGTCGTAAAAGCGCCAAGCATACCGACTCTGCAACGGCCACTGCCTCACTCAAACGCAAAAGAAACCTCAATAAAAGTAAGCGATAGCCAGCTGCCACTTGAAACCTTTAGAATTCGCCTCACCTAAATCGTCTGGTTTTATTTGGAGGTCTCCTATGAATGAAAACATTCAAACCATCGACTACTACGTTTTGCCCGCGGAAGAACGCAACCGCGTGGTTCGCAACACGTATTGGCTGCTTGCCCTGAGCATGCTTCCCACCGTGTTGGGAGCCTGGGTGGGTGTCGCCACAGGCATCAGCTACGCCATTTCTGGCGTGATGGGCATGATCCTGATGTTGGCGGGCGCCTTCGGCTTCATCTACGCCATTGAGCGCACCAAAGAAAGCGCCACTGGCGTCTACGTCCTGCTGGGCTTCACCTTCTTCATGGGCTTGATGCTGTCACGCATGATCGCCATGGTCTTGGGCTTCAAAAACGGCGCCGAGCTGGTGATGACAGCCTTCGCCGGCACCGCAGGCGTGTTCTTTGTGATGGCCAGCTTGGCCACCGTCATCAAGCGCGACTTGTCTGGCATGGGCAAATGGCTCATGGTGGGCGCTGTGGTTTTGATGGTGGGCAGCATCATCAACGTCTTTGTCGGCTCCTCGGCCGGCATGATGGTGATTTCCATGTTGTCCATGGCCATCTTCAGCGCCTTCATGCTGTATGACTTGAAACAAGTCATGGATGGCGGTGAAACCAACTACATCAGCGCCACCCTGACCCTGTACTTGGACGTGATCAACGTGTTCCAAAGCTTGCTGGCCTTGCTCGGTATCTTTGGCGGCGAACGCGATTAAAGCGTTCAACCGCTAAAACAAAAAGGGACCTCACGGTCCCTTTTTTCATGTTGGTTGATTTTGAAGACGTCTGTCATTCAAGCCAAATCAAACACCGCCATGCTCTCCACGTGCGCCGTGTGCGGAAACATGTTGACTGCGCCTGCAAACGTCATCCGGTAGCCCGCCGAGTTGACCAAGACGCCGGCGTCGCGCGCCAACGTGGCCGGGTTACAGCTCACATACACAATGCGCTGTGGCGGGGTCCACCCCTGACGCAGCGCAGGCAGTTGGTACAACTCGGCCAAGGCTTGCACCAGCGAGAACGCGCCTTCGCGCGGTGGGTCCACCAGCCACTTGTCTGCTGCGCCGTCTTGGCACAGCAACTCGGGCGTCATTTCAAACAAGTTGCGCGCCACAAAGTGCGTGGGCGCCAAAGGGGTGTCACGTCGCGTTTGGTTGAACGCGTAGTTCTCCCCCGAACGCGCCACCAACGCCTCACTGCCTTCAATGCCCAGCACCTCACGCGCCAGCGTGGCCAACGGCAAGGTGAAGTTACCCAATCCGCAGAACCAATCGATCACCCGCTCATGGGGCTGCACATCGAGCAAGCGCAATGCTCGTGTGACCAACACACGGTTGATGTGCGGATTCACCTGTGTGAAGTCGGTCGGCTTGAACGGCATGGTGATGCCAAACTCAGGCAAACCATAGGACAGCGGTTCACCAATCGCACCGTCCATCAATTTCACGGTGTCAGGTCCTTTGGATTGCAACCACCATTGCACCTGATGTTGCTCTGCAAACGCTTCCAGCGCAGCAATGTCGCGCTGGCTCAGTGGCTCCATGTGGCGCAGTACCAAGGCTGTCACATGGTCGCCGCAGGCCAATTCGATTTGCGGCAAGGTTTCGCGCGCCTCCATGCGACCAATCAAGTCGCGCAGCGGCATCAGCATCGCATCGACATGCGGCGGCAAGATCGGGCAACGGCGCATGTCTGCGACATAGCGGCTCTTGCGCTCATGAAAGCCCACCAACACTTCGCCCTTCTTGACCACATAGCGTACCGACAAGCGCGCGCGGTAGCGGTAGCCCCAGGTGGGTCCTTGGATGGGACGCAACACAGTTTCGGGCTTCACTTTGCCCAAGTGCCACAGGTTGTCTTCGAGGGCACGCTGCTTCACGGCGATCTGTGCGGAGGCATCCAAGTGCTGCATCTTGCAACCGCCACAGGCACCGGCATGCAGGCCAAAGTGAGGGCAGCCAGGATTGACGCGTTGTGACGAGGGCTGCAGCACCTCTAACAACGACGCCTTTTCCCAGTTGTCTTTCTTGCGATGCACATTGGCACGCACCACCTCGAAGGGCAACGCACCATCGACAAACACCACTTTGCCATCGGGGCGGTGGGCCACGCCCTGGGCCTCCAAGTCCATTGACTCGATGGTGAGCGCGTGCTCAGGCCATGATTTGTCAGTCACACGGTCAGTCATCAATGGCCCGGCAAGTACTTGGCTGGATCAACCGGTTTGCCTTGACGGCGGATTTCAAAATGCAGCTTCACTTGGTCAGCATCACTGCTGCCCATTTCAGCAATTTTTTGACCCCGCTTGATCACTTGGTCCTCTTTGACCAGCAAGGTTTGGTTGTGTGCATAGGCCGACAAAAACGTGTTGTTGTGTTTCAAGATGATCAAGTTGCCGTAGCCTCGCAAGCCCGCACCGGCGTAAACCACGCGGCCATCGGCTGCTGCCAACACGGGGTCACCGGCTTTGCCGGCGATGTCCAAGCCCTTGTTCTTCGACTCATCAAAGCTGGCCAACACATTGCCACGTGCTGGCCATTGGAAGTTGAGCGCTTCTTCAGCGGCTTCGGACGTCGACGCCGTCGTAGGCGCTGGTGCGGCCGGAGCGGAGGCGGAAGCCTTCGCAGGTGCCGCCGCGGGTGCTGTGGGGAGTGACGACACAGCCGGACGCGCCACCGCATCGATTTGCGGCGGTGCAACGCGAAGCACTTGTCCAGTCTCGATCAAATTGGCGTTGTCCAATTTGTTCCAACGCATGATGTCGCGCCAGCTTTGACCATGGTCCATGCCAATGCGGATCAAGGTGTCACCCGGCTTGACTGTGTAGTAGCCCGTCTTACCAGCGTTCTCAGCACCAGGGAGCACGCGCGCTTGGGAGCGGTTGGTCCCGATGGAGTGGTCGTCCACAGGCGCGAGCCGACCTTTGTTTGCGCAACCCGACAGCGCAATCGCAGTCGCTAAGGCGGCAAAACCCCACATTCCGGCACGACACATTTGTTTTTCTCCAATCAAGCAATGCCTGATTTTAGAGGCACAAAGTTAACGGCTTCGAGCAGTGTCTGTTGCAAACCCTGCGGTGTTTTGTCAATCACCACCAGGGCTTGTTGCCCAGTGGCCGTTTGCGTTGGAGCCACCAAACGCCCCCCCATGGCGAGTTGATCGATCCAAGCATGTGGCACGCTTTCTCCGCCGGCTGCTGAGATGATGGCGCTGTAGGGTGCGCCTGCCGCGTAGCCCAGCATGCCATCGCCAAAAATAAGATGCACATTGGGTAATCGCATAGGTCGCAAGTTTTCACGGGCTTTGTCATGCAAGCCACGCAAGCGCTCGATGCTGTAGACCTCACGCGCCACGCACGACAAGACCGCCGCTTGGTAACCGCAGCCACTGCCGATTTCTAGGACGCGCCCCATCGTGCCTTGCAGACCCGGCGCTTGGCGCAGCAACGCAATCATGCGCGCCACCACATTGGGTTTCGAAATGGTTTGACCCAGACCAATCGGCAAACTGGTGTCTTCGTAGGCTTGGTTAACCAGGGCTGAATCGACAAAACGATGGCGCTCAATGCGCCCCATGGCCTCCAACACCACGGCATCGTCAATCCCCTGCTCGGCCAGTTTTTGCACCATGCGGGCACGGATGGTGGACGACTCCAAACCCACCCCCGTGGGGCTGGCCATGGCCACAGGCTTGGGGCGTGATGGCGTTTGCGGCGTCACCACACGTGTGGCACCCAACAAGGTTTTGGGTGTCGCTTGCGCATCCAAACGTGCAGGAAAACTAGGCCGCTGCTTCATGATTTCGGCTGCCCCAGGTTACGGGCCCAATCAGTCAGGCTGGCGTGTTCTGTCAAATCCACATGCAAGGGCGTGACCGACAGATGACCTTCAAACGTGGCATGGAAATCGGTGCCATCGCTGTCGTCTTTGGCGGCACCTGCATTGCCTATCCAGTACATGGTTTCGCCGCGCGGACTGGTTTGTGTGATGACGCGCTCGGCCGAATGGCGACGTCCCAACCGAGTCACGCGCAAGGATTTGATTTGGGCCAGGGGCTGGTTCGGCACATTCACATTCAACAGCCAAGGGGACTGCGTGATCTGCCCTTGCGATACCAATTGCTGCACCAACTCACGGGCCTTGGCAGCAGCCGCGTCGATGTGGGCCCAGCCTTTCTCGACTTGAGAAAAAGCAATCGCCGGAATGCCAAACAAGTAGCCCTCCATAGCAGCGCCGACCGTGCCAGAGTAAATCGTATCGTCCCCCATATTGGCGCCATTGTTGATACCGGAGACCACTAAGTCGGGCTTGTAATCCAACAAACCAGTGAGTGCGATGTGCACGCAATCGGCGGGCGTGCCATTGACATAGCGAAACCCGTTGCTCGCTTGATGCACATACAAAGGAGAATTCAGGGTCAACGCATTGGATTTCGCGCTGTTGTTGTGCTCGGGGGCGACCACCTCCACACGGCCTAAATCTTTGAGCGCTTCGTAAAGAGCAACGATGCCAGGGGCTTGAAAGCCGTCGTCGTTGGAAATGAGGATGTTCATGATGCCTTAGGGTTTCAGATGAATTGTAGGTTCGGACATCCCCTCAGCGGCTGCCTACGCCCCCATGCGCGACACCCCGTAGGCCAGCATCAGCAAAGTGCCGGTCAACAGGGCTGGCACCAAGCGCCGCTGGGGATGCGACACCATCACAGCGACACTGATGGCGCAAATCAACACGCGCAATGCCCAGGGCACCGTCGCCAGCAAACCCAACGGCAACAAAATCATCCGGACTGTGAGCGCAGCCACCATGGCATAGGTCACGGCGGACAACCAACGGAAGACTTCGCTCTCTTGGTGAATATGCCCAGACAGCTTGACACCCGCAGCTCGGCAGACATACGTGCCCACACACGCGGCGCTGAGCGCCAGCCACGTGCCCCATCCTTGTAGCTCGATGCTCATGGTTGCACCTCCACCGGACGGGGTCTCAGCCAACGACGGTCAACCACGTAAGCCAAGGTGCCGGCCACCAAGCCCGTCAGCAACAAACTGCTGTCGGCGTCCAGCAAGAAAAAGAGAGGGCCCAACACACAGCCCAGGCCAATCGCCAAGCGATTGCCCCAAGGCTTCACTTCCGTGAAGGTCAGCAAGAAAAACAAGGGGTTGATGAAGACCAAACCGAGGGTGACGGCCGCTGGCACCGAACCCGCCACGAAATAGCCCAGCACCGTGCCAGGCATCGAAATCAACCAACAGGGCAAGGCAATGCCAATGAAATAACTCAAGCGATGATGGCGCGCCATGCGTGGAAATTCGCGCATCGACATGGCCCAAGCCGTCATGGCCAGCAGGTGCACCCACACGTACAACAGCGGGTTTCTGTCACGGCGATGCAGTTGGGGAAACAAGGTCACCACCATGGTGACGAAGCGGGTGGAGGTCAAGCTCACCGCAAAACCAATGGCCAACCAGGAAGAGCCAGAGATCAACATCTCCAACATCACCACTTGGCCTGGGAGGGCAAACATCAACAGGCTGGTCAAGCCGGTCACCCAGGCATCGAACCCGTGGGTGTGACCCATTGCACCAAAGCCCACCATCCCCGCAAAAAGCACCAAGACGGGGGCTCCAAGGGCATCGCGAATGCCCTGCCAAAAGGCCTTGCGCCGATTGGCAAATCGAATCCGAGTCACGACTCAGAGCCGATTATTTTTGGTTCATGTTGCCTTTGAATTTGCCACCGCGTTGGATTTCCAGCTCGTGGTATTCCAAGGTGCCAGACACTTTGCCGGTGCTGTGAATCAGCAAATGCTCCTTGCAAACGATGTCTTGGTTCAGCTCGCCGTGCACGTCAATTTCGCGCGCACGAACCGTGCCTGTGACTTGCCCTTTGGTACCGATCAACAAGTCATCGGCAGTGAGCTCACCGCTGACGTTGCCGTTGATCACGGCTTTTCCTGGAGCTGCAATCGAGCCCTTGAACGTCACGCCCTCACCGATCACGAGGTTGTTGTTGGTTGGATTGATATCGGCCATGCCTACGTCCTTTGAAAAGCAAAAATTACTGTTCGTATCATACCTAAGCAGGCTGGGAAAACGCGCCAGACTCAGCAGGGTTGCGCTCGACGCTCTGCGCCGGCTTTGGCCATCGCCTCAAAGCTGTTGTTCAAACGGTTCTTGATGAAGTACTCCACCACCGCTTTGGGGAACACCGAATCAGGTTCAGACTCGGTGCGGTATTTGAACCAAGTGCCATTTGCATCGGACTCCAAACGCCAAGAGCCTTTGTAAGACTTGGTTTCACCGCTGATTTGGACAAAGTCTGTGCCGTGATTGGGCAACTCAGTCACCTCCAACACCATGCGCATGTTGACAGGGAAAAACAAAATACGCTCGCGCAACTGACGCTCCACCCTCACCTTACGGCTATCCAAGCGCGTGGTGGTGGACGCCACGACGCCCGGAATCTGAGTCGCAGCGTCGTAATCCGTCAGGTAACGATAGGACTGGCACTGGGTCAACGGCAAATAAAAACTGGCCTGTGTTTGAAACACATCCCCCTGCTGAACCACGTCGACTTTGATGTTGTAGTCCTCAGGGGCTGCCATGACAGTCGCGACGCAACTCCAAGCCCATAACAGAGCGCCTAGCCACTTGTTCAAGGATTCTCTCCTGTTGACGTTGAAGATTTCATGGTAACGCAGCGCCCGCCCAGGCTAGAGAACTGCCTCTAAAGCAAACATGCGCATGGGTTTTTTCCACTTGGATCGATAACATTTCGTGATTCGATTCCATTTTGAAAGGACCTGTGATGCAAACCCAATTGAAACCCCAAGTAGAAGCCTCTGTTCAAGCCGCCATCGAGCTGGCCAACCTGTCATTCTCGCAATTCGAACGCCTGACCGAGTTGAACCTGGAACAAGCCAAAGTCAACGCCGAACTGGCACAAGGCCAACTGCACGCGGTGTTGGACATCAAGGACCCCGCCTCTGCCATCGAGGTGTTCAAGACCCAAATGGAAACATCAGCCTTGAGCTTGGCTGGTTTTGCCAGCACCGCCTTCGAATTGGGCCAAGAATTCCAAACCGAGTCGACCGCATTTGTAGACGCTCATTTCGACAAAGCCCACAGCGCAGCCAACAAAGCCATCATCGACAGCTTGAAAAAAGCGCCTGAAGGTTCGGAAGTCGCTGTGAACGCCGTGAAAGCCGCTGTCGATGCCGGCAACAAAGCCGTGGCCGAAGCCCGCAAGAACGTCAAGCAATCTGCCAAATTGGCACAAGAGAGCTTGGCCAAACTGAAAGAGCACGCGCCCAAGGCGGCCGCCAAAGCGCCAGTCCGTCGCAAAGCACGCGCCTGATTCAAGCAACGCTTCGCACACGTACAAAAGGCACCGCAGGGTGCCTTTTTTATTGCGGATACAAATTGCGCTCGCGCGCCATCAAACGCGTCAGCCCCAGCAGCGCATCCATACTGGGTGTAGGAATTTGCAAATGTTGGCCAATGCCATGGACCGCCGTGAGCAGCGCATCCAGCTCGATCGCGCGGCCTTTTTCAACGTCTTGCAGCATCGAGGTTTTGAATGACCCCAAGCTGCGCGTCACGGCATGGCGGTCTTCTGGCTTTTGGTTGATCTCGCAACCAATGCGGTTCCCAATAGCTTGTGCTTCCAACATCACGGCACTGCAAAACGAGCGTACCAACGGGTCGTCCAAGATGCGGTCACACGGTGCCCCGGTGATGGCAGACACCGGGTTCATGGTCATGTTGCCCCACAGCTTGAACCAAATGTCTTGCTGAATCCGCTCGGACACGCTCACCTCAAAGCCCACGTCGGCGAGCAACGTCGCCACGGCTTGGGCGCGTGCAGAACTGCCCCCTGCCGGCTCTCCCACAATCAAACGCTGACCCTTGATTTTTTCAATGCGTCCAGGCGTGGGCGATTGCGAGGTGAAGTGCACCACACAGCCCAACACGTGCGCGGTGGGAATCTGCTGTGCTGTGACGCCTTGCGGATCGACCGCAGGCAGCGCCAAGCCATCGCACGCACCGCCCAGTCCATCAAAGAACCACCACGGCACGCCATTCATGGCCACCAACACGGTGGTGTGCGTCGCCATCAAGGCGCGCACCGTGGCTGCCACTTCGGGCATGGCTGGGCCTTTGACGGCCACGATCACCAAATCTTGCGGCCCGAGGTCGGCAGGGTTGTCACTCACGGTCAACGGCACATGGTGCGAAGCACCAGCAGCGTCGACCCACGTCAATCCCTCGCGGCGAAGCACCTCCAAGCTGTGGCCCCGAGCGATCGCGGAAAGCTGAATCTTTCGCTCAACCAGGTGCGCGCCGAGGAACCCAGCAAACACACCGCCCACGGCCCCCAGGCCGACGATGGCTACTTTTTGAATTGGTGTCTGCATTGAGTGACTCCGCCTCAGGCCCTGTAGCTTGGATCGATGCGATCGATCATGCGTTGCATGGCCGCAAATGAATCTTCACCGGCACCAAATTTGGGATTGAAGTTGAGCGAGTCGCGCACACACCCTTCCAAGGCTTTTTCTGTGATGGGTTGCAAGGCACCCAAGGCTTGGCTGGCCATTTGCACCTCACAAGCACGTTGCACCAACCAGATCAAGTTGAACGCATGGGCCAAGGAATTGCCAATCACCACCGGACCATGGTTGCGCAAGAACAGCACACGTTTGCCCCCTGCGCTGGCCAGAATACGCGCACCTTCTTCGGCATGCACGGTGATGCCTTCGAAGTCGTGGTACGCCACTTGGCCCCACAGCTGCGCCGCATAGAAGTTGGTGAACGACAAACCGTCTTTCAAACAACACACCGCCATCGTCGGTGTGGAATGGATGTGCATGACGCAGTGCGCATCAGGCAGGGTGGCATGAATGGCCCCATGAAAGGTGAAGCCTGCCGGGTTGATCGGCCAATCGCTGTGCCCGATGATCTGCCCGTGGTGGTCCACCTTCACCAAGTTCGAGGCCGTCACTTCGGTGTAGTGCAAGCCAAACGGGTTGATCAAGAAATGTCCGTCCTCGCCCGGCACGCGCAGCGAGATGTGGTTGTAGATCAGCTCGGACCAACCCAAATGCGCAAAGATGCGGTAACACGCCGCCAACTGAACACGCGCTTGCCACTCGGCTTCGCTGTACCGCTGCGGGCGAATAAAGGCCTCGGTCATGGTGGGCTCCTTTGACGGCTTAGACGAATTTAAATTTCAAGCAACCCAATGGGCCGTAATCGGCGTCAAACACGTCGCCTACTTTGGCAGGCGCGGGCTTGGTGAAGGAGCCTGCCAACACAATTTCCCCTGCGGCCAAGTGCTCGCCCCAAGGCGCCAACTTGTTGGCCAACCAGGCAATGCCAATGGCGGGGTGACCTTGAACACCAGCGGCCAAGCCGGTTTCTTCGACCACGCCGTTTTGACGCAAGATCGCGCCGCACCAAGGCAGGTTGGTGGTTTTGGGATCGACTTTTTTGGCACCCACCACGATGGCGCCGTTGGCGGCGTTGTCGCTGATGGTGTCGTACACCTTGCGCATGACTTTGGTGTGGCGGTCAAACTGCTCGATGCGCGCGTCGATGATTTCAATCGCAGGCGTGACATAGTCAGTGGCGTCTAACACCTGCTCCAGAGTCACATCAGGGCCACGTAATTCCTTCTTCAGCACAAACGCCAACTCCACCTCCACACGCGGTGCGATGAATTTTTGAAATGGAATATCCAACACTGCACCCTCGGTGCAGGTGAGCAACATGTCGTCCAGCAAGGTGCCGTAGTCGGGCTCGTCAATCTGGCTCGACTGCTGCATGGCACGGCTGGTCAAGCCAATCTTGTGACCAATCATGCGGCGACCTTCTGCGAACTTCAGCGCCATCCAGGCACGGTTGATGCGGTACCCATCTTCGATGGTCATACCCGGGAAGCGCTTGGAAAAGTGCTCAATCTGCGTGCGCATTTTCTGCGCTTGGTTGAGTTCGTGCGCGAGCTCTTGGATCTGAGATTCGGTGAAGATGGACATGCTTAAGCCTTGTTGAATAAGGGATGGAGGGTGCTGTGCTTGGCATCAAACACTTCTTGGCCGACGTCAATCTGCAGGGTCACGCCCATGTGTTGGATGGCCATCAGAGGTGCGAAAAATTCTTTCACCACCTTGATCAAGGCTTCCCCGGCAGCTTGTTGTGTGGCTTCGCTTCGGCCGCGGCCCATGCGCAAGTTCAAGTACACAAACGCATAGTCCCCATCGCCACCAGCGGCTTGACCGGCAGCACCGCCATCGGCCACGGCGTAATGCGGCGCAGGATAAGCCAGCACACGGGTCCCCCCAGTCGGGAACACTTGTTTGCCCGCTTCGTCTTTCACGGTCAGCATGGTGTCGGCCAGTTGGCGACACAGCGCTTTCATCTCCACCTGTTGGTCGAGTTGCGCGGTATAGAGAATGACGAGATGTGGCATGGCTTACAACCGGGTCACGGCTTGGTAGCCTTGGGCGCTGCTGGCCATCGCAGCGGGGATGTGTTGGCCGTCTTGTGGTGTGACGTCAAACACCGCATTCAGTTGTCCCGTGCCAGAGGCGCCGAAATACGGGGTGACGATGTCGACACCGCCATCGTACGCACGCCAGCCCAGGGCGCCTAACAACATGGCTGTGTCGTGCATGAAACCTTCGCCATGGCCTTTGGCCGCGTACTCGGGCAGCATGTCACAAAAGTCAGCCCACGCGCGGTTGTGCCACATGTCCAACACGTGTTTGTCCAAATGCTCCAGGAACGGACTCCAGACTTTGAAAGCGAACTCAGGCGCCAACCCGTTTTGAGCAAAGCGGTGCGACAACGAACCGCTGGCCAAGAACGCGACTTTGCCGTCGTAGTGCTTTTCCACCGCTTCGCGCATGGCCCAACCTAAGCGCGCGCTGTCGTTCAAATAATGCGACGTACACAAGGCCGAGACCGACACCACTTTGAAATGCTGGTCCTCGTTCATGTAGCGCAAGGGCACGAGCGTGCCGTACTCGGGTTGCAAGGTGGTGGCATCGTGCGCCAAGGTTTCCACCCCATGCGCATTGCAGGCTTTTGCCAAGATGTGCCCCAACTCCGGGTTACCGGGTGACTCGTAGGTCATGTTGCTGATGAAGTGCGGCAACTCGTTGCTGGTGTAGGTGCCTTTGAAATACGGTCCGCAATTGATGTGGTAATTGGCATTGACCAACCAATGGGTGTCGAACACCACCAAGGTGTCCACGCCCAGGGCGCGGCAGCGACGGCTGATTTCTTTGTGGCCATCGATCGCATCTTGCCGTGTGCCAAATCGAGGGCCTGGTAACTCGCTTAGGTACATGCTGGGCACGTGCGTGATTTTGGCGGCCAGTGCAAGTTGTCCCATGTCGCGCTCCTTAGATGCCCCAATGGGGAATGTGATGTGACCCCATGGACACAGCGATGTTCTTGGGCTCCAAGAACACTTCATAACTCCAAGTGCCGCCCTCGCGCCCGGTGCCGCTGGCTTTGGTGCCGCCGAAAGGTTGACGCAAATCGCGCACGTTTTGGCTGTTCACAAAGCACATGCCGGCCTCGATGGCTGCGGCCACACGGTGGGCTTTGCCAATGTTCTCGGTCCACACATAACTGGACAAGCCGTAGGCAATGTCGTTGGCTTGGCGAATGGCATCGGCCTCATCGGTGAACGGAATCAAGCAGGCCACGGGGCCAAAAATTTCTTCTTGTGCGATGCGCATGCGGTTGTCGACATCGGCAAACACGGTGGGTCGAACGAAGTTGCCTTTTTGCACATGCGCAGGCAAGTCGGGCGTATCCAGGCCACCGCACAACATCGACGCGCCCTCTTTCGAGCCCAATTCAATGTAGCTGCGCACCTTGGCCAAATGGCCTTGGCTGATCATGGGGCCGATGATGGTTTTCTCGTCCAGTGGGTCGCCTACCACGATGCGCTTGGCCCGCTCGGCAAATTTGGCGGCAAAGTCGGCGTAGATGCTTTTTTGCACCAGGATGCGACTGCCCGCTGTGCAACGTTCGCCGTTGTTGCTGAAGATCATGAAGACGGCAGCGTCGAGTGCGCGGTCTAAATCTGCATCCTCAAAAATCACGAAAGGTGACTTGCCGCCCAACTCCATGCTGAACTTTTTCAAACCCGCCGCTTGCACGATACGGTTGCCGGTAACGGTAGAGCCTGTGAACGAAATGGCGCGCACATCAGGGTGTGCACACAGGGGCTCGCCCGCCTCTTTGCCATAGCCGTGCACGATGTTCAACACACCGGCGGGTACACCCGCTTCCAACGCCAGCTCGCCTAAGCGTGCAGCAGTCAAGGGCGACAGTTCGCTCATCTTCAACACGGCGGTGTTGCCAAATGCCAAGCAAGGCGCGACCTTCCACGTGGACGTCATGAACGGCACGTTCCAGGGCGAGATCAACGCGCACACGCCCACGGGGTGGAACAAGGTGTAGTTCAGGTGTGTGGGGGTGGGATACGTATGGCCATCGACCCGCGTGCACATTTCTGCAAAGTAATAAAAGTTGTCAGCCGCACGGGGCACCAGTTGTTTGCCCGTTTGCGAGATGGACTGGCCGGTATCTTGTGTCTCGGTATGAGCAATCTCTGGCACATGCTTGGCGATCAAATCACCCAGGTTGCGCATGATCTTGGCGCGCTCGGTAGCTGGACGCGCTGCCCATGCCGGGAACGCGTCTTTGGCAGCTTGCACGGCAGCATTCACCTCGTTTGCAGAGCCTGTGGCCACTTCAGCTAACACGTCTTGCGTGGCGGGGTTGACGGTTTCAAAGTAGTGATCGGCTGCCACGGATTTGCCGTTGATCAAATGATCGATGCGCATGATGAGCTTCCTTTATTTCTATTTGCTGTGAAGGGTTCAACGCCCAAACGTGGCGTCGCTGACGAGGGTGTTGACCAAACGGCCAATGCCATCAATTTCGGTGACCACTTCATCCCCAACGTTGACGTTCGCAACGCCATCAGGGGTGCCCGTCAAGATCGTGTCGCCTGGGTGCAAGGTCATGAAGTCGCTCAGGTATTCGATCAGCGTGGGAATGTCTGAAATCAAATCGCGCGTGTTGCCTTGCTGCGTGACTTTGCCATTCACCAGGGTGCGCAAAGACAACGCGTGCGGATCGGGCACATCGGCCGCATCCACCAACCAAGGGCCCAACACTGTCCCGCCGTCGCGGTTTTTGACGCGCAAGTTAGGCCGGTAATAGTTTTCCAAATAATCGCGAATCGCGTAATCGTTGGCCACGGTGTAGCCGGCAACGTACTGCATGGCATCGGCGCGTTTGACCTTCTTGGCTGTACGCCCGATAACCACCGCCAACTCGCACTCGTAATGCATGAAGGCCACACCCGCGGGACGACGGGTTTGCGCGCGATGTCCAATCAATGAGCCTGGCCCTTTCAAAAACGCCAGGGGTTCGTCTTGCGCGGTGACCGTCAGTTCTTTGGACAACTCCTTCACGTGGTCAGCATAGTTCAAGCCCAAGGCAATCAGCGTGCCCACCTCGTAGGGGGGCAACCACACCACCTCGTCTTCCGCCAACACGCGGCTATCGGCCAGACACACGCCGCGTGGGTGTTCATAGGCCTCATGGATGGCACCGCCATACGCTACCTTTGCGCGCTTCATACCCGCTCCTCCGCGACCAAGCTGTTCTCCAACACACCGACGCCTTCAATCTCAATTCGTACCTGCTGTCCGGCTCTGGCCAATGGGCTGCCGGCTGCGATGCCTATGCTGAGCACATCACCAGGATGCAGGGTCATGAACTCTGTCACGTCGGCCAGCAACTGTGCCACCGAGCGCACGCGGTTGGCTGTGCTGGTGTGTTGCACCACCACCCCATCCAGAGCCACAGTCACCACCAACTGATCAGGATCGGCGACCGCCGCCTTGGGCGTGACGGCACTGATCGGGCAGAACCCATCGCGACATTTGAAACGAATGGAGGGTCGATAAAACGACGCATGCGGTACGCTGATGTCGTTCAACACGGTGTAGCCGGCCACGAAATCGAGGGCCTCCGCAACGGTCACAAGCGACGCCGTACGTCCGATCACCACACCCAAGGTTGCGCCCATCTCCAACTCAGGCGCATCCGATGGCACCACCACGGAGGCACCACTGTCGAGCCAGGTGTTGCGGGGTTTGATGTAGAGGATGGGAGCTTTGGGGGGCGCTTTGTAGGGCGCCGCATGCACTTGCTCGCCAAGGGCGGCCAAGGCGGCTTTCTCATTCAGCAAGGTGCCATAGACCGTGCCACGCGCGGGAGATGGGGATGAATCCGACATAGAAAAGAGTTCCCTACTTGCATGCCATGGGTTGATCGCCCCATGAAAATTCACTAACATGTGTGCAATTTAATCACCGACCTGTTCGCCTGTCAACCCAGATGACCCGCCCGTTACGCCACCGCAATTTGCCGCATCTGCTGCTTCAATCGCGTGAGACGCTGATGCGCCGCTTTCGCCCCATTCTGCAAGCCCATGGCCTGACCGAACAGCAGTGGCGCATTCTGCGGGCACTGCTAGAGGAAGATGCTTTAGAGCCGCGCCAGCTGTGCGAACGCTGCTTGATCTCCAGCCCCAGCATCACTGGTGTCTTGCTGCGCATGGAAGAAGCCGGCTTGATCGTGCGAGAGCGCATGCCCCACGACCAGCGCCGGGTGAACGTCACCCTGACAGCTCAGGCAAAGAAGCTTGGCAAGCAGCTGGCGCCAGAGATCGAAGAGACATACGCGGAAATCGAAGCGAGCGTGGGTGTGGGACAGCTGCAGAACATCTACGACGTGTTGGACGTGTTGCTGCAACGTTTGGGCCGCTGAAAGATAAAAGCCCCGCCAGGAGTGGCAGGGCTTTCTTTATTTGGGGTGGCTGATGGGGTCATTTTTCAGCTCAAATCCTAAGCACCTGATTTCATTGACTTTTTAGGTCAAAAACGCTGTGGAATAGGTCGTTTTAGTGGGCCCCCAATGTGGGACCCCAAACAAAAAAAAGGATAAAAAAAACCAATTCTTTTCTAGCAAGATTTACTTACTTGAGATCGCGTAAGCAAGTTCTCAAAACAAAAGCAACACCTTGGGGGGAAATATTTTTATATCTCAACACATGACAAAAATCATGGATGTAAGTTACAGCTGGATCCTTAAGCGGCACTTGAACCCCCAATTCAATATTTTTTTGAACTTCAAAATCTCTAGCCAAGCGGTAACAAAAATCCCAAGCAGCATATTCATTCGAATAACTCATTAATCTGAAACGATGATCAATGAAGTTTTCAATAGAAAATCCCTTCTCCTTTTTAAAGGACTCTTGAATCTCAGAAGGAACTTGACTAGCGTCGATTTTTTCATAGTTTGGATCAATCTTCTTGGGGTCAGATTCAATAATAATTTGACCAAGAAAAGTTTTCCTTTCAAACTCTGTTGCATAGTTGGAAAATGTATCCTCAATGCTTGTAATAGGCGCCATTCTTGCCAACCAATGAAGCAAGTAACCTGCGCACTTGATGTGATCAGGAGAGCTAGTGCCGTTTGCAAAATTATCTTTTTTAGTTTTTAAGTCATATTTCCATGCATCAAATGCATGCTCAACCGCGAATGAGAAAAAATTGGACTAATTTCAAATGGAGAAAAACTACTTTTAATTTTCGATTCAAACTCTTTGATTAAAGAGTCTGACTTTTTGAATCCAAAAGGCGGACAAGATTCCCAATTCATTACTATTCCTAAGATTTTTAAATATTAAAAAGCCCCTCTAAAGGGGCTCTTAATGAAGCACAACTATTTAAGCTTCAGCTAAAGCTCTCTCATATCCAGCAAGAATAGTTTGCTTAGATTGCTCCGTAGGTACACCAGAAGGAAAGCCATTTGCACCCATACCTTTCAACTTCCGCTGCTCATCGGTAAGTTTGGCAGGATTCGCAACGAGATAGACAATTTTCCCATCTGGCGTTGTGTATAGCTGTTCCACTGAAGTTCTCCTAAAAATTTAAAAATCACGAGCGATTTCTGAAAAGCCTTTGATGATACAACACTTTTCGACAAACCAAGTAAAAAACTGTTAATTCATTGGCGGCTTATAGCACATTTTTTCAAAAAGTCAACCCTGAAAACCCACTTCTTTGTCATGGCGTACCTTTCACATCAGATTTATTGCTGCCTTCTACAGAATTAGCTTGCATCGCAAAAGGCAAAGTCTTAATCTGAAATCTAGACTTTAACCACTCTAATAGCTGAGCTCTAATGGAATCAGTTTTCATCATGTCCTGCATAAATGGCTGCTGCAACAAGTCCTGTAGTGGTGAACCTGGATGTGAATCATGAACAAATCTGACGGGGTTCGCATCAAGCTGAGTTACAGCGGCAGCAAACAGGCGCTGCTCAAACAAGGCATCTAATCCAAGTGCTTCCTTTTTAAAACCAACGTATGCCTGCGCAAGTGATGCCTTATAGGCGTAATCTTCTGTGATAGCAAAATTTTTCGAAATCATCCGCGTTGACATCCAAGCTAACCAAAGAGGTGCGCTAACGCCAAGCACCGCAAGAAATAGGTTAGCCATCAATTCATATGGCTCATGTTTTGAGTCCAAAAAAAGAGACAACTTTTCATACCGCATATAGCCAATAGCGCCTGCGGCAATTAAAGAAATCGCCAACATCCAACCCCAAAAAGTCTCGCGCTCTTTAGCTGCAATTGCTTTTTGATTAAAAGAGCCTGCAAGGCCTGCAGTTGTACTTAAATTGTGTGCTTTTGCCGCCTGCTCTGCTTCCCTTTTCGCATCCAACACCAATTCATTAAGTTTTGACAAATCCAACTGAACTCTGTCACGAAGCTGTTCCGTTTCAATTCTTATCAACTCAACTTGATCACGCAGGGTTTTTGTGTGACTAGCATCTGCTGCGGCTTCTGATTTAGAGGTTTCTGCCTGCTGCTTAAACTCTTCGGTTTCTGTTGCTGCCTCCACCACCTTCTCATGCAATGATTCGACTGCAGCTTGTGCGGTTTCAACCTTATCTTGAAAAATCTTAACCACATTCGCAGAAGTTGCGGCGTCTGTCTTAGAAGACGCCGCCAGTTTCTTTAACTCTTCGACTTCTGCTGCGGCTTTTTCCGCCCTCTCATGAGCTGACTCAGCAGAAGTTTTAGAAACTTCTGACTGATCTTTAAATTCCTCAGTTTCTATTGCCGCCCCTTCAACCTTTGTATGTATAGCTTCAATCGCCGCCTTTACTAAATTAACCTGATCTTTAACACCCTTAATTCCAGCCAATTCTGTCGCAGCATCAGCACAAAATGATTGCGTATCTGCTAATAATTTTTCGACTTCATTTTTTAAAACATTAACTGCTTCAGCTTGAGTTTCAGCTTCTGAGGTAGACACCTCCGAATTAGGTTTAGTTAGATCAGACATATCACCTCAAATTAAATTAACTCAATTGCATGAATATTATTGACAAAATCAAATCAATTTCATATTCTGTAAGTGTGACCAACGGGAACACTACAGAATATGGGCATGTTTTGTAGACCGACCTTTAGGGAGGGATACAAATCACGAAGTGAAATGCCCGCAAGCCCCGCCTGAAACGAAGT
>JACCDY010825132.1_pt1 | contig 25072 bp, 25 predicted proteins | sample 7446391 | NCBI WGS metagenome assembly JACCDY01 (sample SAMN15323451, study PRJNA562643) | freshwater metagenome | isolation source: river surface water | place: USA:Blue River Watershed | collected 2017-08-18 | reverse complement strand
TAGGCGGAATGTATAGAACGGACAAAGCCTATGCAGCGATGAGTACGATTCGATTGAGCAAACGCTTTTTGTTTGGCTTTGCTTACGAGATGAGCACCCAACCCACATTAGCAGCGGCTAGAAATACCAACGAAATACTATTGCAATTTCGATTTTAACAGCAAAAATCACAAAAACAAAAAATCCCCTTTAAGATCAAAAGGGGATTTTTTTATGCTGTAAACAACGCCTTTAATTCAGTTGCATCGCTAGGTTTCATTTTGCCAGCCAAGACTAAACTTAATTGTTTACGTCTCAATGCCGCATCATAACGCTGTTGTTCTAATTCAGTTTGGGGAACAATTGGCGGCACCTCAACAGGTTTACCAGTGGCATCAACCGCTACAAAAGTGTAAATAGCTTCCATGGTTTTGGTTTTGTTGCCAGAAGAACGGTCTTCAATCCAAACATCGATATATATTTCCATCGAACTATTGAACGAACGCGATACTTTGGCTTCTACCGTTACGACGCTTCCCAAAGGAATTGCTTTGGTAAATGCTACATGATTCACCGACGCAGTAACACAAATATTTCTAGAATGACGTTGTGCTGCAATACTTGCTGCGCGATCCATTCGAGCTAATAATTCGCCGCCAAAAAGATTATTCAAATGATTGGTTTCACTAGGCAAAACCAAGTCAGTTAAAACCGTTAAGGATTCTGAAGGATGTTTAGGTGTCATCATAAAGGTTTAGTTAAGCCAATATACAGCCATTACTGCAGGAATAAAATAGATCACAATGGTTCTTGCTCCGTCGTAATCTTTTGCTAATCGTTGTCCTACTAAAAGCATCAACAAGGTAATGCATGAAAAAACAGCGCCATAATAGCCAAAAGTTCTTCCGCTATTCAGTAGTAATTCGATAGCACCAACAGCACACAAAATGGTAGAAAGTAACTCTAAAACCAAAACATGTAAAAGTGCTAACGGCACATGATTTTTCAATTGGGTTTTAGCAAAATGCCCTTTTAACCATTCGACATTATCTTTCCAATAAAAGATTTTATCGTAACCAGATTGTAAAAAGGTAATCGTCAAAAAAACTAAAATCAAGATGGATGCAACATTATTCATAGTCTTTATTTTTTATGGATTAAACGAGTTAATTTGATGGATAAGTCGGTTAGGATAATTTTGGCATTTCCGTTGCGTTCTATATGATACATCGCATCAGATAATTCTTTGAAAATATCATGAATATTATTTCCAGTAACAAAAGGAGCAAAATTAGCTAATTTGAATTTTTCGACCTTTGGTTCTAGATAGACTAAACTTGGACTTTCATAATTCAACAGCAAGGCTTGGCGAAACATTTCGATACAAAATTCTAGAAATTTCTTTTGTGTTTCTCTTCCTAAGCCAGCGATTTGTTCACTCCACTGAATTAAGTCCTGAATAGCCGAAGCATTTCCTTTGGCTTGAAATGCAGCGCGAACCCAGGTCACAAACCATTCGTCAAACGGATATTCATCCTCATCGTTTTGTGCCAAATGCAAAGCTTTGTTATAATTGCCTTGTGCTTGATGTGCAATAATAGCAGCTTGTTGAGGCTCTATTTGTTTATTGGTTACCAAAGCTTCAGTAATAGTACGTTCAGGCAAACCGCCAAAATGCAACACTTGGCATCGGGAACGGATGGTTTGAATGATATCTTCTTCTTGTTCTGAAATCAGTATGAAAATAGTTTTTTCAGGCGGTTCTTCAAGTAATTTGAGCAATTTATTGGAGGCAGCGATGTTCATTTTATCGGCCATCCAAACGATCATAATTTTATATCCTCCTTCGTACGATTTTAACGCCAAAGACTTTAGAATTTCTTGGGCATCATCTACCCTAATTTCTCCTTGTTTGTTATTAACACCTAAAACAGTGTACCAATCAAACAAACTTCCATAGGGATTGTGGCCAACAAAGTTTCTCCAATCTCCAATAAAATCGATACTTTTGGGTTTGGTTTTTACATCCTCAGTCGATACTGTGGGATAAACAAAATGCAAATCGGGATGCGACAATTTATCAAATTTGATATTGCAAGATTCGTTTTGCCCGCCGTTTTCGCCGTTGGCATTGCTACACAAAATATATTGCGAATAAGCAATAGCCATAGGTAGCGTTCCGCTTCCTTCGGGGCCTACAAATAATTGGGCATGCGGAATCCGACCTAAATCGGCACTTTTCGTCAAATGACTTTTGATGTGTTCCTGCCCTAAAATTTCTGAAAATTGCATAAAGCAAAGATAGCAGAAAATGAGAGAGTCAACAATTTTAGGTTCTAAACTTTTATGCTGTTAGTTATCACCCAAAAGATTTAAGACTACCCTAATAGCAACTTTTTGAAGAGCTAGAAACTCCATTTCAAAAAAAAGCCTACTTTTATTTAATGAAATGGAATTACCCACCCATTTCAAGATTGTATTACAACATAAATCATAACGTATGAAAGCACAAGTATCCCTTATCTGTCCGCTTATCTGGTTCCTTTTTGCAATTGTTTTGGAACCAAAAAAGATATTCTTAAAAGTATTATTTCATTACTTAGACCTTCAACTTAAAAGCAAATTGGATTCCAGTTCCTCTTTCAAATAAGTAGTATTCTCTAGAATTTATTAAAGCCCCCATCCCATGATAACATCATCACAAAAGTATTTTTGTGCTTTTTTGTTTTTGGCTTTGCCAATGACAAAGACACTTCAAGCACAAACAGGAACTAGTTTACCTCCATTAGCTATAACCGCTCAAGTATTGCAAAATGCCAACTGCAATCAAAAAGGAATACTCTTAGCAGAAGCCAAGGATGGGCTGGCCCCATATCAATATCAAATTGTACAAGCAATACCCCCAGGCAGTTCTCCAATACCGCCCCCGCCGCCAACTCCAATAGGTTCTTGGTCAACTTCCAATACATTTAGTATTGCTGAAGGAACCTATGTCCTATTTGCAAAAGACAAGTTGGGTTTAGAAGTATCAACAATTATAACAGTCACGAAAGATTCGGCTCCAAAAATGCTTTTAACCCTTGCCAATCAATGTGTTCCAGAAGGAAATTTTGAATTACAACTAGCAGCTACCCAACCAGGAATCCCACCTTATTTTTTAAGCACAAACGGAAGTATTTTTCAATCAGTTAGTTTGCCCTACACTCTTTCTAATCAAAATTCAGGGGAGTATACCCTCACTCTAAAAGACAGTAACGGATGTGAAAGTGCTCAGACAATTAGTATTTTTTCGCCTTTAGCACTTTCAAGAGTATCCATCTCTCAGCCAAGCTGTACCTCAAATGATGGAAAAGTAGAATTAGCAACCAAAGGGGGCTCCGCTAATTTGGAATACCAAATAATTGGCAAATTACCCACTACTAATCCAGTCTTTACTTCTCTTTCTTCGGGAAGTTTTAGATTTAGAGTCCAAGACAAAACAACTGGATGCTTTGATGAAATAGAAGTCAAACTAGAATCCGCAACCCCAATTGCAGGTTTGAAATTAACCGCTACAGATGTAAGTTGTAATGGGGGAAACGACGGCTCCATAACGGTTCAAATTGATAATTCAAATAGTTCCACAAATGGCAGCTCAACATATAAATACAGTATTGACAAAATTCATTTTCAGGTATCGCCACTTTTTTTAGGGTTAAAAGCAGGCAGTTATACCGTAGATGTAATTTCAGAAAGAGGTTGTACTGCAACAGATACTATTACTATTTTGGAACCCGAACCGCTAGTTGTCAATTTAACTATTAAAACACCTTTGAATTGTAGTGTTCCGCCCCTTTTAGAATTAGTTGTTAATGGAGGCAATCCGGGTTATACTTTCGGTAGCGACGGTACTGTTTTTAATAATACTATATTGAATTCCCCCGAAGAAATTGAAGCAGGGATTGGCTCGTATACTATTTATGTAAAAGACAGCAAAGGATGTCGTTCTAAATCGAATGAAATCAGGATTGATTCGATTAAAGGATTATTCGTGGAGTTAGACGAATCATTAGCTACTATTAAATGCAATGGCGAAACTACTGCAACCATTACCGCTAAAGCTTCAGGGGGAGTAGGAATTTATCGCTATAGTTTAGTGGATGAATTAAACAACACCCTACGTCCATTTCAAACTTCGGGAGTATTTACTAACCTTGGCGCCGGTAATTATAGCATTAAGGCAGAAAGCAACAACTGTTCTCCCGCATTCTCGAAGCGGATTATTATTAATGATCTTGCGCCATTGGGCTTGAGTTTAAAATCCGGTGGAATAAACGAAATTATTGCTTTGCCAACTGGCGGTGTTGGGAATTATACATTCACTTTTGAAGGCGAATATTACGATGATATTCCAAGTTATATTTATTATACGACCCAAGATTTCTTGGTAACTGTTCAAGACGCAAATGGATGTACCGCATCCGTTTCTCAAAAATTCAATTACATAGACCTTTGCACCCCGAATTATTTCACCCCAAATGGGGATGGACTTAATGACACTTGGGCTCCAGGATGTAGTACTAATTATACCAATTTAGTTTTTTCCATTTATGATCGTTATGGACATGAATTAGGCACTTATCGTCATGGACAATCTTGGGACGGAAGTCATCAAGGAGTACCTCTCCCTTCCGGGGATTATTGGTACCTATTGAAATTGAATAATTCCAAAGACGACAGGGAATTTATAGGGCATTTTACATTGTATAGATAATTATTACATGAAAGAGAGATGAAAATTATAGTAGTTTTTTGTACGCTGTTCGTGTCTTTTTTTGGCTTTGGCCAAGAATTATATCCGCCTGTTACCTCACAATATTTGTCAGACAACCCTTTTGTTTTGTCGCCAACATTTGCTGGAATTGGCGATAATTTACGACTACGCGTCAACGGGTTAACACAATGGGTAGGAATCAAAGACGCCCCAAAAACCCAATCGTTGTTTGCTGATTTCAGAATAAATAACCGTTCAGGAATAGGGTTTTCATTTTTCAACGACAGCAATGGCAATACCTTTCAGATGGAAGCCAAGCTCACTTTTGCCCATCATATTATTTTAGATTATAGCACCAAACAGTATTTGTCTTTTGGACTTTCTTACCACATCAATCGTTTTATAATTGACATTAATCAATTCGAAACCACCTACGAAATTCCTTTTATTGACCCAAGTATTAATGGCAACAGGACTACCTTTAATTCAAATTTTGATATTGGACTTTTATATCGAAATCGGGCTTTTTATTGGAGTGTTATCAAAACTAATTTATTACCCAGTACTCGAAACAATAATTTAAATAGTAAACCAAGTTTGAGTAACAATTACCAACTCTATTTTGGTTATCTAATAAAGAATAATTCCAATGTCGAAATTGAACCTTCTATTTATTATCAGTTATTTACCGAAGGACACCCTTCAACAACTGATTTTAATATAAAATTTAGGCGACACGCTACTTTTGGCAATTATTATTGGGCCGGAATTGGCTATCGTTTTACAAACAATCAACTTTTTAAACCGTTTACAATTAGTCCCATGGCCGGATTTAAAAAAGCCAATTTCTATTTTGGTTTTCGTATCAAGTTGACTTGAACTCATTTGCCGCTTATAATTCAGGTACTCATATGCTAACTTTAGGTTTTGATTTTTCTCAAGGCAGTAGCAATTGTGTTTGCACCCAAAACTAAAATCACAATTAAAGTTCAATTTTTCAAAAAAAAGAGAATAAAAAATAGCATATTATTTAATTTACAACGATTTCGTTAAGAAAATCTGATTTTTTATCGCTTTTCAGAATTTGTCACAACACGAAAAGTTCTATCTTTGTTTCTCTTTCAGAAAAACTAAAAAACAGATACAATGAAAACGGTAAACGATTTTAATTTTAAAAATAAAAAAGCAATCATTCGCGTTGATTTTAACGTGCCTTTGGATGAAAATTTCAATGTAACAGATGCAACACGTATTGAAGCTGCAAAACCAACAATTGATAAAATTTTGGCTGACGGTGGAAGCGTTATTTTAATGTCGCATTTAGGTCGTCCAAAAGGAGTTGAGGAAAAATATTCTTTGAAACACATCTTAAAAACAGCTTCGGCTATTTTAGGGGTACCGGTTCAATTTGCTGCAAATTGTGTTGGAGCTGAAGCCAAAGCTGCCTCAGAAAAATTACAATCAGGAGAAGTTTTATTGTTAGAAAACTTACGTTTTCATGCTGAAGAAGAAGCCGGAGATCTGGCTTTCGCTAAAGAATTAGCTTCATTAGGAGATATTTATGTTAACGATGCTTTTGGAACCGCACACCGCGCACACGCTTCGACGACCATCATTGCGCAATTTTTCCCAAATGACAAATGTTTTGGAACTTTGCTTGCAAAAGAAATTGAAAGCTTAAACAAAGTATTAAAGAACAGTGTAAAACCAGTAACTGCAGTTCTTGGAGGATCTAAAGTATCTTCCAAAATTACGGTGATCGAAAATATTTTAGACAAAGTAGACCACATGATTATTGGTGGTGGAATGACCTTTACTTTTGTAAAAGCACTAGGCGGAAAAATTGGAGATTCTATTTGTGAAGACGACAAACAAGAATTAGCTCTAGAAATTTTGCGTTTAGCTAAAGAAAAAGGAGTTCAAATTCACATTCCAGTAGATGTGGTTGCCGGAGATAAATTTTCAAATGACGCCAATACGCAAGTAGTTGACGTAAGAGCAATTCCTGACGGATGGGAAGGAATGGACGCAGGGCCTAAGTCATTAGAAAACTTCAAAAAAGTAATTTTAGAGTCTAAAACAATTCTTTGGAACGGACCTCTAGGTGTTTTTGAAATGCCAACTTTTGCTAAAGGAACCATAGCTTTAGGAGAATTCATTGCTGAATCAACTGCAAACGGAGCATTCTCACTTGTAGGCGGTGGAGATTCAGTTGCTGCTGTAAAACAATTTGGTTTTGAAGACAAAGTAAGTTATGTTTCTACTGGAGGAGGTGCCATGTTAGAAATGTTAGAAGGTAGAGTATTACCAGGAATTGCTGCTATTTTAGAATAAGTAATTTAAATCATAATCAAGTTAAATGAACTTGAGCCAAATTATACTGAAAACCTTAGCGAAATAAATTTGAGCTGAGGTTTTCTTTTTTAGTCTTAAGTGCTGACTTTTTTTACAAAAAACAATCAAAAAACCCCAAAAATACCCTCAAAACTGATTTTTTAACAATATTTAAGTAATTTTTCAGTTTGAACCTAGTAAGTTTGTAAAAATGATTGTTATAATCGTTTGGAATTAAGCCCCTTGATTGCAAGAACTATGAAAATAAAACTCCTTATATTTCCTTTTTTTCTCCTTTTATCGTTCTCGCTATTTGCGCAAGAATCGGTTGAAAAAATAGGGACTCCTAAAACAGAAATTAAGCTTACGTACTTAGATTCTATCAAAAAAACATTTGTTAAAGACGATTTAGCTGCCTGTGTAGACAGTTTGTGGTTAAAGGAATTGTCTAATTTAGACATCTTCAACAACCTATCCGATGATATTCAAAATATCAATATGGATGTTCAAGTAGATTACGAGTTACCTACTGAATTATTAAAAGCCAGACTTCAGGAAATGGACGAGAAGTCGCCTTTTCATATTGAATACAACCAAGGTTTAGAAAACATCATCAAGTCCTTTTTAAAAAATAGAAAACGCTCTTTTGAACGTTTAATGGCGGTTTCCGAATATTATTTTCCTTTATTCGAAGAGGCTTTTGACAAACAAAATGTTCCTCTTGAAATTAAATATTTAGCCGTGGTTGAGTCGGCATTAAACCCTAAAGCGGTTTCTAGAGTAGGAGCAACAGGACTTTGGCAATTTATGTATCAAACTGGAAAACAGTACGGATTGAAAATCGATTCGTATGTTGACGAAAGAAGCGATCCTTTAAAAGCAAGTGAAGCCGCTGCTCAATACATGAAAAACATGTACGCTATTTTTGGCGATTGGGACTTGGTTTTGGCATCTTATAACTCAGGACCAGGAAATGTGGCAAAAGCGATTCGCCGTTCTGGAGGGCAACAAAATTATTGGAATATCCGTAAAAATTTACCTAAAGAAACCCAAGGCTATTTGCCCGCATTTCTAGCAACCATGTACATTTATGAATACCATAAAGAACACGGAATTAAACCAGAAAGAGCGCCGATCAAGCAATTTGCTACTGATACAGTAATGATCAAAAGACAAATGTCGTTCAAACAAATTTCTGAATTGATTGATATTCCAGTGGCTCAATTGCAAATTTTGAATCCGTCATACAAACTAAATATCGTTCCAGCGTACAAAGACCAAACCCATTTTTTGAGATTGCCTCAAGATAAGATGGCAGTTTTTACTTCAAACGAATCGAAGATTTATGCCTATGTTGATAGAGAGGCCAACTTAAGAGAACGACCATTTCAAATTGTTCGACCAATTGTATCTCAAGATTCTGTGAATACATTTCAGCGATTGGCACAAGCTAAAGTGCGCTATTATCGAGTGAAACGGGGAGATAATTTAAGTACCATTGCACAGAAATATGATGTTGCCGTTGATGATCTAAAAAAATGGAATAATATCAAAGGAAACAAAGTAGCTTACGGTAAGAACCTTAAAATTAACGGAGTTGAAGCTGAGGAAAAATCTTCGGCTATAGCCAAGGTTGAAATCGACAAAAAAGGAATTCAGAAAGACAGTTTGGCTAGTTCAACAGCTTCATTCTACGTCGTTCAAAAAGGAGATAATTTAAGTAACATTGCCAAAAAATTCAATGTTACTGTCGCTGATATACAAGATTGGAACAAGTTGACTACTAAAAACCTTCCGCTAGGCATGGCTCTTCAAGTAGTGAAAAATCCAACTAATAAGGAAGAAGTTGCCATAGTGACTCCTGAAAGAAAAGACATTCAATACATGGTGCAAAAAGGAGATAATTTAAGCAATATCGCTAAGAAATTTGGAGCAACTTTAGAGGATTTGAAGCAATGGAATAATTTGACTTCGAATGCAATTGCTTTAGGAAGCTCTATAATTGTTGCCAAAAATGAAATTGCGATTGTAACCAATAAAGCTTCAGTAGCTAGTTTTAAAAAGAAAGATGATTATAGTAACCCTACCAGTAAAGAGGTTGAGTACTATGTTAAAAAAGGAGATTCATTGTATAGCATTTCAAAAAAATACCCAGGAGTAACTATTGCTGATTTAAAGAAATGGAACAATATTAAAAGTGAAGAATTAAAACCGGGAATGAAATTAAAAATTAACGGATAATTCGATGAATCAATCTAAATTTGGGGTTTATTTCATAAGCTGAGAATCATGAATAAGGCTCTTTTTTTATGTCTACTTCTTTCGGTTTTTTTAGTTTCTTGTTTTAAGAAAGAAGCTGGAATAGCTCTTAAAACAACTGGAAAAATCAATACAATTGCTGTGATTATTGATGACCAATTGTGGAACGGAGAAATTGGCGATAGCATACGAAATAAATTTGCCGCACCAGTACTAGGACTCCCTCAAGAAGAACCTCTTTTTACTATCAATCAATATCCCGTTTCATTATTAGAGGGTTTTGCTAGAGATACTCGATCAATTCTTGTTATTAAAAAAGCGGCAATAAATAAGTTCGAAATCAAGAAGAACCAATACGCTTCTCCACAAAATGTGTTTCATATTTCTGGAAAAACCACAGCCGATATAGTGCAGTTATTAGAACAACATTCTCCCCAAATAATTCTTCAAATTAAAAAAGGGGAAATTACTGAAAGCCAACGAATACAACAAAAATCACTTCTTCCAACGGCATCGATTAAGAACCGATTTCAAATTAGCATTCAAGTTCCATCTGATTTTGAGCAGGTGTTGGTTAAACCAAATTTTGTTTGGTTAAAGAAAAAAATAATAAGCGGAAGTAGTAGCTTGTTAGTGTATCAAGTTCCGATGAATACCATTATTAAATCCAATACAGCGGTTGCTATTCTTAGCATGAGAGATTCTATTGGAAAGTTTGTTCAAGGAACAGAGCCTAATTCTTATATGATAAGGGAAAAAGGGTATACTCCCTATTTCTTCACATCTACTCTTGACAACCTATTGGCGTATGAAACCAGAGGTACTTGGCAACTGCAAAACGATTATATGTCGGGACCGTTTATCAATTACACTATAGTGGATTCTATTAATAAACGATTGGTAGTTTTAGAAGGATTTTGTTATTCGCCTTCTAAAGAAAAAAGAGACGTCATGCATGAATTAGATGCAATTATGCATTCGGTTCATGTACTTAAAAACAATACATTTACCCCAAATAAAAAATAAATTTCATGGCATTAGAATGGACGATTAAATCTTTTGAATCACTTTCTGTACACGAATTGTATGATATCCTTCGCTTGCGAAGTGAAATCTTTGTAGTAGAGCAAAACTGTGTGTATCTTGATTTGGATGGCAAAGACCAAAAAGCATTGCATCTTTTTGGAACGTTTGATGGTAAAATTGTAGCACATGCTCGACTATTTAAACCCGGAATTTCATTCATTCATGCTTCCATTGGTCGTGTAACTGTCGATGCAAAACACAGAGACAAAAAATGGGGTCATGAATTAATGCGTCAAGCCATAGCTGGAGTTTTTGAAAATTATGGAGAGACAGAGATCACCATTGGTGCCCAACTCTATTTGAAAAAATTCTACGAAAGCCATGGATTTGTGCAAACCAGTGAAATGTATTTAGAAGACGATATTCCGCACATTCAAATGGAGAAAAGCCATTAACATTTGGTGATTACCAATTCTACACGTCGGTCTAGTTCGGGTTCTTTGCCAATAGGGAATTGATTGCCAAACCCTTTAAAAGTCATACGCGAAGGATCAATCTTTCTCATTACTAAATAGCGATAAACGGCTTTGGCTCTGTTATACGATAATTTTCTTTCTTTGGTATCCTTGTCAATTGCATCCGAAAATTTTTTTGGAGTACAGCAAACATGTCCTTGTACCTCAAATTCTATATACGGATTGGTCTTCAAAAAAACGACAATTTTGTCTAAAATAGCTCTTGATTTCAAATCCAAATAACTACTTCCCACTCCAAACCGAACATTTTCTAAATAGATTCGATCTCCTTTTTGATGCGGCAAATGAAAATCAGAAAATAAGCGGGGAATTCCCATGAAAAATTTAGGTATAATTTGTTCTATCACAACTTCTACTCTACGGTTTTTGGAGCGGGTTTGATTTAAATCAGGTTCAGAGTCTTTGTTAATCAGAATTCTTCCTTTGCCTTCTAATGCAATTAGTTTCTTAGGATTCAATCCCAGGCTGAGTAAGATTTTTTCAACAGTAGTTACCCTTCGGTCAGACAAATTAAAATTGTAAGAAGCAGTGCCGCGATCATCACAGTAACCAAATACACGAACCGAATGTATTTGACTGCTGTCTATTTTTTGAAAAAAATCACAAAGCAGGTCTTTTTGTGGTTCTTTAAGCAGGTCTACATCAAAATCAAAATACACGTTTTGCGTAATTTTTTCTTGAGCAATCCCGTTAAGAAACAGTAGTAAAAACACTATTTTGAGTAGCTTTTCCATTACATTTTCACTATTTTACTTTTGCTCTTCCTTTGAAACAGCATTTATTTGAGCTAAAAATTTCTCAATTAATTGAATGGTTTTGGTATTTATTTCTTCAAAAGACAAGCGATCTTTGCTTTGGTAAAAAAACATTAACGCATACGGCTGATGAAGTTGGTCTTTGAGCAAATGTTGATTGAGTCGGTAGGTCTCGCGCAAAACTCTTTTGAAATAATTGCGATCAACCGCTTTTTTGAAGTATTTTTTAGAAACCGATACGCCAACTTTTAAAAGCTGTTTGTCTCCCAAGTTACCCGAATGATAGACTAATCGCAAGGGGTATTTGGATACGGATTTCCCTTCGGAAAATAATAATCCGATAGTGATCTTGCTTTTTAGTTTTTCGTTTTTTGGATAATTGAAATTCATTTTAGGAAAAAATACCACTTAATTTAGTTCTCAAAGGTACAATTAAACGCTAAACAGGCGTAATTCTGGAGGATTTAAATAGCCCTAAAAATTAATTTCGTACTTTTGTCATTCATTTTTCATGCATGCAAAAACTAATTTCGTATCCTCTTTCCATTATTTACTATTTGTGTTTTGGACTTTGTTTGGTTGTTTTTCATCCAATTCAATGGGTATGCTTCAACGTTTTTGGTTACCAAGCACATAAAAAAAGTGTCGATGTATTGAACCTGTTTTTAGTGCGTTGTACCAATCTTTTAGGAACGAGTTATGAGTTTGAAAATACGGAACTTATTCCAAAGAAAGTACCCGTAATTTTTGTAGCCAATCATCAGAGTTTGTATGATATAGTGGCTATGATTTGGTACTTGAGAGACTTTCATTGCAAGTTTGTGAGCAAGAAAGAATTGGGAAAAGGAATTCCGAGCGTGTCCTACAATTTGAATCACGGAGGCTCTGTTTTAATTGACCGAAAAGACCCTAAACAAGCTATTCCTGTTATCAAAGGATTGTCTGAATATATTGAAAAAAACACCCGTTCTGCAGTCATTTTTCCGGAAGGAACCCGAAGCAAAACCGGAAAACCAAAACCGTTCGCGCAAAGCGGATTGAAAATATTATGTAAGTACGCCCCTTCTGCTTATGTGGTCCCAATTACCATCAACAATTCATGGAAGATGGTTCGATTTGGTGCTTTCCCAATGGGTTTAGGCAACCGCCTCAAATTTACCATTCATTCGCCATTACAAGTGAGTGAACATACATTTGAAGAAATTGTCGAAAAAGCTGAAAAAGCAGTAGTAGAAGGAATACAAATTTAATAATATAAAAAAATGTCAATTAAAAACATTCGTTTAGAAGTGATGCAGTTTTTGGAAAAAAACGTGGATAGCTTCGTAGAACAGTACTTAATTCCAGTAGAAAACATTTGGCAACCCACTGATTTTTTACCTGATTCACAAAGTGAAAACTTTTTTGAAGAAGTAAAAGAACTGAGAGAAATTGCTAAAGATTTACCCTATGATTTTTGGGTAGCCATGGTAGGAGATACCATTACCGAGGAAGCATTACCTACCTATGAGTCTTGGTTAATGGAAGTAGAAGGAGTTAATAATTTAGAAAGAAACGGCTGGTCTAGCTGGATTCGTCAATGGACAGGAGAAGAAAACCGCCACGGAGACGTATTGAATAAATACTTGTATTTGTCGGGTCGAATCAACATGCGTGAGGTTGAAATCACCACCCAGCATTTGATCAACGACGGCTTTGATATTGGTACCGGAAGAGACCCGTACAAGAATTTTGTGTATACAAGTTTTCAAGAGTTAGCTACTTATGTTTCGCACAATAGAGTATCGCAAATTGCTAAAAAATACGGCGATAATAAATTGTCTAAAATGTGTAAAATGATTGCTGGAGACGAGATGCGTCACCACCATGCGTATAGCGAATTTGTGAATAGAATTTTCCAAGTAGATCCAAGCGAAATGATGTTAGCGTTTCAATACATGATGAAACAAAAAATCGTAATGCCTGCGCATTTCTTGAGAGAGTCAGGGCAACAAATCAGTTCAGCATTTGAAAACTTCTCGGATTCAGCACAACGAATTGGAGTATATACCGCCAACGATTATGTAGAGATCATGCAAAAGCTAATCGATAAATGGCAAATTGATAAAATTTCAGGTTTAACAGACGAAGCCGAAAAAGCAAGAGATTATTTAATGAAATTACCTGCTAGAATGGCTAAAATTTCGGAAAGAATCGTGATTCCTCAAGAGTCCTATATCTTTAAATGGGTAGAACCGGCTACATTGTAAAAATGTAGTATTTTTGAATACATTAAAAGCTGAATTATTGCAATTCAGCTTTTTTTATAAAACTATTTCTAAAATGAGTACTACCAACTTGATTGAAACAACGATACAATTTGTAAAAGCAACCTTAGCCCAAGCTGAAGGGGGACACGACTGGTTTCACATCGAACGCGTGTATAAAAATGCGGTATTAATTGCAGCATCTGAAAACTGTGATTTGGTAATAGTACAATTGGGCGCTTTGCTTCACGATATTGGCGACAGTAAATTTCATGATGGAGATGAAACGATTGGTCCCAGAACAGCTCGCACTTTTTTAGAATCAGAAAAGGTGGCGCCAGCTACAATCGATCACGTAATTGCTATTATTGAAAATATTTCGTTCAAAGGCGGTAGAGTAGAAAGACAATTTTCGTCTATCGAGTTGGACATTGTACAAGATGCCGATCGATTGGATGCCATTGGAGCCATTGGCATTGCCCGAACATTCAATTATGGTGGATTCAAAAACAGAGCGTTGTACAATCCTGAAATTGCGCCGAATTTGACCATGACGAAAGACGAATATAAAAATAATGAGGCACCCACCATCAATCATTTTTATGAAAAATTATTGTTGTTGAAAGACAAAATGAATACCACAACGGGAAAACAAATTGCCCAAGATCGTCATCGGTATATGGAAGATTTTTTGGAACAATTTTATGCCGAATGGGAAGGCAAAAAATAAAGATTAGTCTATTGAAAGTTGCTTTTCTTGCATTTCTAAAACCACATCCGAAGCACTTTTAAAAGTAGGGGCTTGTTCTACAATACTTCCAATTCTTTTTTTGTTTAATTTGAAGGTCAAATCGTTATCTGTAGTAAATAATAAAGCGGTCAAAAAAGGATTATTCATATAAGAAGAAAGTACAAAAAACGCTTCGTCTAAAGTGTGAAAACTTTCTACTTCTTCGGTTTTATAACGCGCAATTAGAGAAATACGTACTTGGTCATCTACTAAAACGGGACGCATATAAATATTTTTTAATTCGGTATCACCAATGGTTTTTGCTAAGGTTAATTTAGCAAAAGTATATTGCGCCATACTTTCTTTTACACTCTCCCAAAAAAGGGCAAACTCGATTTGAAAGGCCATTAGTTTCGTTTTAATTTTGAATTATTTTCCGCTAAAATTAGCTTTTCTTTTTTCTAAAAATGCTGTTGTTCCTTCTTTGAAATCGGCCGTACCAAATAGTCTTCCGAAAGCATTAATTTCAGCTTCATAACCATTTTTGGTTTTGTCAAAACTGGCGTTAACAGCTTGAATAGCTTCACTTAGAGCAACTGGGGCATTTTGAATTATTTTTTGCGCTAGCCCTTGGCAAAATACGATGAGTTCGTTTTGAGGGACTACATGATTTACCAAGCCGTATTGCATTGCTTCTTCAGCCGTAATCATTGCAGCAGTTAAAATCATTTCCATAGCACGGCCTTTACCTACCAATTGGGGTAAACGTTGGGTACCTCCATAACCCGGAATCAATCCCAAAGTAACTTCGGGCAAACCCATTTTGGCATTATCTGAGGCGACTCTAAAATGACACGCCATAGCTAATTCCAATCCGCCTCCTAAAGCAAATCCATTCACCGCAGCAATAACTGGTTTTTTCAAATTTTCAATATGGTCGAATACTTTTTGATGTCCTTCGGCAGCCAATTGGGTTCCTTCGGCAGCAGAAAAATCGGCAAATTCAGCAATATCAGCACCAGCAACAAACGCCTTTTCGCCACTACCTGTTAAGATAATCGCTTGAACAGCATCATTGGTTTCTAATTCGCTAAATGCGGAATGTAATTCGGCCAGCGTAGCTTTGTTTAAGGCATTCAATTTCGCTGGACGATGTAAGCTAACCAAGGCTATTTTATTTTCGATGGCAATCAAAAGATTTTCGTAATTCATAGGAATAGGGTTAAGAATTTAAAATGGGCAAACTCACTGTAAAAGTCGTGCCTTGACCGTATTGTGTTTCAAATGTAATGCTTCCTTTGTAATTTTCGATAATATTTTTAATGATACTCAAACCCAATCCCATGCCGCTATTTTTGGTGGTGAATTTGGGTTCAAAAATTCGGTTTTGATCCTTTTCTTTAATGCCAATTCCGTTGTCTTTTACGGTAATTAACACGTTTTTTTGATTTTGTTCCACCCGTACTACTATGGATTTAGAATTCTGTTGGTCCGGAATGGCTTGAATGGCATTTTTGACCAAATTGGTAATAATCCGGATGAGTTGTGTCCGATCAATTTTGGCAATAATCTCTTCTTTTTCTTTTTCAAAAACTACATAGTCTTCGTTGAAAATATCTAAAGCTAACTCTACCACTTCCACCACATTGAGCAGTTCGTTTTGTTGTGCTGGCATCGAAGCAAAGTTCGAAAAAGCCGAAGCGACCGCACTCATCGTATCAATTTGTTGAATTAAGGTTTCAGAATAATCCTTCATCTTTTGTTGGATATCGGGATCATTAGGTTCAAATTTGCGTTGGAAACTTTGCACAGTCAAACGCATAGGGGTTAGCGGATTTTTGATCTCGTGGGCGACCTGTTTGGCCATTTCGCGCCAAGCTTCTTCACGTTCGCTTTGGGCTAATTTTACCGCACTGATTTCCAATTCGTCTACCATCGCATTGTACGATTTAATCAACAAATTGATTTCTTTACTACTCGCTTCCACCCCAATTTTTTCGTTCTTTTGATTTAAACTGGTTTCGCCTAATTTATCTGAAATTGTCTTTAACGACTTCGTGATGTAAGTCGAAAGAAAATAGGCCAAGCCAAAAGCGACCAATAACATAAACGAATACACTTGCGCCAAGCGAATTAAAAAGCCGTTCAATTCTTTTTCATAAAAACCATCATCTTCGACATAGGGTAAATTCAAAATTCCAAGCGGTTTGAATTTATCGTCTTTGATTTGGCTATAGGAAGAACGATTTTTAATACCGTCAATCGTTTTAATATCTACAAAACGTTTTTCAATGGAAGAGCGTACTAATTTTAAAATGTACTTTGGAATGGGTGGCGCCACTTGGTCTACCGAAAAAGATTCTTTGGAAGATTTTAGCAATTTTCCTTCTTGGCTATAAATATTGATTTCGATGGCATGAATTTGTGCCAATTCGTGAATTTTGTCTTTGAAAATTAAAGGCAAATTTTGTGGTGTTAACGGATAAGTGGTTGTTGAAAGCACATAATTAATATGTTCCTTCACTTCGTTTTCTTTCCGATCTAAACGTTCTTGGTGGTATACTCTGGCTTCATTTTTAAACTGAATAATTGAAATAGAAGCCAAAATGATGGAAGCCATAATAATCAATACAATCATCGACAGGAAAATCCTTGTACGAAGTGAAAGCATGGATATTTTATAGCTTTTGACCATATTGATTGATTAGTGATTAGTTCCTAGTAACTAGTGATTAACTATTTACTAATCACTATTTACTAGTTACTTCTTTTCTCGTATTCGTTTGTAAAATTTAAATCCAAGCATAATAAGAATGGAAAACAAAAAGATCCCAATTACCCCATAAATCCAATTCACCGCATTTTTTAAAATCACTAAAAACACCACTGCGAATAATATTAAAGTAGCCCCTTCGTTCCAAATGCGCATGAAATTCCCCGTATGTTTTACTTCGTTATTTTGCAATTGTTTGAAAATTTGGTGGCATTTCAAATGGTACAAATACAACAAGAATACAAATCCTAATTTCACATGCATCCACGGCATTTGCAACCAAGCATTTCCCAATTCAGTAAAAAACAACATCCAAAAAGCAAAAAAACTGGCTAAAATTGCCGAAGGCCATGTGATGATATACCACAAACGGTAACTCATTATCTTGAATTGTTCCTGCAAAATTTCTTTTTCAGGGGAAGGTTTTTCAGAGGCTTCGATTTGGTACACAAAAAGGCGGACGATATAAAACAATCCGGCAAACCAAGTGATAACAAATATTAAGTGCAAGGATTTTAGGTAGTCGTACATGGGCTCAACTATTTGTTGTTTTTAAATTCTTCTATCCATTTTGCTACTATGCCACACCATTCGTCTTCATCATTCATACATGGAATCGCCATAAATTCTTCGCCGCCGTGATGTAAAAATTCTTCGTTAGCTTCCATGGCAATTTCTTCTAAGGTTTCCAAACAATCGGCTACAAAAGCGGGAGTTACCACGGCTAATTTCTTAATTCCTTTTTCAGGCATTTTATTCACCTCGACATCGGTATACGGCGTTAACCATTTGTCACCTGCTAAACGAGATTGGAAGGTTTGGCTGTATTTTCCTTCTGGAATCCCTAATGTTTTTACTACTTGTTTGGTAGTTTCATAACATTGGTGACGGTAACAAAACTCGTGCGCCGGTGAAGGCGTATTACAGCACGAACCATCAATTTTACAATGGGATTTGGTAATATCGGTTTTGCGAATGTGACGTTTTGGAATTCCATGATACGAAAACAACAAATGATCGTAATCAAAACCTTCTAAGTGTTTTTTGATTGAATTAGACAAGGCTTCAATATATCCAGGTTTGTTGTAGAAAGCCGGAACGGTTGTAAATTTCATATCAGGGAAATGCTTGGCGCGAAGTTCTTCTGCCAATACTAAAATAGTGGTGGTAGACGCCATTGCATGTTGCGGATACAAAGGAAAAAGTAGCACCTCTGTCACGCCTTTATCATGCAATTCTTGTAGTCCTTTTAAAATGGTCATGGTGCCGTATCGCATCGATAATGCCACAGGAATGTCTACCAAAGTTTTCACTTTTTCGTGCATTTTTTTAGAAATCACGATTAAAGGAGAACCTTCGCTAGTCCAAATTCTAGCATAGGCTTCGGCAGATTTTTTAGGTCTTGTTTGTAAAATAATCCCTCGAACCAACAAGGCACGTAATAAAAACGGTACGTCAATAACGTATTTATCCATTAAAAATTCATCTAAATACGGCTTTACGTCTTTTGCAGTTGGGCTTTCTGGGGAACCAAGGTTAACTAATAATACTCCTTTCATTTTTTCTTTTTTATACTGTTGTGTTGATTGACATTAAATATTTTTTTGGGGTAGTAGCAAATTTCTTTTTAAAAGCCGCAATAAAATGACTTCCGGTGCTGTAGCCAATTTTTAGTCCTACTTCATTGACATTATAGGAGCCGCTATCGAGTAATTTTCGAGCGTAGTCCATTTTGTAATCAAATAGAAAACCATACACCGTATCGCCATAAATTTGTTTGAAACCCATTTTTAATTTTTTCAAATTCAGCCCCACTTGGTCGGCTAATTCTTGCAAAACTGGCGGTTCGGCCATATTGGCAATGATAATTTCTTTGGCTTTTTTGATTTTGAACACATTGTCTTCGTCAATTAAAAACGGACATTGCTCAGCGTTGGGGTCTTCACTTTTATTGAAATACAAACTCAACAATTCGTAACCCTTGCCTTTGTAATACAAGTTTTTGATAGAAGGATGCAAGCTGTAATGGAACAATTGGCTCAATACAATTGCCATAGACGGACTGATATTGCCTTCGTTATAATACTTTTTATCTTTATTATCAGGACTTAAAAAAGTGATATAGTTGGCTTCAGTCGAAAACAACGCATGAAATTTTTTGATGGAAATAATTACAGAAATCACCCAAGAATTAGGGGCCAATTCTAAATTCAGAGGCAATTCTTTTTGCGGATTGTACAAAAGCAGCGATTTTTCTTCCTTTAATTCCAAAGCATAATTGCCTTGATTGAAAATAAATTTGGCGTTGCCTTTAATTCCAAAATGAAACTGAATCAGCCCACTACCTACTTCACGCTGCGCATGAAACGGTTCGGCGCTATCATTTTGAAAGCGGATGAGCGTAAAGTCGTCTTCAATGGTTATTACTTCTTGTGAACCCATAGCGATATTTTTTAAGCAATAAAAATCAATTTAATTCCAAGTGTCCCCCTTAAAATTATTTTAAAACGAATTTTAAAACAACTTGATAATAGCACAAAAATAGATTTTTTTACTATAAAAGTGCGAATTCAATTCAAAAAAACATTCAGCGACACATTTAGACCTTATAGCGTTACTTTTATCAACACCTTAGTGATATTTTTGTACCACTTTTTAGAAAAGTATACTTTATGGAGCAACATCATACATCAAAACCTCATTCATTTTATGCCGTTGGCTTGAGCTATAAAAAAGCTGATGCTGAGATAAGAGGGAAATTTAGTTTGGATGCAGTTGCTAAAATGCGCCTGTTGGAGCAAGCAAAAACCGAAGGAATTGAAAGTTTGATTGTGACTTCAACTTGCAACAGAACCGAAATTTACGGTTTTGCCGAACACCCTTTCCAACTGATTAAATTGATTTGTGAAAACAGTCAAGGATCTGTTGAAGCCTTTCAAAAATACGGTTTTGTATATAAAAATAAAGAAGCAGTTGGCCACCTTTTCAGAGTGGGGACTGGTTTAGACAGTCAAATTTTAGGCGATTTCGAGATTATTTCTCAAATAAAAACCAGTTTTTTTCAAGCCAAATCTGTCAATTTAGTCAATGCTTTTCAAGAGCGTTTGATTAATGCGGTGATTCAAGCCAGTAAAAAAATCAAAACAGATACGGAAATTTCTTCCGGAGCTACTTCGGTTTCTTTTGCTTCGGTGCAGTACATTTTAAATAATGTAGAGGAGATTGGCGACAAAAATATTTTGCTTTTTGGTACCGGTAAAATTGGAAGAAATACCTGCGAAAATTTAGTCAAACATTCCAAGCACGAACAGATTACGTTAATTAACCGTACCAAAGACAAAGCCGAAAAATTGGCTCAAAAATTAGATGTGGTGGTTAAAGATTATGCCGACTTGCAATTGGAAATCCAAAAAGCGGATGTTTTGGTAGTAGCAACGGGTGCTCAGAATCCAACGGTGGACAAAACCATTTTGAATTTGAAAAAGCCCTTGTTGATTTTGGATTTATCCATCCCGAAAAATGTGAATGAAAATGTAGAAGATGTAGAAGGCGTTACTTTGGTTCACATGGATTATTTGTCACAAATTACCGATGAGACTTTAGAGAATAGAAAGAAACATATTCCCGCTGCTGAAGCTATTATCGAAGAAATCAAAGAAGAATTTTTGACTTGGTCTAAAGGGCGAAAATTTGCTCCAACGATTCATGCGTTAAAAGAAAAATTACATTCGATTAAAGACGGCGAGTTGAATTTTCAACGAAAAAAATTAGCCGATTTTAACGAAGAACAAGCTGAAATCATCAGCAATAGAATCATTCAAAAAATCACCAATCATTTTGCCAATCACTTGAAAGACGAAGAAACGATGGTGGACGAAAGTATCGAGTGGATTGAGAAAGTGTTTAATATTGGCGAAACCACAAAATAATGAGTAAGACCATACGCATAGGAACTCGTGATAGCGAATTGGCACTTTGGCAAGCCCATACCGTTCAAAATAAACTGAACGATTTGGGGTATACCACAGAAATTGTGGCCGTAAAATCACAAGGGGATATTATTTTGGACAAACCCTTGTACGAATTGGGTATCACAGGTATTTTCACCAAAACCTTGGATATTGCGATGATCAATGGTCAGGTAGATATTGCGGTGCATTCTATGAAAGATGTCCCAACGGCTTTGCCGCAAGGTATAGTTCAGGCGGCCGTTTTGGAGCGTGCGAACACCTTGGATATTTTGGTACACAAAGGCAATTTGGATTTTCTTACTACTACAGGAACTATTGCCACTGGAAGTTTGCGTCGTCAAGCCCAATGGTGGCACCAATATCCTAATCACCAAGTGGTTGATTTGCGAGGTAATGTAAATACCCGCATGCAAAAATTAGCCGAAAGTGATTGGAACGGAGCCGTTTTTGCCGCAGCAGGCTTGGAACGAATCAATCTTAAACCAGACAATTACATCAATTTAGATTGGATGATTCCAGCTCCAGCACAAGGCGCTATGTTAGTTGTGGCTATGGCCAATGACGAATTTACTAAAGACGCTGTGAGTCAGTTGAACGATATTGAAACGGAGATTTGCACCTATATTGAAAGACAGTTTCTAAAGACTTTAGAGGGAGGCTGTACTGCACCAATTGGCGCTTTGGCACAATACGATGAAGAAAAAGATACGATCGAATTCAAAGGGGTTTTATTCTCTGTGGATGGAAAACAAAAAATAGCAATCGAGAAATCAGTTGATATATCGGAGTGGAAAAAATTAGGATTCCATTCTGCTCAAGAAATTTTGAATAATGGCGGTGCTCAATTGATGTCGCAAATCAAAGCAACATTAAAAAAATAATGGCAAATCCAACACGCATACTTTCAACAAAAGTGCTTTTGAGTCATCAAAAACAAGTCTTGACGGATGTTGGTTTGGAAGTCTTGGAATCCAATTTTATTGAAGTGGCAACCAAGAACTTCGAACTAAAAGGAATCAAAGACAATTTGATTTTTACGAGTCAGAATGCGGTTCGCAGTTTATTAAGTCATTCCCAATTTGAGGAATTACAATTGGAACTTCAACAAAAAAAAGCCTTTTGCGTAGGCGTAAAAAGCAAAACGATTTTAACCGATGCCGGTTTTGAAGTCGTTGCCTATGCGGATTATGCAGAAGATCTAGCGGAGATTATCAGCTTGATTTATGCCAATGCAAGCTATACTTTTTGTAGTGGCAATTTGAGAAAAGAGACCTTGCCTTTGGTATTAAAAGAAGCCGGAATCGAGTTCAACGAAATCGAAGTGTATGAAACTAAGTTGAATCCACATAAAATAACGAAAGCTGTAGATGCGATTTTGTTTTTTAGTCCATCCGGAGTTGCCAGTTATTTGAAAGACAATACCATTAAAAAAGAATTGTGCTTTTGCATTGGCGAAACTACCGCCGAAGCCTTGGAAAAAGCGACAAAAAACATCATTGTTGCGGCACAACCTTCCATTGAAGAGTTACTCGCTGATGTGATCGAAGAATACAATTAATTTCAAATCCTTTTCAGGATAAAAAATAAAACAAATGATTAAAAACGACCTTTTTTTAAGAGCCTTAAATAACGAAAAAGTAGAACGTCCACCGGTTTGGATGATGCGTCAAGCCGGAAGATATTTACCAGAATTCAGAGCTTTGCGTGACAAATACGATTTCTTTACGCGTTGCGAAACGCCTGAATTAGCAGCCGAAATTACGGTACAACCCATTCGTATAGTGAAACCCGATGCGGCGATTTTGTTTTCTGATATTTTGGTAGTACCAAGAGCTATGGGAATCCATGTCGAATTAAAAGACAATTTAGGTCCGATAATTCCGAATCCAATTCGCACCATGGAACAAGTGAATCAAGTGTTTGTTCCAGACGTAAACGAAACCTTAGGCTATGTTTTTGACGCCATCAAATTGACCAAAGAAATGCTGAACGATGAGGTGCCTTTGATTGGTTTCGCAGGTTCGCCATGGACTATTTTTTGTTATGCGGTAGAAGGAAAAGGTTCTAAAAGTTTTGATACGGCTAAAGGATTTTGTTTTTCTAATCCAGTAGCGGCGCATACTTTGTTGCAAAAAATTACCGACACCACGATTTTATATTTGAAAGAAAAAGTAAAAGCAGGTTGTAATGCCATTCAGATTTTCGATTCTTGGGGAGGCATGTTGTCTCCGGTAGATTATCAAGAATTTTCTTGGCAGTACATCAATCAAATTGTAGAGGCATTGTCAGACGATACCAAAGTAATTGTTTTCGGAAAAGGCTGTTGGTTTGCTTTAGGCGATATGGCCAAATCGAAAGCGTCAGCTTTAGGAGTTGACTGGACCTGTTCACCAAGAAACGCCCGTTATCTAACAGGTGGAAACATCACATTGCAAGGAAATTTTGATCCTAGTCGTTTGTTATCACCAATCCCAACCATCAAAAAAATGGTACATGAAATGATTGACCAATTTGGCAAGGACAATTATATCGTCAACTTAGGACACGGAATTTTACCTAATATCCCGGTAGATCACGCGAAGGCGTTTGTGGAAGCGGTAAAGGAATACGGTCAGTAATCAGTGTTCAGTTAATAGGCAGCAGAAAAAATGAAAAATAAATTCTACCAATACATACAAAACCTACAAGATCAAATCTGTAAAGGATTAGAGGAGCTAGATGGCGTTGCTAAATTTCGTGAAGATCTTTGGGACAGACCCGAAGGCGGTGGCGGAAGAACGCGTGTGATAGAAAACGGGAACGTTTTTGAAAAAGGAGGGGTTAACATTTCAGCGGTTCATGGGAAACTACCGGATTCGATGCAGAAATTATTCAATGTGGGTGAAGCCGATTTTTTTGCCTGCGGATTGAGTTTGGTCATTCATCCCAAAAATCCCATGGTGCCAACGGTTCATGCGAATTGGCGTTATTTTGAAATGTACGATGATAACGGAAAGGTAATTAATAGTTGGTTTGGCGGAGGCCAAGATTTGACTCCGTATTATTTGTTTGAAGAAGATGCAACACATTTTCACCAAACGTGTAAAACGGCTTGTGACAAACATAATCCAGAGTTCTATTCGAAATGCAAAAAACAATGCGATGCCTATTTTTGGAACGCGCATCGCAATGAAGCGCGAGGAGTAGGCGGATTATTCTTCGATTATTTGAAGGCAACCGAAGAACAATCGATGGAAGATTGGTACCACTTTGTTACTGAAGTAGGGAATTCCTTCCTTGAAGCCTATTTACCCATCGTAGCCAAAAGAAAAGACTTGCCGTATACCGCTGAACAACGAACTTGGCAAGAAATTCGCCGTGGTCGTTATGTCGAATTTAATTTAGTTCATGACAAAGGCACTTTGTTTGGCTTAAAAACCAATGGAAGAATTGAGTCAATTTTGATGAGCTTACCTCCCCATGTGCAATGGCATTACGATCATCATCCAGTGGCCGGAAGTGAAGAGGAAAAAATAATAAAAGTATTAGAAAAACCAGTTGACTGGGTTTAACGATCCATTGTCAATTATAAATTATCAATTACTATGTTCCCATTACAAAGAGGTAGAAGATTACGCTTGAACGAAAGCATTCGTTCATTAGTTCGTGAAACGACATTAAGTCCAGCCGATTTTATGTTTCCCATGTTTATCGCCGAAGGAGAAAATAAC
>JACCDY010028625.1_pt1 | contig 25074 bp, 24 predicted proteins | sample 7446391 | NCBI WGS metagenome assembly JACCDY01 (sample SAMN15323451, study PRJNA562643) | freshwater metagenome | isolation source: river surface water | place: USA:Blue River Watershed | collected 2017-08-18 | reverse complement strand
CCACCCCACTTACACACCCCGCTCAAACAAGACGCTGTGTTGTTGAAAGTTGGCGCAGACAACGTGGCAGCCGTGGCATTGCTGAAGTACCTGCGTTCTGACAAAGCCAAAGCCATCATCCGCAGCCATGGGTACGCCCTGTAAAGTGAGGCCATGCATTTGAGCCCCGAAGATATCCAAGCCATTGTGCTGACGCTGCAACTCGCCAGCGTCACCACGGTGTTGTTGCTGTTGCTCGCCACGCCGGTGGCCTGGTGGCTGGCATACACGCATTCGGTATGGCGTGCGCCGGTGGCGTCCTTGGTGGCGCTGCCCTTGGTGTTGCCGCCCACGGTGTTGGGTTTTTATTTGTTGGTGGCCTTGGGCCCTAACGGCCCGATCGGACAGTTCACGCAGTGGGTCGGCTGGGGCACACTGGCCTTTAGTTTTTGGGGCTTGGTGTTGGGCTCGGTGGTGTACTCCTTGCCGTTTGCTGTGCAACCGCTGGTGAACGCCTTTGAGGCCATGGGTCCGCGTCCCATGGAAGTGGCCGCTACTTTGCGGGCCAGTCCGTGGAATGCCTTCTTCACCGTGGCCCTGCCGTTGGCCAAGCCCGGCTTCGTCATGGCGGCCATGCTGAGCTTTGCGCACACGGTGGGTGAGTTTGGTGTGGTGCTGATGATTGGCGGCAACATCCCCGACAAAACGCGTGTGGTATCGACCCAAATTTACGGACACGTCGAAGCCATGGCCTATTCACAGGCACACGGGCTCGCCGGCGTGATGCTGGTGTTCTCGTTTGTGGTTTTGTTGGGCTTGTCATGGTTCAACCGCCGCGCTGGCCAACGCAAAAAGGTGGGCGTATGAACATCCACCTCCAGCTCGACATTGCGCGTGCCGCCTTTGATGTGTCGGTCGATGTGCAACTGCCTGCGCATGGCATCACCGTCATCTTTGGCCCATCGGGCTGTGGCAAAACCACCTTGCTGCGTTGTGTGGCAGGGCTAGAGCCGTCGGCGCGTGGCGTGGTGCAACTCGGCCACGAAGTTTGGCAAGACGATGGCCTTCATGGCGGAAAGGGCGTGCACCTGCCCACGCACCAACGCGCCTTGGGCTATGTGTTTCAAGAGGCGTCGTTGTTCGACCACTTAGACGTGGCGGGCAACTTGGCCTATGGTCACCAACGTGCTGAAAAAAACAACCGCAACGCGATGAGCAGAGCGGTGGTGGCGCAAGCCACAGAGCTGCTGGGCATCGGCCACTTGCTCAAGCGTCGCAGTCACGAACTGTCGGGTGGCGAGCGCCAACGCGTGGCCATTGCACGTGCCTTGGTCACGCAACCGCGCTTGCTCCTGCTGGACGAACCCTTGGCTGCGCTCGACCACGCACGCCGACAAGACGTGTTGCCGTGGCTAGAAAAACTGCGTGACGACCTAAACATCCCCATGCTCTACGTGACGCATGCAGTGGACGAAGTGGCCCGTTTGGCCGACACCTTGGTGGTGATGAATGCAGGACGCATTCAAGCGCACGGCCCAGTGGCCGAGGTACTGACGCAAACCGACCTGCCTGTGGTGGTAGGCGAGGACGCGGGTGCTTTGCTGACGGGCGTGGTGATGCAACTCGACACGCAGTGGCATTTGGCTCGGGTGGGCTTTGCAGGTGGCGCACTGTGGGTGCGCGACAGCGGCTTACAAGTGGGGCAGGCCGTCCGCTTGCGCGTGCTGGCCCGCGACGTGAGCGTGACCTTGCAAGAGGCCGCCGAGACCAGCATTCAAAACCACTTGCCCTGTGTGGTGGAGAGCATCACCCCAGAGGCCCATCCATCTCAAACTTTGCTGCGATTGCGTTGCGGCGACACCCTCTTGCTGGCGCGTGTGACCGCGCGTGGCGCCCATGCCTTGGGCTTGGAGGTGGGTAGGGTGGCGTGGGCGCAGGTGAAGTCAGTGGCGTTGGTGAAGTAATTTTTAAAACCACCAGGCCACCGCATACGGAATCACCACCGCCCCCACGATGCCATGCAAGCCCATGCCCAAGCTGGCGTAGGCGCCAGCTTCTGGATGCACACTGAACGCGCGTGAGGTGCCAATGCCGTGCGCAGCCACCCCCAGTGCAAAGCCGCGTTGCCACCAGGCAGTGACGCGCAAAGCATCCAACACATAGCGGCCCAAGATGGCCCCCAAGATGCCGGTGCTGACGGCAAAGATGGCCGTCAACGTGGGCGAGGCTTGAACGCGCTCGGCAATGCCCATCGCAATCGGTGCCGTGACCGACTTGGCGACCAAGCCACGCACCAAGGCCTCGTCAACCCCCAAGGCACGCGCCATGCCCACGGCAGTGAAAACCGATGTCACACCACCCGCGACCAGCGACAGCAGCAACACGCCCATGCGTCCTTTGAGTGAGGCAAAGCCTTTGTAAATCGGGATCGCCAATGACACCGTGGCGGTGCCCAACAAGAAGTGCACAAACTGTGCGCCTTCAAAATACTTGGCGTAGGGCATGTCGAGCACCCCAATGCACAGCGTCACCACCACCACCGCAATCAACACCGGGTTGGCCAATGGGTTGCGCTGGCTGCGTTCGTACAGCGTGAGGCCGAGCCAGTAAGCGCTGAGTGTGAGCACCAAGGCCAGCAGCGGGCTGCCGGAGAGGTAGACCCAAATGTCAGAGATGGGGGGCAACTGTGTCTGGAGCTCGTTACTCATGGGGCGGCTCCTTCTTTGCGAGTACTTTGAGTAACCCTGCGGTCACTGCCACGGTGACCACCACGCTGGCCACCAGCGCTGCGCTGATGGACCACGCGTTCGCTCGCAGCAGCGGCAGATACAGCACCACCCCGACGGATGCCGGGATGAACAACAGCCCCAGGTGTTGCAAGATGCTACTGCCCACGGTGTCGATGTGTGCCGGCACATGGCCCCGCACACTGAAAAAAACCAGCAACAACACCAAACCCAACACAGGCCCGGGGATGAACGGCAGTGCAAATTTCGAGAGCAACTCGCCGAGGGCTTGGAAGATGAAGAGTTGAACCAGGCCTTGAATCATGATCACTTCGCCCCCAACGCCAACTGCAACGCCAGCTGGTTGTGTCGTTCCACCAAGGGACCGATGTCCACGGTGGTGATCTGGCCTTCACGCACCACCACGCGTCCGTTGATCACGACGTAGTCGGCGTTGTCGCTGGCGCACAGCAGCAGCGCGCCTACCGGGTCATGCACGGCACCGCCGGCCATGCTCAAGGTGTCGGTGCGGAACATGGCGATGTCGGCGCAATAACCCTCTTTGATTTGTCCCAGCTCGTGCGCACGCCCCAGCACGTCGGCGCCGCCGCGTGTGGCCAGGCGCAGGGCGTCGCGGGGTGTCATCTCGGCGGGGCCGTGGTCGCACCCGAAGTCATCCAGCGCGCGCCCCACGCGTGCCAACAACATGGCTTGGCGTGCTTCGTTCAACAAGTGCGCCGCATCGTTGCTGGCGCTGCCGTCCACACCCAAACCGATGGGCACACCGGCATCGAGCATCTTGCGCAGCGGCAAGATGCCGCTGGCCAAGCGCATGTTGCTGCAAGGGCAGTGGGCAATGCCGGTGCGGGTTTTGGCGAAGAGGTAAGTGCCTTCGTCGTCCAACTTCACGCAGTGGGCGTGCCACACATCGTCGCCAACCCAGCCCAAGTCTTGCGCGTATTGCGCCGGCGTGCAGTTGAATTTTTCTTTCGTGTACGCAATGTCGTGGTCGTTCTCGGCCAAGTGGGTGTGCAGACGCACCTTGTGCGCGCGCGCCAACTTGGCAGCTTCGCGCATCAGGTCTTGGCTCACGCTGAACGGCGAGCACGGTGCCACCGCCACATGCGTCATCGCACCAAAGCTGGCGTCGTGGTAGGTCTCAATCAGGCGTTGGGTTTCCTTCAAGATGAAGGCTTCTTTTTCCACCACGCGGTCGGGCGGCAAGCCCCCTTGCGATTCGCCCACGCTCATGCTGCCGCGCGTGGCCGTGAAGCGCATGCCAATGGTGTGCGCGGCTTCAATGCTGTCGTCCAAACGCACGCCATTGGGATAGATGTAGAGGTGATCACTGCTGGTGGTGCAGCCGCTCAGCAGCAGCTCGGCCATGGCCACTTGGTTCGAGACCAGCACCATCTCCGGCGTGAGCCCCGCCCAAATGGGGTAGAGGCCTTGAAGCCAACTGAACAACTCGGCGTTTTGTACCTGGGGCACCGCACGCGTCAAGCTTTGCACCATGTGGTGGTGGGTGTTGATCAAGCCAGGCACCACCACATGGCGGCGCGCGTCGATCACTTCGTCGACTTGCTGCAGCAGTGCATCGATGTTTTCTTCGGCGGGAATGATGCGTTCAATGCGCCCATCACGCAGCAGCAGCGAGGCGTCTTTGAGTTCGGACTGGGCATCGTCTTGGGTGGCGATGCAGCGCGCGCGGTGGATGAGCAACGTGGTCATGGATGTGTCCTGAATCAAAAGTGAAACAAGCCGTGGCCGAGTCCCCTTGCCTCTGTGTGTGCAGAGGCTGGGCGAGCACCACGTTGCCGCGCATCCCGGGCTGTTGCAGTGGTTTAGATTTTAAGCAGGCGCTGCGCTTCGGCCACCACGGCCTCGGGTGTGATGTTGAACAAACGGTACAACTCCTCGGCAGGGCCTGAGGCCCCAAACCCTGTCATGCCGACAAAGCCCCCGTCCATGCCGAGATAGGCATCCCAGCCTTGACGCACCGCGGCTTCGACGCCCACGCGCACACCTTTGCCCAACACGCTGTGGCGGTAGGACGCATCTTGTGCGTTGAACAATTCCCAGCATGGCATCGACACCACGGCCGTGCCCACACCGGCGGCTTCCAGTTGTTCGCGTGCTTGCACGGCCAGCATCACCTCAGAACCAGTGGCCAGCAACGTGACCTGTCTTGCGCCGCATGCGGCCTCGTGCAACACATACGCACCGCGTTGGCTGAGGTTGTCGGTGGTGTGGGTGTGGCGCACCAAGGGCAAAGACTGGCGCGCAAACACCAGGCTCACGGGGCCGTCTGGGTGAGCCAAGGCCAGCTCCCAACATTCGGCGGCTTCCACGGCATCGGCTGGACGCATGACCCACATATGGGGCATGGCGCGCAAGGACGCGAGGATCTCCACCGGCTGGTGGGTGGGGCCATTGCGACCAATGCCAATCGAGTCGTGGCTGAACACAAACTTCACGGGCAGGCCCATCAGGGCTGCCATGCGCATGGCGGGGCGTTCGTAATCTGCAAACGCGAGGTAGGTGACCGACAGTGGAATGATGCCGCCGTGTGCCGCCATGCCATTGGCCATCGACCCCATCACATGTTCACGCACACCGCAATGCACATAGGCGCCCGCGCGGTCGTGTGCGTTGAAGGCGGTCAAGCCTCGCTTGTGACTGGTCGGTGCTTCTAGGTCAGCGCAGCCCACCATGCGCTCAGGCAACACGGGGGTGAGCAAGTCGTTGATCTCAGCCGAGATGAAGATGCCGCTCGGTGCTGGGGGGGCTTGCAAGGCTTGTTGTTTGTAGTCCAGCAACACCTGCTGCCAATGGGCGGGCAGATCGCCTCGCATCACACGTTCAAACTCGGCACGTTCAACCGCGGGCAGGTCGGCCACGCGGGCATGCCATGCGACGTAGTCGCTGGCGCTGCGTTGGCCGGCGGTGCGCCACGCGTGTTGCACCTCATCAGGAATCTCGAAGGGGCCGTGAGACCAGCCCAGCAGCTCGCGTGCGGCTTGTGCGTCTTCGTCGTACAAGCGGCCGCTGTGCCCGCCGCGTTGGCCTTGCAAGCGTGCGATGCCTTTGGCGATCACGGTGCGGCATGCCAACAGAGAAGGGCGTGGGTCGACGCGTGCTGCGTCGAGTGCGGCAGACACGGCCTCGATGTCGTGGCCATCGAGCTCCACCACATGCCAGCCTGCAACGCGAAAGCGCTCGGCCACGTTTTCGCTGATCGACAGTTCGGTGCTGCCGTCGTCGGTGATTTGGTTGTCGTCCCACAGCAAAGTGAGTTTGCCCAGTTGCAAGTGGCCTGCCAACGAAATCATTTCTTGGCCCACGCCTTCTTGCAAACAACCGTCTCCCACAAAGGCGTAGGTGTGGTGGTTGACCAAGTCGTTGCCAAAGCGCGCATTCAAATACGCCTCGGCCACGGCCATGCCAAACGCGTTGGCAATCCCTTGGCCGAGCGGACCGGTGGTGACTTCAATCCCATTGGGCTTGTCATGCGGACGCTCGGGGTGGCCTTCGCAGACCGAGCCCAGCACGCGAAAGCGTTTGATTTCTTCTAAGGGAAACGCAGGGTAGCCCGTGAGATGCAGCAGTGCATACAACAGCATCGAGCCATGGCCGTTGGACAACACCACGCGGTCGCGGTCAAACCAACCGGGGTCTTGTGGGTGGTGCTTCAGATGTCGGGTGTACAGCGCGGTCGCAATTTCGGCCATGCCCAGAGGCACGCCTTGGTGGCCCTCTTGGGCTTTGACGATGGCGTCAATCGACAGAAAACGGATGGCGTGCGCCAGAGCTTGTTGGGGATGTGCGTGCATGGCGCGGATTTTTCCGAACCCGATACATGAACGCAAGCGATGAATATTCAGGTTCGGATGAACCTAATTCAACCTTTGGCAATCGTGGGTGGCGCCGCTTCTTCGCGCAGCCATTCCAGAAAACTTTTCACTTCAGGGCGAGAGGCATGCCGCGCGGGGTAGACCATGAAGTGCGCTTGCACCTCCAAGCTCAGCTTGTCGCCAAACAGCGGTTGCAGTTTGCCACTGTCGATCAACGACTGGCCCACACTGGCGCTCTCGAGGGCGACGCCGAGTTTTTGTACCGCGGCATCCAAGCTCATCATGGCGCGGTCAAAGCGCAGGCCCATGCGTTCGGGGCGTTGGCCATCGTAAAAACGCGCAAACCAATCGGGCCATTGCACCAAGTTCACGCTGGATTGGATGAGCGGCACGCGCATCAAATCCGCGGGTTCGTGCAGCGCAGGGTGGCGAATGAATTCGGGGCTTGCGAGCGGCAGGATGCGCTCGGTGAAGATGCATTCCACCTCGAGGTTGGGCCAGTTGGGCATGCCGTAGCGGATGTCGATGTCCATCTGTCCGAGTTGAAAGTCAGAGTGCACATGCGAGGCCGACAACACCAGCGAGATGTGGGGGTGCTTCTCGGTGAAGCGTGCGATGCGCGGCATCAGCCACAGGCTGGCAAAGCTTGGGCTGCTGTGCACGTACAGCGTGTCTTGCACGCCATGGCGCAGGTCTTCGGTGGCGGTGTTGATGGCCCCCAAAGCACTGGCCACGCGCTGCAAATATTGCTGACCTGCTGGGGTCAGCTCCACCCCGCGAGCGGAACGCTCAAACAAGCGCACATGCAGCAGGCCTTCGAGCTTGGCGACTTGGTGGCTCACAGCCGATGGCGTGAGGTGCAGCTCCTCGGCGGCCAACGCAAAACTCTTGCGACGGGCAATGGTTTCAAAGGCTTGCAGGGCGGCGAGGGGAGGAATCATGGGTTGAAATCCATTCATTTGTTGCAGTGCAACATGAAATAAATTGAACTGCCGGTGAGTTTATATCGTTTGTCTTCAAGCGCCACCCTGCCAAACAATCACGCCACTCGATCAACGCAATGCAATCAAAAAAGGAGACATGCATGCTACTGAAGGACAAAGTGGCCGTCATCACCGGCGGCGCAGGCTTGAACGGTCTTGGGTTCGCGACCGCACGCATGATGGCGGCGCAAGGCGCCAAAGTGGTGATCCTCGATTTGGAAGTGGCTCAGCCCCAAGCTGCAGCCGCGCAACTCGGCGCCGAGCACTTGGGTCTGGTGGCCAACGTGACCGACAAAGCCTCGTGCGAAGCGGCAGCCGCGCAGATCAAAGCCAAGTACGGCCGCATTGACATCTTGGTCAACAACGCTGGTATCACCCAGCCCGTGAAGTTCCTGGACATCACCGGCGGCGACTACGACCGCATCTTGGACGTCAGCTTGCGTGGCACGCTGTACGCGTCACAAGCCATGTTGCCCACCATGATTGCGCAAAACAGCGGATCCATCATTTGCATTTCGTCGGTCTCGGCGCAACGCGGCGGTGGCATCTTGGGTGGCCCGCATTACTCAGCTGCCAAAGCGGGTGTGCTCGGTTTGGCTCGCGCCATGGCGCGTGAGTACGGCGGCAACAACATCCGCGTCAACTGCGTGACGCCTGGTTTGATCGCCACAGACATCAACAAAGGCAAGATTCCAGAAGACAAACGCCAAGCCATCTTGGACGGCATTCCCCTCGGCCACATTGGCGAGCCCAACGATGTGGCAGGTTGCGTGGTGTTCCTCGCCAGCGACCTGTCGAAGTACTGCACCGGTATCACGCTTGACGTGAACGGCGGCATGTTGATTCACTGATTTGACTTTTACCCTGTGCTATCTCGGGCAAATCGCCCCCTTTATTCAAACCAAGGAGACATCCATGACACGTTTCAACACTTTACGTCGCACTTTGCTGGCTACAGCCGTGTTGGCAGCTACGACGCTCACGCACGCACAAACCGTCAAATTGACGCTGGGCCATGGCGCAGCGCCAGGCAACCCTCGTCACGAGGCCGCTGTGAAGATGGCCGAAGTGGCCAAGGCTAAGTCCGGTGGCCGCATTGAAATTCAAGTGGCACCGTCCGCGCAGCTGGGGGATGACGCAGCCATGGTCACAGCATTGCGCACAGGTGCGTTGGACATCAGCGCGAACTCGCAAGGCGCAGTGGCCACGACCGTGCCGGAATACGCGGCGTTTGGCATGCCTTTCCTGTTCAGTGATTTGAATCAGGTTTGGAAAATGCTCGATGGCCCTTTGGGTAAAGAGCTGGCAGACAAGTCTGCTGAAAAAGGCTTGGTGGTGTTGGGCTACTGGGACAACGGCATTCGCCACATGAGCAATAGCAAGCGTCCGCTGAGCAAACCCGAAGATCTCAAAGGGTTGAAGATGCGCACCCCGCCTGATGCGGTCACCGTGGACATCATGCAAGCACTGGGCGCAGAAGCGCAGCAAATCAAGTTTGCTGAACTGTATGTGGCTCTGCAACAAGGTGTGGTGGATGGCCAGGAAAACCCGTTGATGAACATCCATGCCAGCAAGTTGTACGAAGTCAACAAGTTCATTTCTATGACCGGTCATAAGTACGAAATGACACCTTTGTTGATGAGCAAGCGCACCTGGGACCGCATGAGCGACGCGGACAAGAAGGTGTTGCAAGAAGCTGCTGCGGAAGCCACGCAATTGCAGCGCAAACTGTCCAAAGAGAGTGACGAAAAGTTGATCTCTGAACTCAAGGCCAAAGGCGTTCAGATCAACACCGTGGACAAAGCTGCCTTCGCCAAAGCCACCGGCAATGTGGATGACAAATGGTTGGCCTCTCCTATCGGTCCCTTCTTGAAGAAGGTGATCGCAGCTGCGCGTTGATCCACTCAGGGGGCTTGCGCCCCTCTCTTGTCAGGTATACCCGCACGCCCCATGCGTGCGGGTAGGAGACCCTCATGAATTTTGTTGAACGGGCTGTGTCGGCCATTTGCCAGCTGTTGCTCTGGGTCAGTACCTCGGTGATCTTTGTCATCCTCGTGGGGAACACGACCTTGCGTTATGCAACGGGTACCAGTTTGCAGTGGGCCAATGAAGTGCCTGAATTACTTTTCCCTTGGTTGGTGATGTCAGGCGTGGTGCTGGCTGCGCAGCATGGTGCCCACATCACCACCAGTTTCTTGATGGACAAGTTGTCTGGTTCTGCACGCCGTATCTGGGGTGTGTTCGGTTGGTCGGTGGTCACCGTGCTTTATGCCACGTTGACTTGGGCCACGTGGCGCATGCTGGACATCGTGCATGACGAGAAGTCCCCCATTTTGCAAGTGCCTGGCTCTGTGACGTATGGATGCGTGATGACCGGGATGGGCTTGCTTAGTTTGCTGGCTTTGATTTCTGCCATTCGTGCTTGGCGCACGGACCCTGATACCCCGCTCTCTACCGAGCCCGCGCCCGTCCACTGGTGAAGAGGAGCTGACACATGACCGCATTGATCTTGCTTGTTTTTCTTGGCGCTGCTGTGATCGCGATTCCGATCGCCCACGCCCTGTTGGTGGCCGCGATGGCTGCCGCCGCCACCTCTGATCGTGTGCCCCTGGATTTGTTGGTTCAACAAATGGTGTCGCAGGTGCAAAGTTTTCCGCTCATTGCCATTCCATTTTTCATGTTGACTGGTTCGCTCATGATGGGCGGCAAGTTGGGTGAAGCGCTGATTGGCGTGTTGTCGACCTTGATCGGTCGTTTTCATGGTGGCCCTGGCCAAGTGGGCGTGTTGTCGTCCACCATTTTTGGTGGCGTTTCGGGCTCGGCAGTGGCCGATGCCTCAGCCATTGGCTCGTTGCTGATCCCGTGGCAAAAACGCTTGGGTTATCCCCCCGCGTTTTCCGCTGCAACGTTGGCTGCCGCGGCGACGATCGACATCTTGATCCCACCGTCGATCCCGATGATTTTGTTTGCCCTGTCCAGCAACACCTCCGTGGCCGCGCTCTTCGTGGCCGGCATCATGCCGGGTTTGCTGATGTGTGGCGGATTCATGGCCGTGTGCTGGTGGGTGGGCCGTCGTCGCAATTTCCCGCGTGAGACCCGAACCCTGAATTGGGGTGTCTTTGGTCAGCAACTGCTGTATGCCGCACCCGCGTTGGTGTTGCCTGTGTTGATCGTGATTTTCTTGCGCTTTGGCATTGCTACCCCGACCGAGGTCAGTGTCTTGTCCACGCTTTACGCAGGGGTGGTGTCTGTGGTGGTTTACCGCGATTTGGGTTGGAAGCGTTTGCACAAAGCGGTGATGGAAGCCGGTTTGTCCACGGGGGTGGTGCTGCTGGTGATCATGGCCTCAGCCGCCATCGGTTGGTTGCTCACTTTTGACCGCATGCCCGATGGTGTGGTCTCGTGGGCACAAGCGAACTTGTCGAGTGCTTGGAGTGTGATTTTGTTGATGAACCTGCTGATGCTGGTGTGTGGCATGTTCATTGATTTGCCCGCCGCCGTGCTGTTGTTGACCCCGGTCTTTGTGCCCTTGGCCAATGCGATTGGCATGGATCTGACGCAGCTGGGCATCATGATGACGGTGAACTTGGCCATTGGTTTGTACACCCCGCCGGTGGGGACCACCTTGTTCATCACCAGCTCGTTGGCCAAAGTCAAAGTGGGTGAAACCGTGCGTGAGCTCGGACCGTTCTACTTGGTCGCCTTTGGTGTGTTGTTGTTGGTGTCCTATGTCCCCAGCTCGATTTTGAAATGACTCGATTCCCTCAGCTATTTGGAGAAATGCCATGAATTCCGCACAGGACACCTTGTCCGCCATCGCCAAGTGCGCCTACCGCATTCGACGCTATGCCTTGCGCATGGGCGAGGTGCAAGGCCAAGGCTATGTGGGTCAAGCCTTGGGCTATGCCGACGTGCTGGCCGTGGCCTATGGCCATGCGATGAACTTCCGTCCCCACGAACCCGAGTGGGAAGGGCGTGACCGCTTCTTGCTCTCGCATGGCCACTACGCGATCGCCGCTTACGCTGCCATGATCGAAGCCGGCATCATTCCCGAGTCCGAACTCGAGACCTACGGCAGCGACGACAGTCGCTTGCCCATGTCGGGCATGGCCACGTACACACCGGGTATGGAAATTTCGGGCGGCTCTCTCGGTCAAGGTTTGCCCATCGCAGTGGGCATGGCACTCGGTTTGCGCCACCAAAACAACCCCGCGTTTGTCTACAACTCCATGTCCGATGGCGAGCTGGATGAGGGCTCTACGTGGGAGGCCGCGATGTCGGCCGCACACCATGGCTTGGGCAATTTGATTTGCATCGTCGACATCAACAATCAACAAGCCGATGGTCCCTCCACCCAAGTGATGGGCTTTGAGCCCTTGGCCGACAAGTGGGCCTCCTTCGGTTGGCATGTGCAGCGCGTCGATGGCAACCACTTGCCCGCCGTGCTGCGTGCGTTCGACACCGCGCGTCAACTGCCCGACGCCAAACCTCGCGTGATTTTGTGCGACACGCTGATGGGCAAAGGCGTGCCTTTTCTCGAGGTACGTGAGAAGAACCACTTCATCCGTGTGGATCCGCCCGAGTGGCAACAAGCCCTCGAGGTGCTGGATGCGAACCGCCCTTAACCAACGTTTGGACAAAAGATGAATGCTGTGACTGACAAAAAACCTCGGCTGACCACCTCGGCCATGATCGCCTCCATCGCGTCAGAAGGCCAACGCGTGCAAGCGGCGCCGTTTGGCAAAGCGCTGGTGAAATACGCCGCCCAGCACCCTGAGGTGGTGGGCATGACGGCCGACTTGGCCAAGTACACCGACCTGCATTTGTTTGCGCAGGCCTACCCAGAACGCTTCTATCAAATGGGCATGGCCGAGCAGTTGCTCATGGGCGCGGCGGGCGGCATGGCCAAGACAGGCTTGGTGCCGTTTGCCACCACCTACGCTGTGTTTGGCACACGCCGAGCCTATGACTTCATTCACCAGGTGATCGCCGAAGAGAACCTGAACGTCAAGATCTGCTGCGCCTTGCCTGGCCTCACCACCGGCTATGGCCCGAGCCACCAAGCCACCGAAGACTTGGGTCTCATGCGTGCCATCCCCGGCTTGACCGTGGTGGATCCGTGCGACGCACTCGACATCGAACAAGCGGTGCCACAAATCGCCGCGCACAACGGCCCGGTGTACATGCGCTTGCTGCGTGGCAACGTGCCTTTGGTGCTGGACGAATACAACTACACCTTCGAGTTGGGTAAAGCCAAACTGTTGCGCGATGGCGCCGATGTGTTGGTGATCTCCAGCGGCTTCATGACCATGCGCACGCTTGAAGTGGCCAAGCAACTCGAAGCCGACAAGGTCAACGTGGCAGTGCTGCATTGCCCCACCATCAAACCTTTGGACGACGCCACCATCTTGGCCGAGGTGCGTAAGCCCGGACGTTTGGTCGTGGTCGCCGAAAACCATTCGGTGGTCGGCGGTTTGGGCGAAGCTGTGGCGGGCTTGTTGCTGCGCGAGGGTGTGATGCCCACCAAGTTCCGCATGTTGGGCTTGCCCGATGCGTTCTTGGACGCAGGCGCATTGCCCACGCTGCACGACCGCTATGGCATCTCGGCTGAGAAAGTCAGCGCGTCGATCAAGGCTTGGTTGGCTTAAGACCTTTCCCAGATCGACGCCGCTCTGGCCGGGTCGCTAGGGCGAGGGCTTCAACGCCTCTGCCACAAAGTTCACAAAGGCTTGCACCCGCGCCGCGGTTTGATGGCGCGGTGGATAGACCGCATAGATGTCAGCCGCCGGTGTGGGGTAGTTCTCGAGTACTTGACGCAAGCGGCCGCTGCGCAGGTACTTGGCAATGTCCCACTCTGCGCGCATCAACACGCCGTGGCCGGCCAAGGCCCAGTTGACCGCAATCTCACCGTCGTTGGTGCTGAGCGTGCCGCGCACTTTGACGGTGTCCGTTTTTTTGCCATTCTGAAAATGCCAAATGCCATAGGCCTCATCGCCTTGGCGAATGCCAATGCAGCTGTGCTGTGCCAAATCTGCCGGCACTTTGGGCGTGCCCTGTTTCGCCAAATAAGCAGGTGAGGCGCAAATCAAACGTCGGTTGGGGGCGATGCGTTTGGCGATGACCCGCGCGTCAGGCGGCTCGCCAAATCGAATGCACACATCGAATGCATCTTCGTTCAGGCTGGGCGGGTTGACGGTGAGTTGCAGCTGCACCTCGACGTCAGGGTAAGACTTGGCGAATTGCGAAATCAAGGGGGCAATGTGGCTGCGCCCAAAGCCCAATGTGGCGTTGACGCGCAGCAAACCTTTGGGGGCCGCGAGGGCGCTGCTGACTTGGCGCTCCATGTCGTCAATGTCAGCCAAGATGCGACGCGCGTGAGACAAATACAACTCACCTTCGGGCGTGAGGCTCATGCGTCGTGTGGTGCGGTGCATGAGTTGCACGCCCAAGCGCGTCTCCATGTGCGAGAGGCGTTTGCTCACCGCGGGCGTGGTCACATTCAACTCGCGTGCGGTGGCAGACAGGCTGCCGGCGCGCACCAACAAACGAAAAAACGCCATTTCAGACGGGGCAGAGCTGGGGGTGGTCATTGTTAAATCATATTCAATAATGAATTGAATGGGTGATGATTTATGAAATTTTGGCAGCTATAGAGTGAGGCTCTGTTTCAACCCATGTGAGAACGAGCGCATCATGAAAACCTACAACATCGCCTGCATTCCCGGTGACGGCATTGGCAAAGAAGTTGTGCCAGCCGGCCAACATGTGCTGGAAGCCCTGGCTTCGGTGAACCCGCAATTCAAGTTCAACTTCACCACCTTCGACTGGGGGGGGGACTGGTACCGCACCCATGGCGAAATGATGCCCCAAGACGGTTTGGATGCGTTGCGTCACATGGACGCCATCTTGTTTGGTTCGGCGGGGGATCCCCACATTCCTGATCACATCACCTTGTGGGGCTTGCGTCTCAAAATTTGTCAGGGCTTTGACCAATACGCCAACGTGCGGCCCACGCGCATCTTGCCCGGCATTGACGCGCCCTTGAAGCGTTGTGCCCCGAAAGATCTGGACTGGGTCATCGTGCGCGAAAACTCCGAAGGCGAATACTCCGGCGTGGGCGGACGTGCCCACCAAGGCCATCCGATCGAGGTGGCCACCGACGTGTCCATGATGACACGTGCCGGTGTCGAACGCATCATGCGATACGCCTTCAAACTGGCGCAATCGCGTCCACGCAAGTTGTTGACGGTGGTGACCAAGTCCAACGCCCAACGCCATGCGATGGTGATGTGGGACGAGATTGCGGTCCAAATTAGCCACGAGTTTCCCGATGTCAAGTGGGACAAAGAGTTGGTCGATGCAGCCACGGCCCGCATGGTCAACCGTCCTGCCACCTTGGACACCATCGTGGCCACCAACTTGCACGCGGACATCTTGAGCGACTTGGCCGCGGCCTTGGCCGGTAGCTTGGGCATTGCGCCGACCGGCAACATCGACCCCGAGCGCCGCTACCCCAGCATGTTTGAGCCCATCCATGGTTCAGCCTTTGACATCATGGGCAAAGGCTTGGCGAACCCCGTGGGCACTTTCTGGAGCTGCGTGATGCTCTTGGAACACATCGGTGAGCACGCGGCGGCTCAGGTGCTGATGGACGCTGTCGAGTTCGTCACAGCCAACCCCGCTTTGCACACCGGCGATTTGGGCGGCAAGGCCACCACGGCGCAAGTCACGCAAGCGGTGTGCGATCGCATTCGCGCAACCCAGTAACACGATTCAACCTGGAGACACATCATGAAGCGTTCACGTTTTTTAAAGATTGTTTTTTCGGCCTTCGCGCTCACATTGAGCATCGCCAGTGGATCGGCTTGGGCACAAGCATGGCCCTCCAAGCCCATCAGTTTGGTGGTGCCGTTTCCCGCGGGTGGGACCACCGATGTGCTGGCGCGTGCGGTAGGTCAAGAGCTGTCCAAGAGCTTGGGCCAAGCCGTGGTGATTGAGAGCAAGCCAGGTGCAGGCGCAACTTTGGGGGCAGATTTTGTGGCCAAGTCCAAGGCCGACGGTTACACCTTGCTGATGGGGGCGGTGCATCACACCATTGCATCGAGCGTCTACAAAAAGTTGCCCTACGATTTTCAGAAAGACTTGGTACCTGTCACCACCGTGGCCTTGGTGCCCAACGTGGTGGTGGTCAACCCGAACGTGGCGGCCAAGACCACCAAAGAACTGTTGGCCTTGGCCAAAGCCAACCCAGGCAAGTTGACCTACGGCTCCAACGGCAATGGCACCGGCCAGCATTTGATTGGCGCGCAGTTCGAGTCGATGGGAGGTGTCGAGTTGTTGCATGTCCCCTACAAAGGCAGTGGCCCGTTGACCACCGATTTGTTGGGTGGACAAATCACCATGTCGTTTGACACCATCACGCCTGTGTTGTCGCACATCAAGGCGGGCAAGTTGCGCGCTTTGGCGGTGACCACGGCCAAGCGATCGCCAGCGTTGCCCGATGTGCCGACCTTGGATGAGTCTGGGTTGAAAGGCTTTAACCTCGGGACCTGGTTTGGTGTCTTGGCTCCTGCGGGCACCCCACGTGATGTGGTGGTGCGCTTGAATGCAGAGATTGTCAAAATCGTGAACGCGCCTGACTTCAAGAAAAAGATGGAAGACATCGGCGCGGACCCCATCGGCAACACGCCTGAGCAAATGGCCAAACAGATCAAAGATGACACAGAGCGATTTGCCAAATTGGTGAAAGATGCCGGTGTGAGCATCGATTGAGTGGGCATGAAAACGGCACAATGTTGCCTATGAATGCCCCTGACATCACCCAGCCGAATGCGTTGTTAGACGCGCTGTACCAAGCAGCCGTCCAACGCGCCTTGCCCCTGCACAACACCGCCGCCTATTTGCCCGCGCCACCCAAAGGGCGCACCGTGGTGTTGGGAGCCGGCAAGGCCGGGGGGGCGATGGCCCAAGCGGTGGAGGCACTGTGGCCGGCTGACAAGCCGCTGTCGGGTTTGGTGGTCACGCGCTATCACCACACGCCACCGCGTCCTGCGGGGTTGCCTGAGCGCATTGAGGTGGTCGAGGCCTCGCATCCGGTGCCCGATGCTGCGGGTTTGGCTGCGGCCGAACGCATCATGCAATTGACGCAAGGCTTGACCGAAGACGACTTGGTGTTGTTCCTCATTTCAGGGGGCGGTTCGGCCTTGCTCACCTTGCCTGCGGACGGCTTGTCGTTGGAAGACAAAAAACGCATCAACCGCGACTTGCTCAACAGTGGTGCCAACATTGGTGAGATGAACTGCGTGCGCAAACATCTGTCGCGTATCAAAGGCGGGCGCTTGGCGGCGGCTTGCGCGCCGGCGCAAGTGGTCACGCTCACCATCAGCGATGTGCCGGGCGACGATCCTTCAGTGATCGCCAGTGGCCCCACGGTGCCCGATGTCACCACCTGCGCCGATGCGTGGGCCATCTTGCAGCGTTACAAAATTGATGTGCCTGCCGCCATCGAAGCTGCGTTGAAAGCCGGGGCGCTCGAAACCCCCAAGCCCAGCGCGGCGTGGGACAAGCAGCCGGTGCATTTGATCGCCACGCCCCAACAGTCGTTGGACGCGGCAGCCGAGTTGGCGCGTGCTGCGGGCTTGAACGCCTATGTGTTGAGTGACGAGCTCGAAGGCGAATCGCGCGAAGTGGGCAAGGTGCATGCGGCCTTGGCCCGTGCGGCGGCGCAGGGCAAAGGCCCGTTCCAAAAACCATGCGTCATCTTGAGCGGGGGTGAAACCACAGTGACCATCCGCAAGCAAGCCCCGGGCACGCCCAAAGGCAGGGGTGGCCGCGCGGGCGAGTTTTGTTTGGGCCTGGCCGTGGCGCTGCAAGGTCAACCGGGTGTGTGGGCCATCGCGGCCGACACCGATGGCATTGACGGCATCGAGGACAACGCCGGCGCTCGCGTGACACCCGACACCCTGGCCCGCGCCGAAGCCCAAGGCGTCAAAGCCGCCGACTGTTTGGACCGCAACGATGCCTATGGTTTCTTCGAGGCGTTGGGGGACTTGGTGGTGACCGGGCCCACCCACACCAACGTGAACGATTTCCGGGCCATGCTGGTGTTGTAACCTATCGGGATGACACAGCGGTCCCGTCTTTCACTTTCCCATGTCACCAAGCGCTATCCGGCGGTGGTGGCCAATGATGCGGTCAGCCTGACGGTTCAGCCCGGTGAGATTCACGCGGTGCTGGGTGAAAACGGCGCTGGTAAATCCACCTTGATGAAGATCATCTACGGCGCGGTCAAGCCCGATGCCGGTGAGATGCGTTTCAACGACGAGGGGGTGAACATCCGTAACCCGCAAGAGGCGCGGCGTTTGGGCATCAGCATGGTGTTCCAGCACTTCAGCCTGTTCGACACCCTCAGCGTGGCCGAAAACGTGTGGCTCGGGCTGGATAAATCGCTCAGCTTGCTTGAGGTGACGCAGTGCATCACCCACACCGCCGCGCAATACGGTCTCGAGATCGACCCCGCGCGTCCGGTGCACACCCTGGGCGTGGGCGAGATGCAACGTGTGGAAATCATCCGCGCGCTGCTCACCAACCCCCAGTTGTTGATCTTGGACGAGCCCACGTCGGTGCTGACACCGCAGGCCGTCGAGAAATTGTTTGTGGTGTTGCGTCAACTGGCTGCCGAGGGGCGCAGCATCTTGTACATCAGCCACAAGTTGCACGAAATTCGCGCGCTGTGCACCGCCTGCACGGTGATGCGTGCAGGTCGTGTCACCGGCGAGTGTGACCCGCGTGAAGAAACCAATGCCTCACTGAGTCAACTGATGATTGGCAGCTTGCCGCCCGAGTTGCAGGTGCGTGCACACACGCCAGGCGCTGCCGTGTTGACCGTGCGCGATTTGCGTTTGCCCGCCGACGATCCGTTTGGTGTCGACCTCCACGGTGTCCACCTGCAGGTGCGCGCAGGCGAGGTGGTGGGCATTGCCGGCGTCTCGGGCAATGGCCAGCGCGAACTGTTGTTTGCGTTGTCGGGTGAAGACACGCGCGCGGCGGCACACAGCATTGAGCTCAGCGGCCAAGCGGTCGGGCAGTTGGACCCCTCCCAGCGCCGAGAGTTGCGCTTGCACTTTGTGCCCGAAGAGCGCTTGGGGCGTGGTGCGGTGCCGAGCTTGAGCTTGGCACAAAACCTGTTGCTCACCCGCCATGACGCAGTGGCGAAGCAAGGTGGCTTGGGTGCGTTGGGTTGGTTGAACTTAAAAACCTTGCACAACCAAGCCGCTCAGATCATTGCCAAGTACCAAGTGAAAGCCGGTGGCCCCGATGCCGCAGCGCGTTCGTTGTCGGGCGGCAATTTGCAAAAGTTTTTGGTCGGACGCGAGATCGAGGCTGCGCCCCAGTTGCTCATCGTCTCGCAACCCACCTGGGGTGTCGACGTAGGGGCCGCCGCCCAAATACGTGCCGCCTTGCTGGCTTTGCGTGATGCGGGTTGTGCGGTGTTGGTGGTGAGTGAGGAGTTGGACGAATTGCTGGAGCTGTCAGACCGATTGCATGTGATGGCCGAAGGTCGCTTGTCGCCCGCGCTGTCGCGTGAAGAAGCCAACGTGTCGCGCATCGGCGCGTGGATGAGCGGTTTGTGGGATGCCCCTGCCGCACCTGAGGAGGTCCACCATGCTGCGTCTTGAACCGCGCGCGCAACCGTCGCAGACGTGGCGCTACGCCTCGCCTTTGTTGGCGCTGGCCATCACCGTGGTGTTGGGGGTGATGTTGTTTGTCGCCCTGGGCAAAGACCCGGTGCGTGGCTTGCAAGTGTTCTTTTGGGAGCCCATCAAAAGCGTGTATGCCTTGTCTGAATTGATGGTCAAGGCCACGCCGTTGTTGCTGATTGCCTTGGGGCTGGCGGTGTGCTTTCGCTCCAATGTGTGGAACATCGGTGCCGAAGGTCAGTTTGTGATGGGCGCGGTGTTTGCCGCGGGTGTGGCCTTGATGGCCGATGCCAGCACGGGTCCGGGGTATTGGGTGCTCATTTTGCTCGCCGGCGTGGCGGGTGGCATGGTGTGGGCGGGGGTGACGGCGTTGCTGCGTGACCGTTTCAATGCGAGCGAAATTTTGGTCAGCCTGATGCTGGTGTACGTCGCCATCATGTTGTTGAACTACCTGGTCTACGGCCCTTGGAAAGACCCACTGGGTTACAACTTTCCGCAGACCAAAACCTTTGATGCGATCACACAGATTCCCAAGCTCATCACCGGCACGCGCGTGAACATGGGCGTGTTGTTGGCTTTGGCAGGTGTGGCGGGGTTGTGGGTTTTTTTGTTTCGCACGCATGCGGGCTTCGCGCAGCAGGTGGGTGGCTTGGCGCCCGATGCGGCGCGTTATGCGGGCTTCTCGTCACGCAAGGCGCTGTGGTTGGCGTTGCTCACCTCAGGCGCAGCTGCGGGTTTGGCGGGAGGCTTGGAAGTGGCGGGGCCGCTGCGGCAACTCACGCCTTTCGTCCCCGCGGGCTATGGATTCGCGGCCATCATCGTGGCCTTTGTGGGGCGCTTGCACCCTGTGGGCATGGTGCTTTCGGCCATTTTGATGAGCATGTTTTATATCGGGGGTGAGCTGGCGCAATCGCGCTTGGGGCTGCCGCGCTCGTTGACCGGTGTGTTCCAAGGCCTGCTCTTGTTCACGCTGTTGGCGTGTGACACCTTGATGCTCTACCGCGTGCGTTGGGCCAAACCTGTGGGAGCGTTGTGATGGAAACCTACGCACTCCTGTGGGCCGCCACCATGAACGCGGGCACCGTGTTGGCGCTGGCTTCGTTGGGTTTATTGATCAACGAAAAAGCCGGCATCGTTAATTTAGGCGCTGAGGGCATGATGCTCTGCGCCGCCATCGCGGGCTTCGCCACCGTGGCCACCACCGGCAGCGACCTGTTGGGTTTTGCCGCGGGCATCGGCGCCGGCGCGTTCATGGCAGTGCTGTTTGGTGTGTTGGTGATTTGGATGAACACCAACCAATACGCCACCGGCTTGGCGCTGAGCTTGTTTGGCGGCGGCTTCTCGGCCTTTATAGGCGTGAGCTTTGTGCAGGCTAAGTTGCCCGAACGACTGCAGTTTGAAGTGCCGGTGTTGGCCGACATACCGTTCGTGGGCCCGGCTTTGTTCCGCCACCACCCCTTGGTCTATGGCGCGATTGCCTTGACCTTGGTGTTGATCTATTTCCTCTACCGCACCCGTGCCGGTCTGATTTTGCGGGCTGTGGGGGAATCCCCCGAGTCGGCACATGCCTTGGGCTATCCCGTGCGCCAGATTCGCTTGGGCGCGGTGGTGGTGGGCGGTGGCTTGTGTGGCTTGGCCGGTGCTTACATCTCCATCATCTACACGCCGCTGTGGGTGGAGGGCATGATTGCTGGCAAAGGGTGGATCGCGTTGGCTCTGACCACCTTTGCCACGTGGCGCCCGGCACGCGTGCTTCTGGGGGCCTATTTGTTTGGTGGGGTGACCATGTTGCAGTTCCATTTGCAGGCCACGGGCGTTGATGTGCCCAGCCAGTTTTTGAGTATGCTTCCGTACCTGTCCACCATCGTGGTGTTGGCTTTGATTTCGCGTAATCCGCGTTGGTTGCGGGTGAACATGCCCGCATCGATTGGCAAACCGTTCCACCCTGGTTCATAATTTTTCACCCTCACTCTTCATCAAAGGAAATCGCATGACTGATTTGAAAAAACGTCGCTGGATGCAAGCTGCCGCCATGACGACCGTGGCTGCTGCTGTGTTGGTGGGCTGTGGCAAAAAAGAAGAAGCCAAGCCTGCGGAAGCCCCTGCCGCTGCTGCCAAGGCAGAGCCTTTAAAGATTGCCTTTGCCTATGTCGGCCCTGTGGGTGACGGCGGTTGGACCTTTGCGCACGACAACGCACGCAAGGCTCTGGAAAAAGAATTTGGTGACAAGATTTCAACCTCCTTCGTCGAGAACGTGCCTGAGTCGGCAGACGCCGAGCGCGTGATTCGCGACATGGTCGGTCAAGGCAACAAGCTGGTGTTTGGCACCACCTTTGGTTACATGGAGCCGATGCTCAAAGTGGCTGCTGACACACCCGATGTGAAGTTCGAGCACGCCACTGGCTACAAGCAAGCGCCCAACATGCGCACCTACGACAGCCGCACCTACGAAGGCGCGTACATGGCAGGTGTGATCGCGGGCAAGATGACCCAGAGCAACACCTTGGGTGTGGTGGCGTCGATCCCAATTCCTGAAGTCATTCGCAACATCAACAGCTTCACCTTGGGCGCGCAATCCAGCAACCCCAAAGTCAAGACCAAAGTGGTGTGGGTCAATGAATGGTTCAACCCACCGAAAGAAACCGAAGCGGCCACCTCGCTGATCAACGGCGGTGCGGACGTCTTGTTCCAAAACACCGACTCGCCTGCGGTGTTGAAGACGGCCCAAGACAAAGGCAAGCGCGCCTTCGGTTGGGACTCGGACATGACCGCCTACGGCCCTAAAGCCCACTTGGCCTCCGCCGTCATCAACTGGACGCCTTACTACATCAACGCCACCCGCGCTGCCTTGGAAGGCAAGTGGGCCGGCGGTGGTCACACTTGGTCGGGTGTGAAAGATGGCGCGATTGACATCGTGTCGATTGCTGAAGACGTGCCTGCAGACACCAAAGCCAAAGTGGATGAAGTCAAAAAAGGTTTGAAAGATGGCAGCTTCGCCATTTGGAAAGGCCCCTTGGTTGATAACACCGGCAAGGAAGTCTTGAAGAAAGACGAAGTCGCTGATGACAAGTTCTTGAGCGGCATCAACTTCTATGTCAAAGGCGTGGAAGGCAAAGTGCCAGGCGCCAAGTAATCAACTGCGCCCCACGTCCAAAGACCACCCTCGGGTGGTCTTTTTTTATGCCTCACGCTGCTGTCTTGAAAATCGGTTTTTCTTGGGTAGCATGAAGTCTTGTTAGGAGACTTGCCATGTTCAAAGTTCACGCCGTCGCCCCGCACCGTTTGCCCCAGCTCTTGCGCGAGATGCCCAAGGCCGAGTTGCACATCCACATCGAGGGTTCGCTCGAGCCCGAGCTCATCTTTGCGCTGGCGGAGCGCAATGGGGTCAAGTTGCCCTATGCCAATGTGGAGGCCTTGCGCGCGGCCTACGCGTTCACCAACCTGCAAAGTTTTCTGGACATCTACTACGCCGGTGCCAGCGTGTTGTTGCACGAGCAAGACTTTTACGACATGGCCTGGGCCTACTTGCAACGCGCCAAAGCCGACAACGTGGTGCACACCGAAATGTTTTTCGACCCACAAACGCACACCGAGCGAGGCGTGCCCATGGCCACCGTCATCAACGGCTTGCACCGCGCATGTGTGGATGCGCAAGCGCAGCTGGGCGTGAGCGCACAACTCATCTTGTGTTTCTTGCGTCACCTCAGCGAGGAGGCGGCCTTGCAAACCTTCCAAGACGCCTTGCCGTTCAAAGACAAATTCATCGGCGTGGGGCTGGACTCGAGCGAAGTCGGGCATCCCCCAGAGAAGTTCAAAAACGTGTTTGCCTTGGCCCATGCGCATGGCTTGCACTTGGTGGCGCATGCGGGCGAGGAGGGGCCGCCTGCCTACATGTGGAGCGCTTTGGATGTGCTGCACGTCGAACGCATCGACCACGGCGTGCAAGCCGTGCACGATGCTGCCCTCATGGCCCGCTTGGCGAATGACCGAACGCCGCTCACCGTGTGCCCGTTGTCCAACCAAAAGCTGTGTGTGTTCCCCAACTTGAAAGACCACAACATTGGCCAACTGCTCGATGCCGGTTTGTGCGTCACCATCAACTCAGACGATCCCGCTTACTTTGGCGGCTACATGAACGACAACTTCTTGCAGACCTTTGAAGCCACGGGTCTGACGGTGCAGCAAGCCTATGTGTTGGCACGCAACAGTTTTGAAGCCAGTTTTGTGCCCGAAGCCCAGCGCCAAAAGTGGCTCCACGCACTCAAGCAGTGTTTTGAACGCTTCGCCGAAGGCGACCACTAAAGCCCATAAAATCTCGACATGAGCATCAAATCAGACAAATGGATCCGCCGCATGGCAGAGCAACACGGCATGATCGAGCCGTTCGAGCCCGGCCAGATCCGCCACAATACAGCCGGTCAAAAAATCGTCAGTTACGGCACCAGCAGCTATGGCTACGACATCCGTTGCGCCCCCGAATTCAAGGTGTTCACCAACATCCACAGCACGGTGGTGGACCCCAAGAATTTCGACGAAAAAAGCTTTGTCGATATTCACAGCGACGTCTGCATCATCCCGCCCAACAGCTTTGCGTTGGCGCGCACGGTCGAGTACTTCCGCATCCCCCGCAGTGTGTTGACCGTGTGCTTGGGCAAGAGCACCTATGCGCGTTGCGGCATCATCGTCAACGTCACGCCGTTTGAGCCCGAGTGGGAAGGCTACGTCACCTTGGAGTTCTCCAACACCACGCCGCTGCCCGCCAAGATTTACGCCGGCGAGGGCTGTGCCCAAGTGTTGTTCTTCGAGAGCGACGAAGTTTGCGAAACCAGCTACAAAGACCGCGGCGGCAAGTACCAAGGTCAAGTGGGCGTGACGCTGCCCAAGACCTGATTGAAGACACTCAACGTCATCGGCTGTGGCCGCGTGGGCCAAACCCTCGCGGCCTTGTTACATCTGCAGTCCCAAGTGCAGGTGCAAGACCTGTACTCCCGATCTTTCTCCAGTGCCGAAAGCGCCGTCCAGTTTGTCGGCGCAGGCACAGCTGTGGCCGAGCTGGCGCAGATGCGCGCGGCCGATGTGTGGCTGCTCAGCGTGCCCGACGCCCAAATAGCGCTGGCGGCACAAGCGTTGGCTGAGGCCCAGGGTGCCCGAATGTCGGGGGCTATCGTTTGTCACAACAGTGGTTTTTTAAGCGCTGCCGTGTTGCAGCCCTTGCAAGCCTTGGGCTGTCACGTGGCCAGCGCCCATCCGGTGTTGAACTTTGCTTCGCCCGACACCGGCGTGCGCCAGTTTGCGGGCACGCCCTGTGGGCTCGAGGGCGATGCCCAAGCCTTGGCTTGGCTGCACGGCAGCTTGACCGCCATCGGCGGGCGTTGCTTTGAAATTGCCAGCGCCGACAAGCCGCTGTACCACGCTGCCGCGGTGTTCTCGAGCAACTTCACCACGGTGCTGCAAGGCATTGCGCAAGACGCCTGGCGCAGCGCCGGCGTGCCTGAGGACTTGATGCGCCCGCTCACCCAGGCCTTGCTCACCAGCACGGTCGACAACGTGCTGGCCATGGGCCCCGCCCAAGCTTTGACGGGCCCTGCCGCGCGCGGCGATACGGCCGTGGTTCACGCACAAGGGCAAGTGGTGCAGGGCTGGAGTGCCCCTGCGGGTGAGCTTTACCAAACCTTGAGCGCCTTGGCGAGTCAGCTCAAACGCACGGGCAAAACCCTGAAATAACGCCCATTACGAGGCCAAAAACGCGGTTGCGGGCCCATCGGCCCAGGATGCGACAATATGCCCCAGACATGACGACCTCTTTTTCCAATTTGCAGCTGGCCCCCGCGCT
>JACCDY010554388.1_pt1 | contig 25092 bp, 25 predicted proteins | sample 7446391 | NCBI WGS metagenome assembly JACCDY01 (sample SAMN15323451, study PRJNA562643) | freshwater metagenome | isolation source: river surface water | place: USA:Blue River Watershed | collected 2017-08-18 | reverse complement strand
GCACGTCGAGAATGTAGACGATTGAGTCGGTTGGGCTAATTCCCAAGTCGCTCGCACCCTCGCCCTGGTGGGCAAATTTTGCTGGAAAGAGCACCGCAACGCGTGAGCCTGCTCGCACACCTGAAAGTGCGTGGCAGAAGTCTGGGTACTGTCCGCTAGCGATGGTCTGGGTAATGGCATCGGTGCCATCGAACTTGGTCGACTGGAAAGCCTCTCCGGTGCCGCCGTTAAGAGCAACAAACTCGAGCTTTAGGCTCTCATCGCCGGTGAATTTTGCGCCATCACCCTCGGTGATGATTTTGGTCTCGATCTTGTCCGAAGTCAGCGGTGTTGGGAATTCCACAGTTGGAACACTCCCAGCTGCGCCTGAAGTCTTGATCTGAGCCGCATTTTCGCCGGCCACGAAGGTGTCGCAGGTTTGCTCGACACCGGCAAAAAGTTCATCAACCGGGTTTGCTGACGCACATCCGGCGAGAGTAACGGTAAGTGAGGCAGCTGCGAAGACAGCAATAAATTTGCGCAAGGTTATTTCTTTCAAGTCGTTTGGCTTTAGTTTACTCAGCGGTGCTGTGAAATTACTGCTGGCTTTTCGCTTCAGCAGCAGCGTTAGCACTTCGGATGGTTTTACGCAGTTTCTTGTCTGAAACTTTGCGTTCACCCATGTGATCCGGGTTCCAAACAGCCAAGTCCTCATCGGCAAACTCAGGCTTGGCCTTCGTAGTTTTGAAGTCGGGAAGAACTGCGCCAGGTGCCAGGCGGCGGGCAGTAACCAGGAATCCTGTGTGCCCAATCATTCTGTGCTCCGGACGCACTGCCAAGCCCTGTAGGTGCCACCCGCGAACCATGGATTCCCAGGCCTCTGGCTCGGCAAACAACTGGCTCTTTTTCAGAGCCTCGGTAAATCGAGAAAGCTGAGTAACCGTCGCAACGTACCCGATGATGATTCCGCCCGGAGTCAGAGCATCTGCACACTCTTGAATGCATTCCCAAGGTGCCAACATGTCGAGCACAATTCGATCGACAGATCCAGGTTCGGTCTTTTTAGGCAGTTCGTCCTGAAGATCACCCAGATGAATGTTCCAGTTGTCTGGAACCAGGCCAAGATTGGTAGCCACGTTGGCACGGGCAATTTCGGCAAATTCAGAGCGGCGCTCGAACGAATCGAGTGTTCCGTGATCACCAATAGCTCGCAGAAGATACATGCTTAGGCCACCAGAGCCGACGCCGGCTTCGATCACCCGGGCACCCGGATAGATGTCGCCCATCACAACAATCTGTGCCGAGTCCTTTGGGTAGATGATGTTGGCGCCTCGTGGCATAGACAAAACAAAGTCACTTAGAAGTGGGCGGAAGGCTAAGTATTCAACACCGGTTTGGTTGGCAATTACTGAACCTTCAGGCTTGCCGATGATGTCGTCGTGCATCAAATCACCTCGGTGGGTGCCATAGCGCGCACCCTCAACCAGAGTAATTGTGTTAAGTCGACCTTTTGGTCCGGTGAGCTGAACTCGATCACCTGCACGGAAAGGACCGGTAGGTAGGCCGGCATCGCTGAGTTTTGTCATGGTTTCCTATCTAAAAAAGATTACGAAGGTCATCGACGGTGACTCCCACCAAGGTCGGCCATATGATCCGACCCGGGATGTTTGGAATCTCGATGAAATTTGGTACGCCGATCGCCTTGGTTCCGGCCGCCTCGGCACTTCGAAGGCCGGTATTTGAATCTTCAATTGCAACGCAGTCGGTTGCATTCACCCCGAGCAGCTCCGCCGCACGCAGGTAAGGGTCTGGAAACGGCTTTCCCCTGGCAACGTCGTCGCCGCCAACGATTACATCGAAGGCCTTAAAAGGGATTTGATCCACGACTTCCTGTGCCATGTGATGGAGTGACATGGTTACGAGGGCAGTCTTGATGCCAGCTTCGCGGAGTGCCAGCAGGAGCTCCTTTGCGCCCGGGCGCCAAGGCACCTCAACCGCCAACTGCTCCCTGACTCCATCGGTGAGTCGAGTAATAATTTCGTGCGGATGTAACGAGCTGTCAAGTTTCTCTTTGATTACTTGTGATGATTCATAAAGACTCATTCCAATTAGGTCAAAGCCATCCTGCTGGGACCATTCACGAGAGTGAGCAGCTGCGAGATCGCGTTCGCTTTTCATCCAGTAGTGCTCGGAATCAACCAGCGTGCCATCCATGTCCCAAAGGACTGCTGCAGGCAGCTGATTTTTCAACATAATGCTCCGATTTTACCCTTGCCCGCTTCGCTTAGAGTTTTACTTGAAACATCCAAAGGTTCAGGGGAACAAATTGACTCATCGTATTTTTGCCGGCCGCACGCTCGTTGTGGCTTTCGAAGGCTGGAATGATGCCGGGGAATCGGCCAGCAACGCGGCTAAGTTTTTGGCCAAGCAACTCAACTGCGATGTAGTTGGCGCTGTGGACCCTGAAGACTACTACGACTTTATTTTTACTCGGCCAAGCGTTGCCTACGATGCCTCGGGGAATCGAGTGATCAACTGGCCAGCAACCGAAATGTGTGCACCGGGAGTGGACGTTGTTTCAGAATCTCCAGAGTTGGGTCGCGTGCACCTACTGATTGGCACGGAGCCAAGTCGCCGTTGGCAGACTTTCACGGCAGAGGTCATGGAAATGATTGAGGATCGTGAAATTGATGCTGTCATTTTTCTAGGGGCCATGCTCGCAGATGTCCCTCATTCTCGACCTATTTCGGTCACTGCAACCAGCCAGAATGAGGCTGCACGCGCTGCATTTGATCTAGAACGGAGTCACTACGAGGGTCCAGTCGGAATTTTGAGCGTCCTCGGCGTCGCCCTTGAAAAGGCTTCTATTCCATCGATTGCCTTATGGGCATCAGTACCGCATTACGTGCACAACACTCCATCGCCGAAGGCAACCCTCGCTTTGCTTAGCGAACTCGAGAAGTACCTCGGCGTTCAATTTGAACACGGTGAGTTGGCGCAAGAGGCCTTCGATTGGGAACGTGGAATTGACGAAGCCGCTGAGGCAGATGAAGACATGGCGGGTTACATCGCTCAGCTCGAGAAAACCCGCGATGAGGTTGAGTCACCAGCTGCCTCAGGAGATGCCCTGGCGATGGAATTTGAGAAATTCTTGCGTGCCTCAGAAGAGAAGCCAGACGAGGACGATTCTGCCGTATAGCTCGGTAGGACGCTCGGCTATGCGCTGAGCACGCCCGTTGAGAGCAAAACCAGCAAAGTCGAACCGAGAGCCACTCGCCAGATTACGAATGGCAGGAATGAACCTCGGTTTAGGTACTTCAGGAGCACCACAATAACGCTGTAACCGACACCAAATGAGACCAGGGTTGCAACTGCTGTGGCTGCCAAGTCAGCCGTGGCTAGGTCCTGGTAGGTTTTGGCAAATTGGTAAAAACCGCTCGCTATTACCGCTGGAATAGCCAACAGAAAGCTGTATCGCGCCGCTGCCTGACGCGAATAACCCATCATCAAGCCCACCGAGATTGTTCCGCCAGATCGAGAAACACCAGGAATTACTGCCAAGGCTTGACCCATTCCAAACAAAAGCCCATCTCGGGTGGTCAGGCTATCTATGCCCTTTTTGCGCTTGCCGTAGCGGTCAGCTGCGCCAAGAAGTAGTCCAAACATAATCAGAGTCACCCCGATTACCCACAGGCTCCGAAGCTGGTTCTCAATGAGGTCCTGAAACACGAGGCCGATGACAACCACTGGCAGACTGCCCAAGATAATCAGCCAGCCCATTTTGGCGTCTTTAGCGGCTTCGATGGTTTGCGGGCGGCGTTTCGAAAACGACCCGAAAAAAGCTCGGATGATACGAACGATGTCGCGCCAGAAGTAAAGCAGCACGGCAAGCTCGGTGCCAAGCTGAATGGTTGCAATAAAAGCAGTCAGTTGGGGTTTGGACATGTCGCCAAGCCCAAGTGCTTGCTGAGCAATTTGCACGTGTGCGCTTGAGGAAATGGGTAAAAACTCGGTGAGACCCTGAATGATGCCGAGAATTACTGCATCAAATGGATTCACTCAGATTCGTCCTCGGCAAGGCCAATTGGCAAGTATTCCTCGAAGTTCTCGCTCAGAGATTCCTCGTAGTTGAGAAAGGCATCTTCGAGCTGGTAGTAGGCCTGCTCAACGGCAGGATCATCCTCGCCGCGTCGAGCCGACAGAGCCTCAAAATGCCGCTCTAATGAGGCGATGAACTGTTGCAGTGCTAGTCGAGAATCTTGAGCCATAACCCAAAACTACCGCTATTTTTCGCTTAGGGGTAGCACTAGCGGTCTATTTAGTAAGCCGGTTATCTGGTATTGTTGCTCAAGTTGTCAAAGCTCAAAACTGACAATCACCTGTCCGGGTGGCGGAATGGCAGACGCGCTAGCTTGAGGTGCTAGTCCTCTTATGAGGGTGGGGGTTCAAGTCCCCTCTTGGACACGAAAGCCCTGGTCCTCCACGACCAGGGCTTTTTCTTATGCTCAGGAAAGCCACAAGACTTGGTACGGCTCCAATTCCAAACCGTCACCAAGGGCAAAACTTTGACCGGAAAGTTGGTCGGTCACCCAATCCGGCAGCGCCAAAATTTCGTCTCGCGATACCCATCGTCTGGTCTCAGCCAAGTTGTAAAGCTGAATCACGTTTCCGCTCGGGTGGATTCGTTCAAAAATCGCCACTCCGTGCCCCTGACCAGCTCTAACCTTGGTTGCTACGGCAGCGTGCAGAGAAGGAAGGTTCAATCTCGCTTGGATCAGGTTCTCCATTGCTTTTCGGACGCGAGTAGCTGGGGAACCCGGCTTTTTCCCTTGGGCGGCATCCTCGGCAACCTGCCAAGGCATGGCAGGGCGGTGAATCCAGCGGTTGTCGTCTCGTTTGGTTTTATCCTTTACGAAATCATCGTCGTTGAATAAGGCAATCTCGTCGCCCATGTAGAGCAAAGGGATGCCGCCAAAACCAAACACCATTGCATAGGCGCAAATGTATCGTCTGATGGCAAGGTCAACTGCGGCTTTATCCTTGCGCTCTAGGGCACCCTGGATGCCGGTCAGCGCAGCTGCAGTTCCCGATGTTCGTCGTTCACCCGAGTGCTTTTCAATTTGAAAGTCCACTCCCCTGGCTTCTGAACCGTAAAACTTTCCGGTGTAATAATCCGCCAGGAACATTCGATGGTCATGTCCGTTGATTCCAACGCGATGCGCGTCACTGTCGTCAATTGCCCAGCCGATGTCATCGTGGCAACGCAGGTATACGCCCCAGGCGGTGCTGGCCGGCATAGCGCCGAAACGGGCCATAACGAGCTCTAGGAGCTTGGCATCCTTTGCTGCAATTGCTGACCAGATCTGAACCATAAGGCTGTTGTGGTAGGCCATGTCTGAAACTTTGCCGGCGTGCTTGCCTTCACCCAGATAGGCCCCAACTTGTGCCGGACCGACGATTGCCTCAGCCTTGTAAATCATCGACGGGGTCAAGATTTTTGAGAAAGCCCGCAGCGCCTGGGTAATTGCATGTACCTCTGGTTCGCCCTGGCAAATGGTGCCCATGCGTTTCCAGATGAAAGCAATTGCATCTAGTCGTATGCAGTCAACGCCGTGATTCGCAAGGTTCGCAATAATGTCCGCGAACTCACAAAATACTGCTGGATTGGCCCAATTCACATCCCATTGATAGGAGTTGAAGGTTGTCCAAACCCAAGCCTCCATCTCTGGATTCCAGGTGAAGTTTCCGGGCGCGAAATCTGGGAAAACCTCGGGCAGTGATTGCTCAAACTGGTCAGGAATTTCGCGGTCAGGATAGGCGTAGAAATAATCGCGGTATTTTTGGTCACCTTGCTTGGCCTTTTCAGCCCATTCGTGTTCCATCGCGACGTGGTTTAGCACTAGGTCCAATGTCAATGAAATTCCGGAGGTGTGCAACTGTTCGGCTACTGCGGCTAGTTCGGCCATCGTGCCCAAGTCCTTGCGCAGGGCGCGGTAGTTCATAACCGCATAGCCACCATCGCTTTCACCGGGGCGTGGCTCGAGAATAGGCAGAAGGTGCAGGTACGAGACTTTTAGTTTCTTGAGGTAATCAACTCGGTTGGCCAAGCCCTTGAGGTCTTTGTCAAACAGGTCGGTGTAGCACACATACCCGATGGTGTCGGGGCGTTGAAACCAATCTGGGTTGAGCACTCGCTCGCGGTCGCGCTGTCTCAATGTCTCACTGCGCTTGCCATGCTGATCGACCATGATGTCAATTAGCGGCCCAATCACATCGGTCAACTCGTAGGTGACTTGCAGGCCCTCGATTAGATCCCCACCCCAACGATCGAAACGATCCAATAAATCTGCGTCACCGCGTTGGCTCAGATCTAGTTTCTTAGCCAGCGCCGCTCTTGCGCGATCGAATTCGGTAACCTTTGGTGCCATTGCCACTCCTTTGTGTGTCCCAAAATTCTAGGTCCGTTTACACACAGATATTGGTCACTTTTGAGAACCGTTGTCATCCCGTGATTCAATTCCGCACGAGGCTTCGGCAAAGTTAGACTTGCTGTGATGTCAGAGAGAGAATCGCTAAGCGCGGCTGTTAGCTACAGCATCGACTTTGCGCGCGATCGCATTCAGGGCAAGCGTTTGGCGGTGCTCACCGGAGCGGGAATTAGTACCGATTCCGGAATTCCTGATTATAGAGGTGCCGGACGCGTTGCCAAGCACCCAATGACCTACGACGTTTTTGTTGGGTCTAAAGATGCTCAAATCCGGTATTGGTCTCGAAGCTACATCGGTTGGGATCGTATAGCCAATGCCAATCCAAATCAGGGTCATTTTGCGGTGGCCCATGCAGAAAATTTGGGTCGTGTCGCACAGGTCATCACTCAAAATGTTGATGGTCTGCACCAGCGGGCCGGCTCTAAGCGGGTCATTGACCTTCATGGCCGCCTGGATCGGGTCACCTGCCTTAACTGTTCTCAAGAAATGCACCGTTCCGAGATGGATGCTTTGTTGCGTGAACTAAATCCGGGCATTAAAAAAGACGAATCCTTTGAATTTACGCCGGATGGCGATGCCGAAGTGGACCTGGCAGACGGATTTCAAATACCAAGTTGTGACAACTGCGGTGGGATTCTAAAACCGGACGTTGTTTTTTTCGGTGAATCGGTGCCGTCCGACCGAGTTGAGCACGCTATGACCACCCTGGACCAAGCTGAGGCACTGCTGGTTGCCGGAACCTCCCTATCGGTCAATTCGGGACTTCGTTTTGCTCGGCGAGCTGCAAAAGCCAAAAAACCCATCATCATTGTCAACCTTGGTGTGACCAAGGGTGATGAGTTGGCATCCGTAAAGATTGAGGCAAGCACCTCACTTGTCCTAGAGAGACTCCTAATTGACTGAGACTGTAATCGGATTACTTCGCCACGGCCAAACCGATTGGAACATTGACTTCCGCTTGCAGGGAGTGACTGATGTTCCCCTAAACGAGACAGGGATGCGACAGGCTCGGCTTGCTGCAACCGCGATTCGTTCTGAGGACTGGGATTTTGTCCTGACCTCGCCGCTGTCCCGCGCTAAAGAAACTGCTCGCATCGTTGTTGAGCTATCCGGCCTCCCAGAACCTCAAATCGAGAATTTACTGCTTGAGCGCTCTTTTGGCGAGGCCGAGGGTTTGAGGCATGAAGAGTGGCGAGCGAATTATCCAGACACCAACAATGTTCCTGGTGCCGAAACTTTGGAAACACTCGAGGATCGAGCCTGGCGTTTATTGGACCATTTGGCAGCGAATTACGCGGGGCGCCGTGTGTTGACCGTCTCTCACGGTGCCTTGATTCGCAAATTGCTTGGAATGGTTAGCCAGGGTGAGTTCCCGCGCGATGGCGAAAGGCTTTCAAATGCCTCAATGAGTATTTTTACTCACGGGCCAGATGGCTGGAGGATCACCGAGTACTCCCCCGGCGAATTGGTGCCATTGGACACAACGGTTATTTAGCTAGAGCTTTTCGATCATTTTGAGCAGGGCGTCAGCGGATGCTTCCCAGCTGAAGTTTTTAGCCCGTTCCAAGGCAGCAAGTGAGGCAGCTTTCCAACTTGCAGGGGTATCCAGTTTCCTGACCTGATTGGCAAAATCCGCTGGCGATTCAAAGTTAAAGTAGCTGGCCGCCGATCCGCCGATTTCGCGGAAAATGTCGATGTCTGAGACGATGATCGGCGTTCCTCGATTCATCGATTCCACCAATGGAATTCCGAAACCTTCATCTTTCGAGGCTGAGACAAGGGCGAAGGACGAGTCAATTTCATCGATGTACTCCATCTCAGAAACGCCATTTCGAAATTTCACATTTCCGATAGCGTCCAACGATTCAAGATCCACCCGTCGTTCTGGGGCTACTCGGCTCAGCAGAACAAGTTCGAAATCCGGAAGCAGGGCCATTCCCCGAATCAGGGTCTCGACGTTTTTGTACTCCATGAAGCTGCCCATGTAAACAAGTTTTTTACTCGGTGCACTGTTGCGTTCAATCCTTGGCTTTTCAGCTGTTTCAGCCGCGTTGTAAACCACAGAAACCGGACGCTTAGTTAGGCGGTGCTTGCTGATTAGGTCTTTTGTGGTCTGAGAAACCGTTGCCACCGCGTCTGCGCGATTAAGCAGCATGCGCTGGGGCCAATAGACCAGGTGGAAAACGCGCCAAAGCGCCCTGATGCCTACGTTGAAGCTCGGTGGCGGCGTTGGGTGGCGATAGTAAATCAAGTCGTGCAGCGTCAGGATTAGCTTGTATTTACGGCCCATGGTTCCCATGGTCTGCATCGGTGAAAATACGACCTCTGCACCAAGCCTGTTTACCTGACGGGCAACTAGAGGTTCCAAAGCTGAGGTTGGCGCACCGATGATTTCGTACCGACATGGCGGGAGTTTCTCAAGCTGCGCTGGGTCTGAAATCAGCGCCACAACGTCAGTTTTTCGGTTTAGTGCCTCAAAAAGCCCTGCTGAAAAGCGGCTAATTCCATCGTGGTGATCTACTCGGATGTACCTGGCGTCAAAGAAAATCGCGCTGGGTTTCATGAGTGCTTCTTTACAAAGCTTCGAATGTCAGCGGCCACCAATTCTGGAACCTCGTAGTGGGTAAGGTGCCCCACCCCTCGATGTTCTACTAATTCGTGCTCTGCCCCTATTTTCAGGGCCATCTCTCGTTGCTGCTTCGGTGATGTGATGTCATCTCGGCTGCCGATTATCAACAGGGTTGGCACTTTGAAGTCGGCCGCGTAATCAGAAACGTTGTTTGAAATAGATGCGGTGTAGCCTTCGATGGCCACTCGCCTGCTGGCGAAGTCATTGAAGTTGGCGTCGTGCTGCTCGTGCACCCAGGCCCGCAGTTGACGGTTCCAGCTCTTCGTCATCAGAATGCTCATGCCTCGGACCATTGGCCAGCTCTTCAGGATCCAAAGCCCCTGCTTCAGTGGCAACCGGCCGGCTAAAGTGAAGAAGCTCTGGGCTACCTTGGTTAGTGGCGCGTTTGGCCCCTTCAAAGCCGGAGCAGAGACCGGGTTCTCCAGTACCAGCAGTGAAATTGCGTCTGATTTTGCTGCAAATGCCGAGCAAATAATGCTTCCAAAACTATGACCCAAAAGGATGGGTTTCTCATCGAGGTTTAGCGCCGCGATGAAAGCCTCGAGCCAATTTGAGTAAGCTTCGATGCTGTGCGCGCCGGCAAATTCTGTGCTCTGACCAAATCCGGGTAAGTCTGGAATTACCACGTTGAAGTCTGGCAGTGCGCCGGCAATAGCCTCTAGACCGTGATGATTTCCGCGATATCCGTGTACGAACACAATTGTTTTAGCGTCCGCTCTGTCTGCCGGGTAGGTCCAAAACCGGGTAACCGTGTCCAGAACTTCAGTGCTAGACGCGTTGGATCTGGATAGAGCAGCCTTGGCTAGCGACGCAGATTTCAGGCTCATGACTAAACCGAGAAGTACTTAGCCTCTGGATGGTGAAGTACCATCGCGTCGGTTGACTGCTCAGGGTGCAACTGCAGTTCCTCTGAGAGCGTGACGCCGATGGCCTCTGGCTTTAGCAGTTCGACCAATTTCACTCGATCCTCAAGCTCTGGACAGGCCGGGTAGCCAAACGAGTATCGAGCACCGCGATACTCGAGGCGGAAGTTGCCTTCGACCTCGGCAGGGTCCTCGGCGCTGAATCCAAGTTCCTCACGAACGCGTGCGTGCCAGAATTCGGCAAGAGCCTCGGTCAATTGCACCGAAAGTCCGTGCAATTCCAGGTAGTTTCGGTAATCGTTCGCTGCATACAGCTCATTTGCAGCCTCTGAAACTCGGTTTCCCATTGTCACAAGCTGGAAAGGAACGACATCGATCTTTCCGCTCTCCTTTGAAGCGATGTAGTCGCTCAGGCAGAGGTGGCGATCACGCGCCTGTCGAGGGAAAGTAAATCGGAGGCGCTCGGTGCCAGGGATTCCACCCGATCCACCGTCGGTAGCGCCTTCAGGACCGTGGTGCAGGATAACTAGGTCATCACCGTCAGATACTGCTGGGAAGTAACCGTATACGACGGCTGCTTCTAGCAGGCTTTCAGTTTGAATTTTTTCCAACCAAGCCCTCAGGCGTGGGCGTCCCTCAGTTTCAACTAATTCCTCGTAGCTCGCGCCATCTTCGGCACGCGAAGGCTTTAGCCCCCACTGGCCCATAAATGTTGCGCGCTCGTCCAAGAATGATGCGTAGTCGCGAAGCGGAACACCCTTGATGATTCGGGTTCCCCAGAATGGAGGGCTCGGAATTTCGTTGTCCGATGAGACATCTGATCGGTCCGGCATCATGTCCGGCACGGTTCGCACCAAAAGGTTCTTCGGCTGAACGACTCGCTTCTTAAGTTCTGGCAACTTGGCATCGGTGTCACCGCGCTTGATCTTGATGATGGTGTCCATCAATCGAAGTCCCTCGAAGGCATCACGGGCGTAACGTACTTCACCGTCAAAAATCTCGGCAAGGTCCTGTTCCACAAAGCTTCGGGTCAGAGCGGCACCACCGAGAATAACTGGCCAGCGCTCAGCTACTCCGCGAAGGTTCATTTCCTCGAGGTTTTCGCGCATGATCTGGGTGGACTTCACCAACAGTCCACTCATGCCAATCACGTCAACATCGTGCTCTTCTGCCGCACGCAAAATCTCATTGATTGGTTGCTTGATTCCGATGTTTACCGTCTCAAAACCGTTATTACTCAGGATGATATCGACCAAGTTCTTGCCGATATCGTGAACGTCACCGCGAACGGTTGCCAGCAGAATGCGGCCCTTGCCAGCGTCTTCAGTTTTTTCGATGAACGGCTCAAGGTGGGCAACTGCGGTCTTCATAACCTCAGCTGACTGTAGAACGAACGGCAACTGCATTTCGCCCTTGCCGAAAAGTTCACCTACAACCTGCATGCCCTTGAGAAGGTGGTCGTTGATGATTCCCAGCGCGGTCATACCGCTGGCTAGAGCTTCATCCAGGTCTGGTTCTAGACCCTTCTTTTCACCATCGATGATTCGACGCTCAAGTCTTTGGTCAAGTGGCATCGCAGCTAGTTCTTCGGCACGCGACTGACGGTTGGCAGCTGAATCAACCCCGCTAAAGACGTCAAGGAACCGAGTCAATGGATCGAATGTGATGTTGCCATCGGCATCGTAGGTTCGTCGGTCGTAAATCAAGTCGAGAGCCGCTTCGAGCTGTTCGGCTGGGATCTGACTCAACGGCATGATGCGAGCAGCGTGGACGATAGCCGAGGTTAGGCCAACCTTCACACACTCTTGAAGGAACACGGAATTCAACACATGTCTTGCTGCTGGGCTCAATCCAAATGAGATGTTTGAAATGCCAAGTGTGCTCTGAACGCCAGGGAACGCCTCGTGCAAGCGTCGGATAGCCTCGATGGTTTCAATTCCATCGCGGCGAGTTTCATCCTGACCCGTTGCAATTGGGAAGGTCAGGGTGTCGACAGTGATGTCCACCAAACGCATACCCCAGTTGGTGGTCAAATCCTCAATCAGGCGCTTGGCAATGGCAAACTTTGTGTCGGCTGTTCTAGCCTGACCCTCTTCGTCAATGGTTAGCGCAACAACAGCTGCGCCGTGCTCGCGAACCATTGGCATAATTCGCGCGAAACGAGAAGTAGGTCCGTCTCCGTCTTCATAGTTGACCGAGTTGATCATCGCTCGGCCACCCATACACTCGAGGCCGGCCTCCAGCACTGCCGGTTCGGTGGAGTCCAGGACCAGCGGAAGAGTCGTAGATGTAGCCAAACGGCTGACCAATTCTCGTGCGTCCTTGGCGCCGTCGCGCCCAACGTAGTCAACACAGACATCAAGCAGGTGCGCACCCTCACGGGTTTGAGATCTGGCGATCTCAAGGCATTCATCCCAGTTCTCGGCGAGCATTGCTTCGCGGAATGCCTTCGAACCATTGGCATTGGTTCTTTCGCCAATCGATAGATAGGTCATGGTCTGGTCAAAAGGCTGGTGCTGGTAGAGGCTAGCCAATCCAGGTTCGTCAATAAGTTGAGGTCGGCTCGGAACCTTGCCGGCGACGGCAGCTGCAACTTCGGCGATGTGTGCTGGCGTAGTGCCGCAGCATCCACCAACCAAACCGGCGCCGTAGTCGTTCACAAACTGCAACTGTGCGGTGGCAAGCTCGCTTGGAGTAAGAGGGTAATGAGCGCCGTGAGGGCCCAAGATCGGAAGTCCAGCGTTAGGCATAACGACTACCGGCAGGTCGGAGAACTTAGCTAGGTACCTGAGGTGCTCGCTCATTTCGGTTGGGCCGGTTGCACAGTTAAGGCCGATCGCATCGATACCCAAGGCGCTCAATGCGGTCAAAGCGGCACCGATTTCGGAGCCGAGCAACATGGTTCCAGTGGTCTCGATGGTTACTGAAACCAGAATTGGAATTTGGACATTGAGTTCTGCCATGGCGCGCTTTGAGCCAATGACTGCGCTCTTGGCCTGCAGAAGGTCCTGGGCAGTTTCAATCAGAATTGCGTCTGCACCGCCGCGAATTAGTCCTCTGGCACTGAGCTGGTAAGCATCTCGTAGAACTGCAAATCTTTCGTGACCGAGGCTAGGCAATTTGGTACCCGGTCCCATAGAGCCCAGAACCCAACGAGGCTTTTCATCGGTACTGAAGTCGTCGGCTACTTGGCGGGCAACCTCTGCTCCCGCGAAAGCCAGCTCTTCGATTCGGTCTTGGATGTCGTATTCGGCCAAGTTGGCAAAATTGGCACCGAAAGTGTTGGTCTCAATTGCCTCTGCGCCAGCCTTTAGGTACTGAGCATGAATGCCAGAAATGATGTCTGGTCGGGTGACATTGAGAATTTCGTTGCAACCCTCATAACCCTGGAACTCATCCAGCGTTGGGTTGGCCTCCTGAATCATGGTTCCCATGGCGCCGTCAGCAACGACAACGCGGGATCGGACAGCATTGATTAGGGCTTCTGAGCGGGGAGCAAACATAGGTTTCAAGTCTAACTGAGGCAGGTTGATGTGGCTGTGGAATATACTTATTGAATGCCTGAATTCCCTCTGCTTCGAAAGACCGAGCTCGACCTATCTTCTTTTACGAAGATCACCGAGGTAATGCAGGCGCGTTCTGTTATTGGTGAACCAACTTTGTCCTTCGAATTCTTCCCACCAAAAGACGATGCCGGTGAAGAACGACTTTGGGACGCATTCGAAAAACTTCTAGAGGTCAAGCCAGACTATGTGTCTGTAACCTACGGTGCCGGCGGGTCCAGCCAGGATAGATCTCTCTCTGTAGTGCAGCGCATGGCCAAAAGCGTGCCGACAATTGGCCACCTGACCTGCGTTGGTGCGACAACTCAGAGCACCATCGACATCATTCGACAGTTTGAAGCTGCAAATGTAGCCGCAATTCTTGCCTTGCGCGGAGACGCACCGAAAGACGACCCAGACGCTCTGGGTAAAGGACAGCTCAAGACAGCCCTTGAGCTTATTGAAGTTGCAAATCAAAACTCTCACCTCGAAATCGGTGTCGCAGCCTTTCCTGAAGTCCACCCGGAGTCACCGGATATGGCCCATGACTCGATGGTGCTAGCCCTAAAGCAGGCTGCGGGTGCAAAGTTTGCGGTGACCCAGCTGTTCTTCAGCGTCAAGGCTTACACCGATCTGGTTAGCAGTGCTGCAGAAGCGGGTGTAACCATTCCGATTGTTCCTGGAGTTATGCCAATCGCAAATGCCAAGCAGGTTATTCGCATGGCGGCGATGAGTGGCGCAGCGATGCCGGCCGAACTCCTCGAAGCTCTAGAGGGGCTGGATGACGAGGCAGCGAGCAAGCTCGGCATGGAATTCTCGAAGCAGCTATCGGTTGACCTGATCGCCGCAGGAGCGCCCGGACTCCACATCTTTAGCCTGAACCAGCACGCAGCTGCCATTGAACTGGCGCGTGGTGCGGGTCTTTGTCACTAGCCACCCTTAGTCTGAAGACGTGACCGACCAACAACTTTCGTTTGACTTCTCCCCTGACCTGCCTGATTGGGCTAGGCAAATTGCCGTTTTCGATCTTGAAACCACAGGTCTAGATCTAACCGATGCCCGAATTGTCACCGCCTGTGCGGTTGAGCTTGACGAGCATGGTTCTGTGGTTGGGCAAAACGTCGAATGGCTGGCCGATCCAGGCATCGAGATTCCTACACCTGCCAGCGACGTTCACGGTGTCACCACCGAAATGGCCAGACGAGACGGCAGGGAGGCCAGTGAGGTGGTTGCCGAAATCCTGGACACCCTCAAGGGTTTTTTCGCTAGAGGGCTCCCAGTAGTTGCCTATAACGCACCATACGACTTTACGATTTTGCATTACGAGGCCATTCGGCACGGCCTAGAACCCTTGAAAATCGGTTCAATTATTGATCCCCTGGTCATTGACCGGTTCAAGGACAAATATCGCAAAGGAAAGCGCCGCTTGGAGAACGCTGCCGAGTTCTACCAAGTTGAACTCGCCGATGCCCACAACGCTACGGCCGACGCAATCGCAGCCGGACGTGTGGCCCAGGCTATCGCTAAGCGGTGGGCCGATGAACTGCCAGCCTCACTCCCAGATCTTCATGCCGCGCAAATTCAATGGAGTGATTTCCTCGACAGCGACTTTGAAAATTACATGCGCCGGAGTGTCAACCCTGACTTTAGTGTCAAGCGTGGCTGGCCACTAAAGCTGAATTAGGTGTTGTCATAAACCACCCTTAAGAACAAAAGGCCCCGCCGAAGCGGGGCCTTTTTAGGTCTCAACCTAGAAGCTGTGTGGACAGCTTCTGTTCTCGCGGAGCTTACGCTCCGAAGTTCTTGTAACGTGCGTTGAAGCGCTCTACGCGACCCGCAGCATCCATGATGCGCTGCTTTCCGGTGTAGAACGGGTGTGACTCTGATGAAATTTCAACGTCGAAAACTGGGTAGGTGTTGCCGTCTTCCCACTCAATGGTCTTGCTGCTGCTAAGTGTTGAGCGAGTAAGGAACGCTACACCCGATGCCAAGTCGCGGAATACGACTGCTTCGTACTTTGGGTGAATGTCTGCCTTCATGGGAAAACTCCGTAATAATCGAAAACTTTGGGGTTTGTGCCACAGGGCACTAAGGGACAAGCATACCAGAATTGGGCTAGCTTGAACACCTAATTCTAGTATTTATGTGCGCGGACTCGGAACCGACCATCTTCGTAATCGACCTTGAGGCCAAAACCAAAGACTTCTGAGATCTTCTCTGATGTCAGGGTGTTGTGAATGTCCCCGGCAGCGAAGATTTCTCCGTTGCGAATCAACAGGGCGTGAGTGAATCCTTCAGGAATCTCTTCAAGATGGTGGGTAACCATGACCATCGCCGGCGCCATCGGGTGCGAGGCATACTCGCCGATGATGTTGATCGTCTGCTCCCTAGCGGCCAGGTCAAGGCTTGCTACCGGTTCATCAAGCAACAGCACTTCTGGATCAGGCATAACGGCGCGAGCAATTTGGGTTCGCTTCCGTTCTCCGTCGCTCAGGGTGCCAAACGCGCGGTCTGCAAAGTCTGAAAGTTGCCACTCGGAAAGGACTCGCCGGGCGCGTCGTTCATCGATGTCCTCGTACTTTTCGTTCCAGCGTCCGGTTACACCGTAGCTAGCGGTCATAACCGCGTTGAGCACCGATTCTGAGTTTGGGATGTGGGCCGCGAGTGCACTCGAGGCAAAGCCGATCCTGGTCCGGAGTTCAAAGACATTGATCTCCCCCATTCGCTCACCAAGTATGGTGGCTTGGCCGTGCGTTGGGTGAATCTGGGCTGCAGCAACGCGCAACAAGGTGGTCTTACCAGCGCCATTAGGTCCAACTATTACCCAACGCTGACTTGGCTCAACTTGCCAGTCAACATTGTTGAGGATGTTTCGACCCTCGCGGACTACGGTGACGTTGTTTAGATCTATGACGCGTGACATGCCTTTTAGCCTATGTGCTTGCCGTTGATTGCCTTCTCATAGACACCAATAGTTTCCGCAGCAATGCTGTCCCAGCTGAAGTGTTGCTCAACACGCCTACGACCGGCTGAGCCGAATTCGGCAATTCTTGGGTGGTCCAGCATCTCATTGAGGGCCGCGGCGAAATCTGCCACAAACTTGCCTTCGTCAAGTGGCTTTCCGCTGCCATCCATCAATTGCTCAATCGGCACCAGCAATCCAGTCTCGTTGTGGGCAACTACCTCTGGAATGCCACCGGTAGCCGTGGCAACAACCGGAGTTCCGCAGGCCATAGCCTCTAGGTTCACAATGCCGAGTGGTTCGTAAATCGATGGGCAGGCAAAGACGGTTGCAGCCGAGAGCATGGCAATCAATTCCGCGCGGCTCAGGTGCTTTTCTACCCAGATGACGTTATCCCGGACTTTTCGAAGCTCGGCTACCAGGTCGGTAACCTCCTGGAGAATTTGCGGGGTATCTGGGGCGCCAGCACAAAGCACCAACTGAACATCAGCGGGCAATTCTCTGGCTGCCTTGAGTAGATACGGCAAACCCTTTTGCATCGTGATTCGACCCACAAAGACCACAGAACGCTGATCTGGGTTCACGCCGTTGGCGCGCACTAAGTCAGGGTTATCGGCCGCTTGGAATGCATCCAGATCAATGCCATTGTGGACAACAGCAACTTTTTGAGGGTCAAGTTGAGGGTAGGCACGAAGAATGTCCTGACGCATGCCATCTGACACCGCGATGATGCCGGTCGCGCCTTCGTAGGCTGTGCGCTCAACCCAGGATGAAAGGCGGTAACCGCCGCCCAACTGCTGCTCTTTCCATGGGCGTAGCGGTTCGAGGCTGTGGGCTGTAATCAGGTGCGGGATCCCGTGAAGGATTCCGGCTACTTGCCCGGCAAAGTTTGCGTACCAGGTGTGCGAATGGACTAGGTCAGCGCCTGCAATCGCAGAAACCATGCTCAAATCTGTGGCCATTGTCTGTAGGGCGCCATTGACAGCTTCAAACTCAGCGCTGTGGCGGTATGCAAATGTATCGGTTTCATTACGGTCTTCACCGAAGCAATGCACCTTGACATCGATCTGTTTTCGCAAAACTCTCACTAATTCAGCGACATGTACGCCCGCTCCCCCATAAATGAAGGGTGGATATTCTTTAGTGATCAGATCGATTCTCATAGCGTCATGTTATCTGGCGTTCATAAAGGACTAATAACATTTCGATATGAGCACTCCACGTATTTTCGGAATGGTCCTTGCTGGCGGCGAGGGTAAGCGCTTGATGCCTCTAACGGCTGATCGCGCAAAGCCTGCGGTGCCTTTTGGGGGAAGTTATCGTCTTATCGACTTTGCATTGTCAAACCTGATTAATTCAGGTCTTCGACGCATCGTTGTTTTGACTCAGTACAAATCACACAGCCTTGACCGCCATATCTCTCAGACCTGGCGAATGTCTCCGCTGCTTGGCGCATACGTTGCCTCGGTTCCTGCGCAGCAGCGACTTGGCAAGCGCTGGTTCTCGGGAAGTGCTGACGCAATTCTCCAGAGCATGAACCTACTGAGCGATGAGCGACCAGACATCGTGGTCGTGGTCGGTGCCGACCACGTTTACCGCATGGACTTTGATCAGATGATTGAAGCGCACATCAAGTCAGGCCGTGGAGTCACAGTTGCAGCCATTCGCCAACCACTTTCGCTGGCGAACCAGTTTGGCGTAATCGAGGTTGACGAAAAAGACAACACCAAGATTTCAGCTTTCCGCGAGAAACCAAGTGACCCTAAGGGTTTGCCGGACAGTCCCGGCGAAGTTTTGGCTTCGATGGGTAACTACGTTTTCAGCGCCCAGGCACTGATTGACGCTATTGAGCATGACGGTACCCTCGAGGAGTCATCGCACGACATGGGTGGCGACATCGTCCCTTACATGGTTGCGCGCGAGGACGCTGGAGTTTATGACTTCACCTACAACGAGATTCCTGGCTCGACAGAGCGTGACCACTCATACTGGCGCGACGTAGGAACCATGGACTCTTACTACGAGGCCCACATGGACCTAATCTCAGTGATGCCGGTTTTCAACCTGTACAACTCAGAGTGGCCAGTACACACCCAGCAGATCAACTTGCCACCGGCAAAGTTTGTTCACGATGGTGAGGGCAACCAGGGGCGGACCACCGACTCGATTGTTTCGCTTGGAACCGTGGTTTCGGGTGGAATTGTTGAGCGCAGCGTGCTCTCGCCGAATGTGCGCATTCACTCCAGAGCTCTAATTACTGACTCGATTTTGCTTGATGGCGTCCAGGTTGGGCGCGACTGCACCGTTCGAAAGGCTATCCTCGACAAGAGCGTTGTCGTTGCCGATGGCGCCTCGATCGGTGTCGACAAGCAAAGAGATCTTGACCGCGGCTTCTTCGTCACCGACTCGGGTATTACCGTTGTTGGAAAGGGCGTTCTGGTTACACCGTGACCAAGTTTTTAGTGGTTTTTGATGTTGATTCAACCCTCATCGAAGACGAAGTAATTGAGTTATTGGCCGATGTGGCTGGAAAGCGCGCTGAAGTTGCTGCGGTAACCGAGCGCGCGATGGCTGGCGAGCTGGACTTTGCTGAAAGCCTTATTGAGCGAGTTAAAACCCTCGCCGGGCTTCCCGAAAGCGTATTTGAAGAGGTTTTGGGCAGGATTCGCATCACCACTGGGGCAAAGACCCTTATCGATGCTGTTCATGCGGCCGGTGGACGGGTGGGCGCGGTTTCTGGCGGATTCAACCAGCTCCTAGGGCCATTGGCCAAGACTTTAGAGCTGGATTTTGCTCGCGCAAATCAACTTGAGGTTGTAGACGGCGTTCTGACCGGCCAAGTTATTGGCAAAATTATCGATCGTGCAGCCAAGGCGGAGTCTTTGCTTGAATGGGCTGAGGTCGCGGGATTTGACATCGAAAACACAGTTGCAGTCGGCGATGGCGCCAATGACCTGGACATGTTGGCAGCAGCTGGACTGGGTGTTGGCTTCAACTGCAAGCCGATTGTTCGCGAACATGCCGATTTTGTGCTCGAGGGTAATGACCTTGCCGGTTTGATTCCGGTTCTCAAACTCTGATCAATAAAATCCTGAGTATTGACAAATCTGAGCATAAAAAAACCGCCCAACCGGGCGGTTTTTTTATTAAATCTCTAGTGGCCCATGCCCAATCCACCGTCAACCGGAATGACAGCACCTGAGATGTAGCTGGCTTCGTCGCTGGCAAGCCAGGCAACGACCTTGGCAACTTCTTCTGGCTGGGCAAAGCGGCCGGCCGGAATCTTCTTCTTGTACTCGTCCTGCTGAGCTTCAGGCAAAGCCGCGGTCATGTCGGTGTCAATAAAGCCCGGGGCGACCACGTTTGCGGTAATGCCACGGGCGCCAAGCTCGCGGGTTACTGAGCGAGCCATGCCCACAAGGGCCGATTTGGCAGCTGAGTAATTTACCTGGCCAGCCGAGCCGAGAAGGCCAACAACGCTACCAATCAGGATCACGCGGCCGTACTTGGCCTTGATCATGCCCTTGGTGGCGCGGCGCAGTACGCGGAAAACGCCATTCAAATTTGTGTCGATTACTGACTCGAATTCTTCGTCAGTCATGCGCATGAGGAGGGTATCGCGGGTAATGCCTGCGTTTGCAACCAAGATTTCGATTGCCCCTAGCTTTTCTTCGACCTCGGCGAATGCGGCATCCAGGGTCTCAGGCTTGGTCACATCTGCGACCACACTTAGCGAACCTGCAGGGCCCTCGCCACTCCGAACAGTCACAGCAACTCTGTGACCTTGACGAATGAACTCCTCAGCAATCGATTTTCCGATTCCGCGGTTACCGCCGGTGACTAGAACTGTTCTTGGTGTGGTCATTGACTATTCTCTTTCAGGGAATACAACTGTTAGCGCTGCGCTTGGGACAAGTGAAGTCTACCTTTGCGAGCCTTTGGTAGCTGTATTCGGCTGATCTGAAAGTGGTGATTAGACATGAGTGAAACGCAGAGTGTTACCTCGATCGGTCAATCCCCCGAGGCCGAACGCAAAACCCGCATGATCAAATACCTGATTGCCATGATCATTCGAATGGTTTGTTTGGTGCTGGCTTTGGTCGTTCAAGGCTGGTTAGCCTGGGTGTTTGCGGCTGGAGCAGTCCTATTGCCTTATTTCGCCGTCGTTCTAGCTAATGCTGTGGTCACAGACGACAAGCCAAAACTAGCCACCGCAGTTGCGCCAAAACTGGTTATTTCCGCCGACCAATTCGTTGCCGCGCCAAAGCCAGAGGAAAACCGTTAGTTGCTGGGTATCTCTCCCCCAAATCTGAAATGTTCCAGAGCAGGTTGTTCGGCAACTGCTGAATTCTGCCTCACCTGGCGAAACCCCAAAATTCACACCGATGGCCGAACCAAAGTTTGGTCTGCCTGTGATGAGCATCGTCAATTTCTGGTTGACTATTTAGATACCAGAGGTTTTCTGCTAACTACCGAAAAGATTCAATGACCAATTACAAACTGAGCTGGCTCAACGATTCCTGGAAACGTTGGCTGGCTTGGCTGATTGCCGCATCGGTGTTTGCAGTTGCCTGTGTTTTTCTCTCTGATTGGCAGTTTGACCGCCGTCAAGAGGCCTTGGCCAAAATTGAAGTTGTGGCGCAAAACTACGATCAGGCCCCTCTTTCACTGGATGACGTTGTTCGGTCCGACGAGTTTGACGCCCGCAATGAGTGGCGACCGGTGTCGATTACCGGTCAATTCCTGCCTGAGAAGGCTTACCTTGTTCGAAATCGTCCGTACAACGGACAGCCGGGCTTCTTGCAGGTCATTCCGTTTAAGGCCGTTACTGGGCAACTGGTAGCCATTGAGACCGGTTGGTTACCTACGGGGTCGCGCCAGGACTCACCAGATTTAATTCCACTCCCAGATGGCCAAGAGCGGACTATCCTGGCCCGCATTAGACCAACGGAGCCAACTCTCAACCGCGATGCTCCGGCCGGTCAACTTGGCACGCTGAATTCAGCGAACCTGTTCAAGCAGGCTGGTTTGTCGGGTGAATTAATTGAATCGGTGTATTTTCGGTTAGCCGAAAGCTACAACCAGGGTGAGGCGGTACCCAAACTTTTGCCCAAACCGGCACTTACCGAGGGAAATCATCTGAGTTATGCGTTGCAGTGGATTCTCTTTGCGCTCATGGCTTTCACCGCATTGATCTGGGGTGTTCGGCAAGAACTCAGATTCAAGCGCATGGCTGAAGATGAAACCTACCGACCTAAAAAGCGCAAACGCGTCGGCGACGACGATAAAGCAGCTGAAGACGCGCTTCTGGGCCAGGAATAACAGTCAGTTTTAGCTGAGGGCAATCAGGTCGGCGTAACCATCGTTCCAGTGGTCTTCATCGCCATCAGGCAAAATCAATACTCGTTCTGGGTTAAGGGCCAAAACTGCGCCAACATCGTGGCTCACCAGCACAACGGCACCGGTGAATGTGCTCAGCGCTCGAAGAATTTCTTCGCGGCTGGCCGGGTCAAGGTTGTTAGTCGGCTCATCGAGCAGCAACACGTTGGCCGATGACACAACAAGTGAGGCAAGTGCCAAGCGGGTTTTCTCTCCACCGCTCAAAACACCGGCAGGCTTATTCACGTCATCACCGGTGAAAAGGAATGATCCCAAGACCTTGCGGGCATCGGTGTCGGCAAGTTGTGGAGCGGCACGCTGCATGTTTTCCAGCACAGATTTGGAGACGTCCAGGGTCTCGTGCTCCTGGGCAAAATAGCCGATCTTGAGTCCGTGGCCGGGAACAATTTCACCGGTGTCTGGCTTGTCGAGACCCGCAAGCATGCGCAGCATCGTCGTTTTACCGGCACCGTTCATACCGATGATGACTACCTTTGAACCCTTATCAATGGCTAGGTCCACGGCGGTGAAAATCTCAAGCGAACCGTAGCTCTTGCTTAGGTTGTTAGCCATTAGCGGAGTGCGGCCACATGGAGCTGGATCTGGGAATTTGATTTTGGCGACGCGATCAACTTCTCTGACCTCATCGAGTGAGTTCAGTAGGGACTCAGCGCGGCGAACCATCTGCTTTGCAGCAACGGCTTTGGAGGCTTTTGCACCAAATTTGGCTGCCTGAATCTGCAGCGTATTGGCCTTCTTTTCAGCGATGGCTCGTTCGCGCTTGCGGCGCTCCTCATCGGTCTCGCGAGCCTTTTGGTACTGGCGCCAGCCCATGTTGTAGATATCGATTACGCAGCGAATGGCGTCTAGATAGAAAACGCGGTTAACCGTTTCTTCGACTAGGTCAACGTCGTGACTGATAACAATCAGGCCGCCCTGGTAGCCCTTCAAGAACTCACGCAACCAAACCACTGAATCGGCGTCAAGGTGGTTGGTTGGCTCATCGAGAATCATGGTTTCGGCGTTTGAAAAGAGAATTCTTGCCAACTCGATTCGGCGGCGCTGACCACCGGAAAGTGTCTTTAGCGGCTGGTCGAGAATGTGGTCCTTGAGGTTTAGGTTGCTTGCAATAGTTGCAGCTTCAGCCTCGGCAGCGTACCCACCGGCTGCCTGAAAGCTTTCTTCAAGTTCCGAGTACCTAGCCATCGCGCGGTTGTAGACGTCTTCTTCGATGCTCCCCATATCTTCGGTGCACTTGGCCATTTCGGCCGCAATATCGCCAAGGCCTCTGGCGTTCAAGATTCGAGTGCGTGCTAGCTCTTCTGGGTCACCTGAACGAGGGTCCTGCGGCAAATAACCGATTTCGCCTCCGCGAGCCACGGCACCCTGAGATGGCTGCCCATCCCCCGCCAAAATTTTAGTGAGGGTGGTTTTTCCAGCACCATTGCGGCCCACCAGCCCCACCTTGTCACCCTTATCAACGCGAAAATTCACATTAGACATGAGGACGCGAGCTCCGATGCGGATCTCTAGGTTACTCACGCTAATCATTTGAATCTCCGTTGGTAAAAGGGCGTATCGGGTTGCGACGCACAAAAGCCCAAGTCTACAAGTTGCGACTTGGGCTTCTGGTGCGAATTTTGGGTGGGTCTAGATTGAGAACCCGATGGCTCGCATTTGCTCGCGCCCATCTTCGGTAATTTTTTCTGGACCCCAGGGTGGCATCCAAACCCAGTTGATGCGGAATGCTTCAACCACACCGTCAAGTGCTTCGGCCGTCTGTTCTTCAAGAACGTCGGTCAAAGGGCATCCCGCAGAGGTCAAAGTCATGTTGATTAGCAGGTTGCCATCTTCAGACTTCTGAAGACCGTAAATCAGGCCCAAATCAACGATGTTCACACCGATTTCTGGGTCGATCACATCCTTTAGAGCCTCTATGACATTGTCATAAAGGGTTGGATCAAGCTCAGTGGCATTCATGATTAGGCCTTTACGTAACGGTCGTAGCCCTCAGCTTCAAGGCGATCTGCAAGCTCTGGGCCGCCCTGTTCAGCAATCTTTCCGGCAACGAAAACGTGTACGAAGTCAGGCTTGATGTAGCGCAAGATTCGGGTGTAGTGGGTGATTAGAAGCAAACCAAAGTCATTCTCTGACTTGGCACGGTTTACACCCTCTGAAACAATCTTCAACGCGTCAACGTCTAGACCAGAGTCGGTTTCATCAAGAACAGCAAACTTTGGCTTCAATAGTTCTAGCTGCAGAATCTCGTGGCGCTTTTTCTCGCCACCTGAGAATCCCTCATTTACGTTGCGCTCGGTGAACGAAGAGTCCATGTGAAGGGCATCCATGGCTCCACGGACATCCTTGATCCAGTTACGCAGTGCAGGAGCCTCGCCAGCGATGGCGGTCTTTGCGGTGCGCAGGAAGTTCGACACTGATACGCCAGGGATTTCTACTGGGTACTGCATCGCTAGGAATAGTCCGGCACGCGCGCGTTCGTCAACGCTCATCTCAAGCACGTTCTCGCCATCGAGCAGAATTTCACCTTCGGTAACTTCATATTTTGGGTGACCTGCAATGGTGTAGGCCAGGGTTGATTTACCTGAACCGTTCGGGCCCATGATTGCGTGGCTTTCGCCCGAGCGAATAACTAGGTCAACACCCTTCAGGATTTCTTTAGTGCCCTGGTCGGTCTCGACGGTTACGTGGAGGTTTTTGATTTCAAGAACTGACATGTGATTTTTTCTTTTCTAAGAGGTCTGAGTTATTCGGCGTCGATTTCGAGGAAAATCTCGTCGTTCTCGACGATGACTTCGTACGCCACGACTGGTTCGTAGGCAGGGAGAGTTAGAGCCTCGCCAGTCTCAAGTGAGAACTTGGCGCCGTGTGCCCAGCACTCGACGGTCTTATCTTTGCCGATGAAGCCCTCGCTAAGCGAGATTTCACCGTGGGAGCACTTGTCATCAAGTGCAAAGACTTCGCCATCCTTAGTCTTGAAGATTGCGATCTGAAGTTCGCCCACCTTCACACGGATAGCCTTGCCAGCTTTGATTTCGTCTACCTTGCAGATGCGGACTGCCATTATGAGTTACTCCTTGCTAGATCATCCTCGATTGCGTCGGTGAGGCGGGCTTCGATTTCTTCGTTACCAATTTGCTGTATGATTTCGTTGAGGAAGCCACGAACGACGAGGCGACGGGCTTCAATCTCTGGAATACCGCGGGCCTGCAGGTAGTACAACTGCTCGTCG
>JACCDY010206090.1_pt1 | contig 25122 bp, 7 predicted proteins | sample 7446391 | NCBI WGS metagenome assembly JACCDY01 (sample SAMN15323451, study PRJNA562643) | freshwater metagenome | isolation source: river surface water | place: USA:Blue River Watershed | collected 2017-08-18 | reverse complement strand
TGCCATCAGAAGAAGTGCTCCCAGCTGAACCAGCCCAACCTGAGGTGTCTGCTCCTACCAGTGTTGTAGAAGAGGAGACAGTTGTCGCCGAGTCAGCTGAGTCGGTGGTTGTGGTCGATGGTGCGGTGACGCGCGCCATTACCCTGGCCGACTTCAGTACGCTGCCACTGCAGCCTGGACAGTTTGTGAAGAATGTACAGCTTCGAGCCTCACTCGCCGGCCGTTCTGAGGTAGCTGCCGATAGCCTCATCCCGTCACTTACATTTACTGCTGCAACGCCTGATGCTACGTATACCCTCGGGTCAGTTCTCATTGACGGTGAAGTGTCAAACGCACTCAATGGCGGCAACTTCCTCTTTGCGTTCCCGTACGAGAATGATCTCGCGTTCCTTAAAAATACGAGCGTGACCGCAACCTTTAGTGGCGATGTCGAAGCGCTCGATGGTCTGTACCTTGATGCAGTGTGGCTTGAGATTGAAATTGAAACTATTACGAGAGCCGATCTCATGAAGCGTGCCCAGAGTGACCTTGTCGAAAAGCTCAAAGCTCCCGAAGCGTATGAGCTCATTAGTGAAGCGCGTGATTTTACGCGATTTGAGGGTCCGGTGTTCAACCTTCGCTACGTGTCACAGCGTAACAAAGCGGTACAGGCAGTGCGTGAGTTTTTTGGACGCGATATCGTTCGTGTTGAAGATGTTGCGGTGAAGCACCACGCCTCGGGTGAAATTGGTGTTACGCCTGAAGTGACCGTGACTCGCGAGGGGTTGGTTACCGTACGCGTCCCTGAAGCTGAGCGTCGTAAGCTCAAGCCGGGTGTCTATGAAATTGAGATAACCGTCTCTGAAGGTGGGGTGGAGGTTGTCGATAGCTTTGAGTTCCAGTGGGGCTTACTCGCTATCAACACCGACCAAACTGAGTATACGCTCGGTAGCCCCGTGACAGTCTACGCTGGTGCCTTGACTCCGAACGGTAATACGCTCTGTGACGCGACCCTCCGCCTGTTTGTGGTGGCCCCGGATGGCGCAATTACACAGTCGTCAGTCGATCCATCTGGTCAGTGTTTTGGTAATAACGTAACAGATACACCCGACTACCTTCAGACGCTCACGACGACACAGACAGGAATGCACGAGCTCTTTATGGAGCGCATTGAGCCAGAGACGGGCAGTGTCATTAGTCACACGAGCATGAGTTTTTCTGTGGTTGCCGATGCGCCACTTACGATAGAACGAAACGGCCCGACGCGTATCTATCCACCTTCAGGGTACCCAATGGAGCTAACCGTCACAGCAACCGAGAGTTTCTCCGGCACCTTGATTGAGCGCGTCCCGAATACTTTTTCAGTAACGGCAGGGGAGGCCACTGTCGACGAGGTAGATGGTGTGCTTGAGCTCTCGTGGCCGGTATCACTCAGTGCTGGTGAATCGATGACGGTGTCGTACTCTTTCGATGCTCCAGATTTGTCCCCGTTCCTTTACGAGCTCGGTCCAGCTCGCCTTGAATCAAAACGAGCGACGCGTGCAGCTACCGAAGCTTCAGCGACCGATACTGCAACCAATGCAAATGCCGGAGGAAATGGTAATGGCAACGGTGGTAACAGCGCGAACAGTAATGGTGTCGGCAACGGAGTAGAGGAGCCAGTGCAGAGTACTGCTACTGCTTCGACCTCAACTGAAACAGTTACTGAACCAGCGGTAGGCGAGAGCCAGGCCGCGCCTACGCGAGCCTCTGCTACTAGCGGCTTTGTGGAGTTGCGCCAGTGGCAGATTGCTTCAGACGCCACTGGTAACATGATTCTCTATTGGGATAGTGCAACTTCAATACCGTCAGGGTGGTCATGTCTCTCGTGTGGTTCAGGAACCTTCTTCCAGCGGTTTGCGATGGGTAGCTCGACGTACAACACCACTGGTGGTGCTGCTACGCACACACCAACAGGGACTGGTTCTGTCTTGGCAACTTCTTTGGCAAATACTGAGTCAGGGGCAGGTACAATTTCACCTGTTGCCCACACGCATACCTACACACCAACAATTGCGAGTGCCTCGAACTTACCGAGTTACCGGCAGTTACGTGTCATTCAATACACGGCAAGCGCTGGTGAGCCTGCGTCGATTCCAACTGGCGCAATTGGTGTATTCGATGTGGCGTCCTCGTCACTTCCAGCTGGGTGGAATCGCTACGCTGCTCAGGACGGGTACTACGTGCGCGGAGAAGACACACCAGGAACAACTGGTGGTTCAAACACTCACACCCACGCAATTACCGGGACAACTGGTGCTGCAGCTGGAACCAATACTCGTACGCGAGGAACGCCGACACAGGTAGCTGGTTCGAGCGCTACACACACGCACACTGTGAGTACAACTACGCCGTCACTCAATAATGAACCGCCGTATATTGAGGTTGTTTTCGCAAAGCTGACTGCTACTGCGACTGCACCAAACAACCTCATTACCATGTGGACCGAAGATGTTCCGGGAGGCTGGCTCGATGTTTCTACTGCAAATGGAGCGGCATTCAATCAGCGATTCCCGAAAGGTGCTGCAACCTACGGTGCAACAGGCGGTGCTAATACACACGTGCACGGTAACATGACAGGCATTGTCTCTTCTGCACCAAGTGCCACCACAAATGGTGTGCAAGCATCACCTGGTTTTGGTGCAGACGGTACGCACACGCACAGTGTAAGTGTGTCGAGCTTTTCTACGACGAGTCAGCTGCCACCGTACCTCACGGTTGTATTTGGAAAGCGTCAGGGTACTGACCCAGTGTACGAGCAGCTCTCAAGTCGCTGGTACGTCAACACCAATGCACAGACTCCAACAGACGCGTGGCCGGTTGGTGCTACCGACCTAGCTGAGCGCGACCCAATTGGTACTTCAACGACGCTCATCACAAATGGACAGGAAGTGCGTCTCCGTCTCAGTACCAAGGTTACCAACGCTACGAGTACTGCGGGGACCGACTTCAAGCTCCAGTTTGGGGCTGGGTTTACCTGTAGTGCGATTGGTACCTGGAGCGATGTGGGCGGCACTGCGTCAACGAGCATTTGGCGCGGCTTTAACAACACAAGTGTTACCAATGGTGGAACTCTTTCAACCACACTCCTCGCGTCAACCACCGTTGCCGAAACATACGAGGAAGACGGGGTTGCCACCACGTCACCAAACGCACTCTCGGTTGATGATGTCGGTGAGTGGGATTTCGTACTCGAACACAACGGGGCAGCTGCAGGGACAAATTACTGCTTCCGACTCGTGCTTCAAGACGGCACGCCGCTTAATAGCTATACCCATTACCCAATGGTGTACACCAATCGAGCACCACAAGATGTAGTACTCGATACGCCATTTAATAATGAAAAGGTTGCCTCGACGACGCGCCTCTTCACCTTCGATGCAACCGACCCAGAGGGAAATGATATACACTACGAAATTGAGATTGATAACGATCCAGATTTTAGCTCTCCGGTCGAAGATAAAAATACCATCAGCAACTCGACGCGGTTCGATAACTTAATTGTGCCGGCCGATAAAGCAGCCTTTAACTCAGGGCAAACCATTCAGTTTACGCCAACCGTTACCTTCACGAATGGTACGACCTACTGGTGGCGCGTGCGTGGTCAAGATCCGTCTGGTTCAAATAGTTGGGGCAGCTGGAGTGATTCAGCGAGCTTTACTGTAGACACCAGCCTCATAGCGGCGGCCTGGTTCCAGACAACTGAAGAACAATTTGATACGAGTACCTTGGTTGGCGTGCAGTCAATTGGCTCGGACGCAGTCAATCTCATCACTGGTTCAACTACTGGTACGATGACGAGTGACGCTATTGTATTTGCTGACGGGGTAGACGGAACAGCATGGGACAGCTTAGTCTTCAGTGATACTGAGACAACAGGTGATGTGAAATACACCCTGCAGTACTTAAACGATGCCGATATTTGGACTACTATTCCTGATGCTGCGCTGGCGGGGAATAGTACCGGCTTCGATGCTTCACCAGTCAGTCTCCTTGATCTTGATACCGATACCTACGATACGCTCCGTATTGTGGCGACACTCACCAACAGTGGCGGTACGCCGTCTATTGAGAGCTGGGGTATTAACTGGGGGTACCGCGTTGAGACGCCGGTAGTTGCGAGCCCATTCCCGAATGAAAAAGTGGGCACTACGACCCCTACGTTCAGTTTCAGTACCACTGATCCACAGAACGATAGTCTGACCTACCAAATCTCATGGTCAACCGATGTTACCTTTACCTCCTCAAGTACGCGAACGTCTGGCGTCGCGAGCGGCTTCTCGAACCTCGATACTGGGCTTGATACTGATCCATTTATTTCGGGAGACACAATTCAATTCAAGGTGCAGGCAGCTGATGCGCTCACCAATGGTACTACCTACTGGTTTAGAGTTCGCGCCAAAGACACTACGGGCTCGAATGCGTACTCGTTCTGGACTGAGCCACAGAGCTTTACTGTTGATACTGCGGTAGTGGTTTCGACCTGGTTCCAAACAACTGAAGAGCAGTTCGATACCAATGTGCTTTCAGGGGTGACAACACTCGGTACCGATGCGGTAGCAGTTGCTACTACAGCAACGGAGGCAATCTTGGTGTACGGCGAGGGTACCGCAAACATACCTCGGTACCGTCAGTGGAATGGAAGCAGCTGGGGTTCTGAGGGAGCGTTGCTCGATATTGGTGCACCGGTAAGTTGGGCGCGCGTTAAGGCTGGGACTACACGCGAAGAGTATGTCGCAATTACCATCGGTACTGATGCCGACGTCAACGCACAGGTATTCCAGACGGGTGCCTGGGGCGACCTCCAAGAAATGACTACCAATGTCGGTAGTGTTGCAGCACGTGGTGCAGATGTTGCTTACGAAACGCTCTCTGGTGACGCGATGGTGGCGTACTGCGATGGCGATGCTGATCCAAGCTACTACATCTGGAATGGTTCAACCTGGACTTCAGGCGGCACCATTAACCTTGCGTCAGCAAGTAACTGCGAATGGATTGAGCTGGCGTCTGACCCTGTGTCCGACGAAATAATCATCTTGAGTCGCGATGCTGCAGGTAATGCCTACGAAGCACAGGTTTGGAACGGTTCCGCGTGGGCAAACTCCACTACGCTTGGAACTATTGTTGACCCTGGTCACTCCGGTATGGCGGTTGAGTACGAAGAGAGCGGGGGACAGGCTATTATCCTTTCTTCAGATGGTAACCCAGCCCGTTTTACCTACCGTACGTGGAACGGAACTACCTGGGCTGCCGCTGCAACGCAGGCCATCGGTGACGACCTCGAGTGGGCTAGTTTGGTGCGCGATCGGGGAAGTGACGAAATGCTCCTCTGTTACCAAGATGAGGACACCAATATAGGTGTCGTGCAGTGGACCGGTGCTGCCTGGACTGGGCAGACTGAGTTGCTAGCAACAACCGGTAAGTCCAAGACTGACCCTGGTTTTGCCTGTGTGTATGAAAATACTTCTGGTCGAGATAACTACGCACTGACGACGTACACCAACACAACCCAGAGCGTCTACACCACCTGGAACAATGCAACCTGGGCTGGCGCGACGCAGGTGAACACTATTGGAGACGCTATTACAATGCTCCTAGAGCGAACGGGTACCAATCTCATCTTGGGTATCTTCTTCGATGAAACTAATGACTCGCTCCTCTTCTCAAGCTGGAACGGTACGTCATGGTCAACCACAGAGACGATTGAAAATAATGCATCGGTAGGTGCAAGTCCATATGGACATCCGTACGACATCGCGCCGCGTAACCCAGGGCGCGAGGGGACAACTATTGTTAGTCCGGGTATCGATTTTACCGCTGGGGTCGGTCCGTACTGGGAAGATTTTGCGTGGACTGACACTACGCCTGGTTCAAGTGATATTCGCTACTCAGTCCAGTACTACGACGGCGATTCATGGGAATTTATTCCTGATGGCGATTTGACCGGCAACGCTGCTGGCTTTACAACGAGTCCAGTCGATCTCTCGGCGCTCGATAAAAATACCTACAACCTCATCCGTCCGTACGCTGAGCTGACGTGTGACGGTTCAAATAATTGTCCTACGCTCAGTGATTGGACAGTGCGCTGGGCTGAAGGTATTACCATTTCTGGAACGCTCGATCAGTACGATCAAACGACAGACGTCACGAGTGGTACGGTGAACGTGGCAGTAAACGGAGTACTCCAAACCGGAAAGAGTGGCACGATTGCAGCTGGAGCTTGGAGTATTCCAAACGTCACAGTTTTTGCCGGAGACATTGTCTCGGTGTTTGTGAGTGGGGCGAATGACGCCAACGAGGCTGTTGGTGTGACGCGCTACGATGGAACGGGCGACATTACTGGTCTCTCTATGTATGAGCGGCACGTTGCCCTCGGTTCAAACGACGCGACTTCAACCGCTATGACCAACGCCGATGTTGGTGCCTATACCGTAACGCAAGACGAGGACGTATTCCTTGGACTAACGGGTAGTGCGCTAAATCTATGTGCAACGACAGGTTGCGCCGACGTTCGTCTCGCTATCAAGGCCGGTACGGTCTATAGTCTTGGTGGTACACTGGCGACGCACGACTTCCAAAATAACGGTACGTTCATCGCTACCTCAACCGTTTCGGTTTCAGGCTCATGGGACAATAATGCCACCACAACCATGACGGGCAGTACGGTCATCATGACGGCAACGTCAACCACAGAGTCAATCGATACGACTGGTGCGGCTGTTGCGAGTTTCAATAATCTTACCTTTGGTACCACGACCGGCGCGGCTACCTTTACGCTCGCCAACACGCTTGATGTTAATGGTGCTCTCACCGTTACGCGTGGTACGCTCGCGCGCGGTGTTCGTGCGATTACGGTGGCCGGCAACCTACTCACTGGTGCCAATGGTTTCTGGACCGGAAATGGTACTACTACCTTCGATGGTACTGCAGCGAGTACCTGGACCGATCAAAATGCCACAAAGCAAAACCCTGGCTACGTGGTAGTTGATGGTACCAACAAGTCAGTCACGCTCGGTAGCAACGTAGTTGCCAATAGTATTCGCATCGGGGCTGACGACACGCTCGACGCTTCGACGAGTAACTACAGCTTGACCGTCTACGGAAACTTCATTAACACCAACACCTTCCAGGCACGCAGTGGTACTGTCGTGTTTGCAGCTACAACGACCAATCGGGTGATTACTGCCGGTGGTGACGCGTTCTACAATCTTTCATTTACCGGCAGCGGCGGTAGTTGGTCATTCACTGAAAATACACTTTCTGTCTCAAACGACGTAAGTATTTCTGCAGGTACCATTACTATGCCAACGGCAACAACGACCATTGCTGGCTCGTTCCTTAATACCGGCGGTACCTTTGCGCACAACAACAGTGTGATTGCGTTCACCGGTAGTGGTAGTCGCACCCTTACCTTGGGTGGCACTGCGTTTACCAATGCGTTCTACGACGTGCGCTTTGCTGGGACTGGAACCTATACGTTCTCTGAAACCTATGCCACTACATCAAATGATTTCCGTGTCGTATCTGGTACTGTAGTGCTGCCATCTGCTGAGCTTGCGCTCGGTGGATCGTTGCTACAAACTGGCGGTACGATTACTCCAGGTGGCGGCACGGTACGCTTCTACAGTAGTGGGGCAGAGAGTATCACCCTTTCTTCACCGCTTAACTCAGTCCTCATTGCTGCAGCTGGTCCGTTTACCTTTACCGCAACGAACGCTACTCTCAATGGCAGTCTAACGGTGAACGCTGGTTCACTGACCCTGCCGTCTGGCACGCTCACACTCGGAGGATCACTCGATAACAACGCTACACTGGTTCCGCAGACAGGTACCGTCCTCTTCAACTCAACGAGCGGTAGTGAGACGATTGCGGTGGGTAGCTCAAGTCTCTATAATGCCACCTTCAACAGTACGTCGGGTATCTGGACAGTGAGTGAGTCAGCTACCACAACCAACAACACAACACTGACGGCTGGTACGTTTACGCTCGCTTCTGGCCGCACCCTCGCGGTTGGTGCAACGTTCAGTACCGCACTCAGTAATGCATCAACAACCTGGACAGGCTCAACGCTCTCGCTTCTCTCGGGTGCGTACAGTATCAATACCAAAGCAAATGGGGGAGACACGTACAACACACTCCTGATTGCAAGTACCGCTGATATTAAAGCTTGGAATTCTTCAGCGGCGACGGTTGCTGTGATCTCGGGTGGTTCGTTCTACTCACAGGACCATGCAGCAGTTGACGGAACGCTCAATATCTACGGTGCCTACGAGCGCACCACTGGTACTGAGTACTGGAGCCACGCAACTGACTTCGACGGCACAGCACTTGGTGGTGGTGCACGGCAAGCCAATGTACGTTTCGCCAGTGGCGCGAGCGCAAGCTTTACCGGCAGTACCGTTGAGATTGTGGGTATCAGTACCGCTTCTACAACTGTTGCCAATCAAGGAAGTGGTACGTACACCGTATCGCTCGCAAACAGTACCATCAATGCTTCGTACTACCAGTTTGCCGACCTCGGTGGTAGCGGTCTCTCGCTCTTGTCGGGGGTCACCGTAACTGATCTCGATGACGGCTCATTTACCGTTGGTGCTGCAGCTGCTTCAGCGCTCACTATTGCCTCATCGACCATTGATGCCAATCCTGGCTACCAAATTTTCCGTACACGCTTTGCAACGACAACAGCTATTGGGGCGACGAACGTGACGCAAACTGGTGGTGCACCGACTTCGTACTGGTGGTTTAGAAGTGGTACCGGTAACCTCTATGGTGAGGCCTATGACGCTGATACCGGTGACCCTGGCTCTGTACGCTTCGATGATAGTTCGCTCGTTATTACTATTTCAGGAACAGTGTACAGTGACGCAGGAGTAACGCCACTTGCTGGCGGTACCTGTGACGGTGCTACGAACGTGGTGCGGGTAGTGGTAGAGGGTGGCGCCACCTACAACGGTACCTGTAGTAACGTCAATGGCGCGTACAGTATTGGAGGAGTCGTTGTGGTTGGTGACCCAACTATTACGGTCTACCTCAATGACGCCAGTGGCGGACAGCGGGCAACGATGGTGACAAAGACCCCGACTGCCAACATCACCGACGCGCACCTCTATGCCAATCGCGTCATCGTACGCCATGAAGATGTGGCGGCAATGACCATTGCCGACATGAATGCCTTTGATACGGTAAACGACAGCGACGTGCGCTACCTAGCGGCAACTTCAAGTGGAAACACGCTCACCGTACTAGCAGGCAACGAACTCTACGTGTGGCCGAATAAAACCTTCAGTCCAGGTGGAGCGGTTACTGTAAGTGGAAACGGCGCAGTCAATAGTTACGACGGCTCACTCTTCTTGGGCGCTACCTCAACCTTCACCGGTGTTGGCACCACGACCTACACCATTGGGGGTGTGTTTACCCAGAGCGCAGGTGCCAGCTTTATTCCTGCTTCATCAACAGTGATTATGAACGCCACATCAAGTGGTAAGGCGATTACTGCGGGTGCTGGGGCAACTATTAATTTCCATAATCTCTCTTTCACCGGCACCGCTGGCGCTTGGAATATCAACAGCGCACTCTCACTTACTGGCAACATGGCGGTCAATGCCGGTACCGTAACTGGCACAAGTAACGTAACGCTCCTAAACGGATCGCTCTCCGGTAACGGCGTCGTTTCATTTGGTGGCGGTACTGTGCTCCTCGCTCGTACCAACACGCTCGGGGGTACGCAGCCATGGACGTTTAATAACCTCACGCTCGGTAACGGAACAGTCGTCGGAACAACGACTCCGGCATCAACTGCGACCACAACTGTTGGCGGAGTACTTACTATTGCCAACGCACACTTCCTTGATGCTGGCTCATGGTCCCTAAATCTTTCAGGTACAGGTGGTGTCTTTGTGGAGACGGGCACCTTCCTCGAAGACACGAGTACTGTTCGCTACAGCGGTACGACCGCAAACGTACTCGGTACCGGCTACTATAATTTGCTCCTCAGCTCAGGGGCTGGTAGTGCAACCTACACTGCCACTGGCCTAGGTATTAATGTTGGCAATAATGTAACTGTCGGTGGTAGTGCGGCATCAAGCTTTACACTCGATACCAACGATACGGCACTCACCGTGCTCAATGATGTGTTGGTTACAAGTAACGGAACACTCGTCGGTAGCAACAGTGCGACACTTACCGTCGCTGGTTCATGGGATAACAACGGCACCTTTACGGCGAGTGCAGGAACTGTGCGCTTTACCGGTAGCGGCACAGAGACTGTAGCTGCTGGCGCATCAAGCTTTGCCACCCTTCGCTTCAGTGGTACTGGTAGCTATACCGTGTCTGAGCACGCAACGGCGACAGTTGCGGCGGTACTTACCAACCTCTCCGGCTTTACCCTTACGTCTGGACAGACCCTCGCGGTTTCAGGCACATTCAATAACTACCTCAGCGGCGGCGCAACCACCTGGACTGGTAGTACCTTGGCACTATCCGGTGGTGGTACCTACCTCATCAATGGGGCAACGAGTACCGATACGTACGGAACCATTGCAATCAGTGGCAATACACAGGTGCGTACCTGGAATTCAGGTGCGGCAGCAGTTGTGGCAGGTACTGGCAGTTCGCTCTACAGTATGGACCATGCCAACGTGGCGGGTGATCTCTACGTCTTTGGTGATTACCTTAAGCAAAGTGGCACTGACTTCTGGAGCTTTGCAACAGACTTCGATGGCACGGCGCTCGGTGGTGGTTCTCGTAAGGTAGATGTCTTCTTCGAAAACGGAGCCACTGCCCGGTACCTCGGTACGAGTCAGTTGTCGGTACTTGGAAGTGCGAGCGCCTCAACCACCCTCCAAAACCAAGGCTCGGGCACCTACGCGTTGACTGTCGGTGGCACTGCGTCAACTACCATGAACTACTACGAGGTATTTGATACAACGACAGCTGGTCTTACCTTTACCGGTAGCGCACAGGTGCAAAATCTCTCGTACGGCTACTTTGAGGTGGGGCAGACGGGTGGCAGTGCCATGACTGTTGGTGGTACCGCGCTCAATAGTAGTCCAGCCCGCACCTTCACCTTAAATACCTTCGCTACTTCAACTGGTGTTAGTAGTGCCACGAACGTCACCGCTACTGGTACGTCAGTTTCATCATGGCGCTTTACAAACCATAGTGGCAGCATCGACGGGGAAGCCTACGACAGTGACCCAGATGGTGACCCAGGGTACATTGTGTGGGACAACTCAGCTGCTTCAATCACGGTCTCAGGGCGTGTCTACAGTGACCAAGGTTCAACCGTTTCAGCGAACTGTGACGGTCTAACGAGCAACGTGGTTGTGCGCGTTGCTGGATTGACCTCGTACACGAGTACCTGTAACGCAGGTACTGGTCAGTACTCTGTCTCTGGCGTCACCTACTCACCAGGCGACTCAATAGTCGTGTACCTCGATGGTGAAGCAGTTGGTGCAGCAGCGGTGACTGCCGACCCAGTATCAAACATCAACAACATGGACATCTACGAGCGTCGCGTGATTGTTCGCCATGAAGGCGTGAGCCCACTGACTATCGACGACATGGCAGCCTGGGACAGCAGTGATGATGCAGATATTCCGTTTACTGCAGTAAATGGTTCGCCAGACACGTTGTCACTCCCAGCTAACTACAAGCTGTTGGTCTGGACCGGTAAGAACTTTACCCCAGGCGGTAACGTTACTGTGTCAGGCGGGGGAGCTGGGGCTGATTATGACGGTACCGTAGAACTCCAGAACAGTGCTGCCTGGACGAGTGCTGGGACGCAGGTCCATACAATCGGTGGTTCACTCATTTCTGGTAGTGGTGCTACCTGGACTGCTGGCAACAGTACAACAACCTTCACGACCACTGGTGCAGCCCGAACTATTGATATAAATAATGGCAGCTTCTACAACGTCGCCTTCACTGGTAGCGGCAGTTGGACGATTACGGACACCCTCCTTGATGTATACGGCTTTGCGCAGAGCGCTGGTACCCTCACGCTTCCAACCGGCACTACTACGGTGAGCGCTTCGTTCAATGCGACTGGCGGCAGCTTCACACAAAATGGACCATTTGTTTTCGATGGCGTCGGTACACACGTGATTCGGTTTGATGGATCGACAGCCGGAGCGATGTACGTAACTGGTGCGGGTACATTCACCATGACTGACACGAACGCAACGTCAACTGGCGCACTCATTAAGACTGCCGGTAGTCTCACGTTACCAACGGGTGTACTAGCGCTTGGCGGTGGCTTTGAAAACAACGCTGGTACAGTGACGAGTAGCAATGGACGTATTGTGTTGACCACTGCTGGTAGCGCCAACCTTCGAGCTGGTGGTTCAGACCTCGGTTCAGTGACCGTTGCGGGCGGCGGTGCATTTACCATGCGTGACAGTAGCCTTACCCTCACTGGCTCACTGACCATCAACGGCGGTAGCCTTACCCTCGCTACCGGTACGCTCGCTATTGCCGGTTCGTTTACAGTACCGTCAGGCTCCTTCAATAACGCAACAGGTACCATTCTCTTTAACTCGACTGATACTGGTGAAACTATTAACCCAGGCACCAGTCCGTTCTATAACGTCGTGTTTGCGAACGCCTCAGGTGGATGGACAATAGCCGCTAACGCCACAACAACAAATAACTTCACGCTCACGACCGCTGCAAGCTTCACTCAGCAGACTGGCACAACTCTCAGTGTCGGTGGCGTTTTCACTAATAGCGTGGGCGGTAGTGCAACCACCTGGACTGGTTCAACGCTGCGGCTCGTAAGTGGCAGTGAGTACGCCGCAAACCTTAAGGCAAATCCAGGAGACCGGTACCAAACGCTCGTGTTGGGGGCCAACACTGATGTACGCATCTGGAACTCAGCCGCAACCACCACGACCGTAGCTTTAAACGCATCACTCTACTCACAAGATCACGCTGCGAGCGATGGTGCACTCAATATTTACGGTGACTTCAATATCGGTACGACTACTGAGTACTGGAGCTACGCAACTGACTTCGATGGTGTAGCACTCGGAGGAAGTAGTCGTGATGTAACGGTGTCACTGGCGGCCAACGCGACCACTACCCTGAGTGGCGGTACGCTCAATATAGTCGGTACCCTCGGTAACGAAACAACCATTACCAATCAAGGAAGTGGTACCTACGCACTCCGCGTTACAGACGGTACCTTCAACGCTGCCTACTACGCCTTCCGTAACTTGAATGCAGCCGGACTCGTACTCTCAGGAACACCGGTCATTAGCTCACTGGCAAACGGTGACTTTGAACTTGCAGTAAATAGCGGTACCCTCATTTCACTTTCTTCAACAACACTCAATGCAAACGCATCACTCGTTATTCCTGACGTTCGCTTTGCGACAACGAGTGCGATTACCGGTTTCAATGTCACCCTTACAGGGGTCACGAGTAACGCGTGGACGTTTGTCGATCATACCGGCAACCTCGACGGAGAAGCCTTTGACGTTGATGGGGTGACTGCCTGTGGCTCAGTGCGTTTTGACGATAGTGCGTGCCTTATTACCCAGCAGGTGCACTACCGCTGGCGCAACGATGATGGCGGTATTGGTGTACCAAGTAGTGAATGGTTTGATGGTTCATGGGATAAGCGTCAGCGAGTGCGCGTAGAGAACAACGACGCTACCGACTATGCGAACGCTGTGGTCGAACTGACGATTCCGTACGATGCTGATATGCAGGTCGATTTTGACGACCTTCGCTTCACCGACGCGAGTGGTACTACCTCAGTACCGTTCTGGACTGAACGATTTACCGCATCGACTGAAGCGACCGTCTGGGTGCAGGTCCCTGACTTGCAGGGTAACGATACGGCCAACATCTTTATGTACTACGGCAATGCAGGTGCTTCATCGGTGAGTTCAAGTACTGCTACGTTTATCGCGGCGGACGATTTTGAAGACGGTAACATCACTGAGTACACCGGAGGTACAGGACTGTTTACGGTTGACGGTTCGTTTGCCTTTGGTGGCAGTAACGGTCTCGATAACACGGGCGACGAAGCAAACTTCTCAACCCCGGGCATCGCACGCTTCGACCAAACCGTCAGTCAGGGTGAAACGATTCGGTTCATGCAGTACATCGACACTACCGCTGGTTCAGGTGATGAGACCTGTACGCTCTTTGCAGTGCAGTCACCAATTACTGCCAACGACAACTACGCAGTCTGTCTTGAGCAGTACAATACTGACCGAGTCTCAATCGTGAAAGATGCTATCAATACCGACGGTACAGGTACGCTCCTCGCTTCAACTACTATTACCTATACTACAGGTTGGCATGAGGTTGTGATTGATTGGGCAAGTGGTGGCGCAATCGATGTGACGGTCAATTATGCAGGTAGTCAAGTAGCAAATGTATCGACGTCCGATAGTACCTATACCTCAGGTGGCTACGGTTTTGCGTATTGGTTCAACTACGGTGGCTGGGATTCATTTATCTCGCGACCGCTCGTGACTACCGAGCCGACGGTGTACTTTGGTGCAGAGCAGGGCGATGGTGGTGCTTCATGGGCTGCCGCGCTTGATACGGTAGCAGCTTCCTTCGAACTCGGTGATATTGCGCGCCTACGTGTCTTGGTTGAGAATTCAGGCCTTACGGTAACCGGTAAGGAGTACCAGCTCGAGTACGCCGAGCAAGGTGCTGCCCCAAGCTGTGAAGCGGTTACTGGTGGTAGCTATGCAATTGTTCCTCCACAGAGTACGTGCGGTACGTCACCAGTCTGTATGCAGTCATCGACCTTCGTAACCGATGGTGAAGCCACCACTGACCTGCTCGCAGAAGCGCGCGGCACCTTCACTCTTGGTGAACTTACCGAAGATCCGTCAAATATTGCTGACCCACTCACCATTGACCAAGATGAATACACTGAACTTGAGTACGCTATAACGCCAACCGCAAACGTGGTTGACCAAAACCTCTGCTTCCGCGTTACCGACCAGGGAACGCCACTTGATACGTACCTGCGTGTCGCGAAGCTCCAGCTACGCTTTGCCCCAGTTATCTCAGGGATTACCTTTAATGATGGCGACCCGATCAGTCTCTTGCCTGGTACTACAACACGGGTGTACGCCACGGCAACCGTCACTGACTTAAACGGCTACGCCGATTTCTCATCAGGCTACGCTACCTCGACAATGTATCCAACTACTGGCTCAGCGGCCTGTACCGCGGACAATAATAATTGCTACATCAGCAATAACAGTAACCGCTGTAGCTACAGTAGCTGCTCCGGTAACAGCTGTGTGCTCTCATGCTACGCAGACTTCTTCTTCCATGCAGAAGCAACCGACGAAAGCGGATTTGACTGGGTTGCCTTCTTTGAAGTAGAAGATGCAGCTAGTGAGTACGACTTCGACACATCCTCAGGTATTGATGTGCAGACCCTACGCGCGCTTGATGTGACGCAGTCGATTGCCTATACCGCAGTGGCAGCAGGTAGTTCAACGGCTGCCTCTAACGCAACGACGTCGGTACAGAATCTCGGCAACATAGCGATTGACGTGAATGTTGAGGGGAGCGACATGAGTGACGGATATAGTTCAACTATCCCGGTAGCGAACCAGAAGCTCGCCACCACCAGTTTCAACTACACCGCTTGCGTCAGCTGCAGTACCCTAACTGCCACCGGCACCCTGGTTGAGGTGGACCTAGCAAAGCCAACAGTCGCAACACCACCAGTTTCTGACGTTATCTACTGGGGTATTGCCATTCCGTTTGGCGCATCAAGTGCGCCACATACTGGATCAAATATCTTCTACGCAGTTGACGATAATTAGCCTATGGTAAAACACTTCCTGTGGACGAATATGGGTCTCCGTAGGTACCGAAGTGGTACTATGAAGCCAATGCGGAGCGGATTGTCACTTCTCTTGATTGCGGTTTTACTAACGGCACCTTTTTCCGATGTGGTTGCCCAAAGTGGTGATACAGAGGCGCCAGAGGTGTCAGGAGTTGAAGTTATTAAAAATTCAGAAACCTCAGTCACGATTAAGTGGGAAACAAACGAAGATGCTGACTCACTCGTTAACTACGGTCTGCAGCCAGATTACGGTATCGTGCGTATCCCAACACCCGATCGAACCGCGCACGAGATAACCCTCGACGACCTTGAGACTGGGCGAGTGTACTACTTCCGTGTCGGTTCAGCCGACGAAGACGGTAACCAAGGTATCTCGGCTGACTACCGCTTCCAGACCGGCGATGTAACCTCTGTCGGAGAGGGTGAAGGGCAGGGTGAGGCAGACGGGCAGGGTGAAGGAGTCGACATCGGTCCCGGTCAAAACGATAACCCGCCAGTTACGACACAAGAAATTGTCGAGGCTATTCAAGAGATCCAGAACGTACAGCAGCTCCAGGAGATTCTTGAAGTAACTATGGAAGCTATTCAGGGTATTACGAGTGACCTCACGATTATTGGTCCGCCGACGGTAATTCCTGAAACCACGACAGCTATCGTACGGTGGGTGACCGACCGTGATTCCGATTCAACGGTGCTGTTTTCTCCGAGCAGTCAGTATGTACCTGATCAGTACGTCTACTCACAGTCTTCGACTGCCGGTAACACCTCTGAACACGAAGTGCAGCTCATCGGTCTTGAGCCGTTTACTGAGTATCACTTCAAGGTGCGTTCGACCGACGCCGCTGGAGTAACAGGGGAGAGTCGTGATTTTACCTTCAAGACCAAGGCCTCACTTCCAGTGATTCAAAACCTTCGAGTACTCAAGGTGGAAGAAAATGCTGCGACCTTGGCCTGGGATACTCCTGTGCCGGCGAAGGCACTCGTGGAGTACCAAGACCTTTCTACTGGTGCTCAGAACTCAAAGGGGCGACCAACCTTGGCCACAACACACCAAATGCGTATTGATGACCTTACGCTGGGGACACGGTACGTTGCCTTTGCGGTAGCTGAAAATGCCGGCGGTGACCGTGTAAAGAGTCAGCCGATTACCTTTATTACTGTGCGCGATACCGCCCCACCGCTTATCAGTAACGTAAAGAACGAGTCAACCTTGTTCCCGGGAAGTGAAGCGCGTATTCAGAGTATCGTTGAGTGGAAAACCGATGAACCCGCATCGTGTACCATGACCTACCGTGAAGGCGTGGCTGGTGGTGTTGAGCCATACACCATCGAGGCTGAAGAGGTGAACTATACCGAGCGACACGTAGAAGTGATTATCGACTTCGCCCCAGCGACGGTCTACCAGTTCTGGCTCAACTGTGAAGACGAGGCTGGTAACGCTATTCAGTCAGAAAACTTCGTACTCTTTACCCCAATTCAAGAGAAGAACATTATCGACCTGATCTTGGAGAACTTTGAATCAACATTTGGATGGGTTAAGAATATTGGTGCGTAGTAGCGGCGATTGACCACATCTAATCAATTACTGGTTCCAGGACTTTTGCCTAGGAAGGGTAAAAGTCGGAACGAAGTTCGCAATAGTCACTTCGTTCCTTTGCTTACTTCACATTTGGATGGGTTAAGAATATTGGTGCGTAGTCTAGAAAACAGCCGGCGAGCAGAGCTCGCCGGCTGTTTTGCTATACTACTCCCATGAAAACAATAGTCATTGGTTCAACGAATCCGGTTAAGGTGGCAGCGGTTGAGGCTGCCTTCACCCAGGTGTTCCCGCACGAGCCATTTTCACTCGTTCCGTATAGTGCGCCATCACTCGTCCCTGATCAGCCGATAGGTGACAGCGAAACCAAAACGGGAGCATACAATCGCGCGACCGCCTGTCTCGCGGCGTACCCGGAGGCCGACTATGCTGTTGGACTCGAGGGTGGTTTAGAAAAAGTTGCCGATGAGTATTGGGCGTCAGCCTGGATGTGCGTCCGCGACCATACTGGACAAACGAGCTTTGGTCGGACTGGGGCGTTTCGCTTACCGCCGCCACTTGGGGCTTTAATTGATGCAGGTAAGGAGCTCGGTACCGCGACAGACATTGTTTTTAACGAGACTAATTCAAAGCATAAGGGGAGTGTAGTCGCTATTCTAACGAACAACCTCATCACACGACAAGATTTCTATCGAGCGGCGTTGGTTTTTGCTTTGATCCCGTTTATGCAGCCTGAACTATATTCTGTAGATGTGGATAGCCCAGCCGTATAAAACTTCCTGAGTGTGGTGTAATAGAGTAAACAACGCGTCTGCGTCGTGGGTATTTTGATTTTGGGTTCCAGCGATTCTCCCTTAGTAGGGCGAAGCGGGAACTAAATTAAGCATAGTCGCTTCGCTCGTTGCTTATGTAATGTAATGGCAAAACCACTTATCGTCTGTCGTGATCTTTCGATCATTTATAACAAAGGTAAAGCGAATGAGTTTAAAGCGCTCACCGGGGTTAATACTGATATCTACGAAGGAGAGTACGTTATTCTTTTCGGTGCTTCTGGCTCGGGTAAGTCAACGCTGATGTACTCTATTCAGGGCTCGTTACCGCCCGGTGAAGGTACCCTCCTGATTCGTGGTGACGACATTTACTCGTACCCTCCTGAAGAGCGTGTCTACTTCCAGCGGTACGTGATGGGAATTATTTTCCAGTCATTCAACCTGATTCCATCACTGTCGGTGCTCGACAACGTCGCGCTACCGATGATTTTCTGCGACGCTGACAAAATCACCCGTAACCGACGTGCTCAGTCACTCCTTGAGCGTTTTGGGGTAGGGCACGTGTCGCATAAAATTCCTGCGATGCTCTCAGGAGGTCAGCAGCAGCGTGTTTCAGTATCGCGGTCCATGGTTAATGACCCGAAGATTCTTTTGGCTGACGAGCCAACGGGTAACCTCGACTCCGTATCAACCCAGCAAGTAATGGACAAGATTGATGAAATTAACACGTTCGATAAACGAACGATTATTATGGTATCGCACAATGCGGCCCACCTTTCCTATGCGCACCGCGTGTACTACCTCAAAGACGGACACATTGTTCGCGAAGTGGTTAACCCGCAGCGCAAGCAAATTAAGCCGGTCAAGGAAGGGGAGACCATCGTAACCGAGCTGGAGCAGCTCGCCCGACTCTTCCCGTACGACTCAGTGGAAACCTTGCGCGTAAAAAGTCTCGTCAACTTCCTTACCCAGGAGTATACCTTTGACCAAATCATTCGCCTTGAAATCGCCATCCAGCATTTTATTGGCGGCATGATTGATCGAGAGCGGTTCATTAAAATGCTCACCACGCACTACGACAAGGGGGGTGCGAGTGTATCAATCACTGAAGCACGGCGCATGGCGAACGTGGCGGAGCGTATGCTTGGCCAGGCTGACGATATCCGCCGGTTCCGTAAGACCTACGAAAAGGATCACGTGTTCTTCGACCAGCATAAGCTGGCTGAGCGTCTTCGCGACCACTTGCTTCGCATGCACCGCCTTGAGCTCTCGAAGAAACAAGACGCCAACCTCGTTGAGACCATTGCTGACCGTGTAGTCGGTGTGTCTGGAGAGGATGACTTTCATACCAAGCTACAGAAACCAGTTTCAAACAGTGGGTTAGGGTTAACCGAACGTGAGGCAGACGATATCACCAGGTACTTTGAAAAATTGATTGCTCAAGGTGTCGATATTAGCTACAAATCGTAGTATGCGCGTACAAGATCTAGCACAACTTTCGACTCGAATGTTCAAAACAAACCCTATGCGTACCTGGCTGACGATTCTTGGTATGGGTGTAGGTACTGGCGCGGTGGTTATTCTGGTGGGTCTCGGTTTCGGTCTCCAGCAGATTATTCTCGAACAGATTGTGTTCGGTGAGACATTGCTCTCTCTCGGTGTTTCAACAACAGGAGTACAGACGCTCGCCCTTACAAACGAAACCGTAGCAAAGTTTGAGCAGAACCCTCTCGTGCTCGACGCCGCTCCAATGGCGCGTTTTCCAGGGCTCGTCACCTATAAAGGTCTTACCGGTAACCTCTTTATTCAAGGTGCAGAGCCAGCCTACCTCCGCTACGCCGGCGTTGCGCTCACCTCAGGGGAAACCTTCACTGAGGAGGAAATAGGCAATACTGATTCTGTGCTCCTTTCACCAGCTGTACTCAAACTCTTCGGCATAGAGGATGCTGAGGCCTTTGTGGGGGAGAAGGTAACGTTTCGTATCTTGGTTCCTGCCGAGGATGGTACCGATGACATCAACGAAGTGTATATCGACAAAGAGTACACCGTACGCGGTATTACAAAAGAGGAGGGCGTCTTGAATGCAATGATGATGCTGCCTGAACTCCGAACGCACCTCGGTATCGAAGAGTACGAACGCGTGCAGGTGCGCGTTGTCGATAATCAGGCACTGCCACTCGTTGAAGAGGCATTGATTACCGAAGGGTACCGCGTTACGGCACTCTCAAAGACGGTAGAGCAGGCTTCCAAGATCTTCCAGGGTATCCAGGCGGTATTGGCCGTCTTCGGCGGAATCGCATTGCTCGTGTCAGCTATCGGTATGTTCAATACCATGACGGTAACCCTCCTCGAGCGTACCAAGGAGATCGGTATTATGCGTACCATTGGAGCTTCCCCAAGTGACGTAAAGACGCTCTTCGTCTCCGAATCTATCGTCGTGGGTTTCATGGGTGGATTGAGCGGTATCGTGATGGGGGTCGCCTTTGGCGTTGTCGTTAACGTGCTCCTCAACCTCGTGGCTGGGCAGTTCGGAGGACAATCAGTGCGCTTGTTTGCGTTCCCATTGTGGTTTTTGGTCTTCATCGCTGTATTCTCGGCGGTGGTAGGGTATCTGACCGGTATATTTCCTGCGCGCCGTGCCGCCAAACTAAACCCGCTTGACGCCATCCAGTATAGTTAGTCCTGTGTATAACTCGGTGGATAGCGCATTTAATTTTGTACAATTACATTGAGCTTTAATATTATTAATACAGTACAACACATGAGCAGCATGCCGAAAACATTACATACAGCAGGTAAAATAACCGTACTTACGTCACTCGTAGGTGTCGTTGTTTTCTCAACCATGTTCCTCCTCAACCTGGGGGCAGAAGAATTCCAGCAGGTGCAAGCCCAGGGGATTGCGACGACCTCCGTCAATGTGTTGAACACTCCTCCGCAGTGGACAATTGATGCGCAAGAAGAAATCGGCTCATCGACCACTACGCCGACTAACACCGGCTCACAAGTAGCATGGGTAGCTACTGCAACCGACTCAAACGGCGCACCGTACTTCTTGCTCATCTGTGATACGGCCACACCGCCAATTCCTGGTCAAGCATCAAGTACCAACGACCTCGGTACAGCACCACCAAGCTGTGTCGCAACCTCAACTCAGTGGGCTGTTTCGGCGAGTACCACGAGTGGTTCAGAGGCACGTGCAGCTACTACCACGCTTGAGGCCTGGGACGAAGAAAACGATTGGTACGCTTGGGTATGTGACGATGATCCAGATAACGCACGGTGTAATGTGCTCTTCAAGCAGGGAACAGGTACTACTTCTTCACCGTTTAACGTAAACCACCGCCCAACCTTTACGGCGTACTCAGACGACTCGTCTGCTTCCTCAGTTCCAGGTACACTCGTCACCTTCACCTCAACTGCCGACGATGCCGACATTACAGGCACTGCTGACACCGTTAAACTCTTCGTATGTTCTACTAACAGCTTTAACCTTACAACATCTGCTTGTACAGCCAGCACAATCGCTACATCTACATTTGTAGCAACCAACCCTACTGCAACGTACACAATTGTCATCCCAACTCGTGATGCCAACTATGGTGCCTACGGATTCGTAATCGATAACCATGGTCACGGTGCATCAGGTGGTCAGCAGGGAGTAGACTCTGTGCTTACCGTGGGAAACGCAGTACCGTATGTAAATGCAGGCGACATTACTCTTAATAACGGCGGCAATATCATTCTCACTGTACCAGCCGGAGAAACCACCGGATTTACAGTACAGTTCGCAGCCTCTGACAATAACAGTTGCCAAACATCAACGTCATCATCAGAGATAGTTGGCTATGATCTGTCTGTTTATCGCACTGGAGTGAATAGTACTACTAGCTGTGATGCACTTAATGAGTATGATGCAAACGATTGCTACACATCAGCAGTACCAGCGTCTACTTGGAACCTCAGTTGTACCGCTTCAACTACGAGCTGTACTGGCCCAACTGACCTCAACGTAATCTATAACTGTACCTTCCCACTTTGGTACATTGCAGATCCGACTGATGACACAAGTACAACAACACCATATGCTGGAACAAACTGGGTTGCTGCAGCTTCAGCAATTGATGATGATGGCGCACAAAGTACCCTAATTCCGGGAACTATCTACCAGCACGTGCAGCAGCTACTTGCATTCGCACTCGATACAGTAGCAATCCCATATGGTTCACTCGAGCCGGGAACCCGAAATGAAGTACTTAACGCAACCACCACGATGCGAGCAACCGGTAACGTTGGTCTCGACCAGCTCCTCACTGGTGAATCAATGTGTCGTACCTACACTACAGCAGTAACCTGTCCAAACTCTGCCACTTCAACCATTGCTGAACGCTACCAGGTGTTCGCAACATCTACCGCATCGTACGGTTCAGCTAGTTCATCAGGAAGATTCCTTTCTTCAACTACCGCCAAGGAGCTTGAGGTAAACATCCTAAAACCAACAGCTACGTCTTCACAGACAAGCAAGATTACCTACTGGGGTATCGAAGTTCCTGGGACAATTACATTGGCCGGTGCCTACACAGGTGAAAACACCTTTATTGCTAAGTTGAGTGAAGCTGTCCAGTGGTAGAAATGAGCACTCTAAAAAAACGTCTCTCACGAGACGTTTTTTTTGTTTCAAAACATATCCACATTTTGTGACCGTATTCCACCACTTGTTCCTTGCTATTGTTACGCTGCCTTGTGATAATAGGAGCAACGTAAACGGGTTTTAAATGAGCGCATTCTTTAAATCATTACTATTGATTATCACGTTTTTTGTGATGCTCGGTAGTGACGCTGCCATGGCCGGCTTTGGTGTTACACCGCCTTTTGTGCGCAACACTAGCCTTACCCGTAACTCTGTGTATGAACAGCAGATCCTTCTTGTGCGCGCTGATCCAAACGTGCCGCTTCAGGCCACTATTACTGTTGATGCGCCTGAGGTTTATGATTGGATTGAAATTGTTGAGGGTGAAAGCTTTGAGCTTCCTCGCGGAGAACAGAAAGTACCAATGACCGTTAGAGTGACTGTGCCAGAGGATGCTGAGTTTAAAAACTACACCGGTGCTATTCGCATCAAGACCGGTGCAATTGCTGAGGGGGAAGGCGTTGGTGCGGTTAATATCTCTCTTGGTGCACAAATCGACCTTGAGCTCAACGTTATTGATCGCGAAATCCTCGACTTCCGCGTACGTAAGATTTCCGTGTCTGATCTCAATGAAGGACATAAGCTCGGTTGGTTGTTTTTCCCAGGAAAGATTCCCTTTAGCATGATGATTGAGAACACTGGTAACGTGGATAATTCACCTTCTCGTGTAGAGTTCCAGATTTACGACTCGACCGGATCAGTTCTCCTTGAAGAGACCAACAACAAAGGCCGGGTTAAGAAGATTAAGCCGTACGCCACTGAAGACGTAGTTGCCAACATCCCAACTCGCTTGCCGGCCGGAGCTTACCTTGCTCGCTATAAGATTTACAATGGGGATGAAATCAAGCAAGAGGGTGATGTTTCTTTGAATGTCCTTCCGTACGGTACGCTCCAGACTGCAGGCTTTGGTTTCTCTGGTCTGTCGCTACCGCACAAACTTTCTATTCTGCTCCCAATCTTCGGTTTCATTATCCTCGTCCTCCTGTTTATTCAGTCACGTCGACAGCGGCGCTACACTGGATAGGCTATGAACGCTCTTAACCGCACAACACGATGGGGTCGTGCTGCGGCGCTACTCATCCTCGCGCTATCGCTCCTTTTTACCAATACTGTCACTGTCGCGCAGTCGATTAGCTCTGGAGCTGTTGCTACGACCACACTGACCCTAAGTATTTGTGGTAACTCACTCGTGGACGATGGGGAAGAGTGCGATGTCCCTGGGGAGACCGGCACCTACAGCACAACAATCGTTGGTCGGCAGTGCACGCTGGTGTGTCAGTTTGGTCCGTACTGTGGTGACGGTATTTTGCAGTCCCTGTACGACGAGGAGTGTGACGACGGGAACAATGATAGTGGTGACTTTTGTAGTGCGACCTGCACCATTGAACCGGCCGGTTCCGGTGGTGGCGGTTCTTCCGGTGGTGGTGGCGGTCCCCGTGGTGGATCTGATGAAGAGCTGGGTGACACCCAAGTAAACGTTGTTGGTCAAACATTCCCGCGCTCACTAGTAAACATTATCCTTGATGCTGAGAGTGTTGGTTCAGCCCGTTCAGACAACTCTGGTCGCTTTGAGTTTTCAACTAACGCAACTCCAGGAACGGTATCAATGGGCTTCTGGAACACTGATAGTTACAACACTCGCTCAATCACCTTTAATACCACCTTCGATGTTACCCAGGGGGCCATTACCAACGTAGCCGGTATTCTCGTACCACCGACAATTTCAGTTACCGACGCCACTATCAACCCAGGTGACATCGTTGTCTTCCGTGGGCAAGCTATTCCCAATGCTACTATCGAAGTGCAAATTGGCTCGGCGGTCCGGACTCAAACCACACGGTCTGACGCCAACGGAAACTGGACGCTGTCATACGATACTAACAGCCTATCCAACGGGACCTACGCCGTTAAGGCGCGCTCAATATCGGGTACCGGCACCCTTACCTCACAGAGTAGCTACAGTACCGTCCTGCAGCTTTTTGCGGGCGTTGAAGGTGCTTCCGGTGCACCATCAGACCTTAACACCGACGGCTCAATTAACCTCATCGACTTTTCTATCCTCATCTTCTGGTGGCAAACCAACGGCGGTGACTCTGACCCTGCGGCCGACATCAACGGCAACGGTCGGGTAAGTATCGAAGACTTTTCTATTCTTCTCTTTAATTGGACTGGGTAAACTTGTCGAGTATTGTAAATGTTGGACTAGATGTCCTAGCAATTTGCCCTAGTGAGGGGCAAATTGAGAACTAACCACAAGGGCATTATTATTTTTCTA
>JACCDY011185935.1_pt1 | contig 25160 bp, 32 predicted proteins | sample 7446391 | NCBI WGS metagenome assembly JACCDY01 (sample SAMN15323451, study PRJNA562643) | freshwater metagenome | isolation source: river surface water | place: USA:Blue River Watershed | collected 2017-08-18 | reverse complement strand
TCAAGGCCTCTAAGGATGCACCCGCAATCTACATTGCAAATATGGAGAAGATGATCCGTAATCCATCACTCGCCTTTACACAGGATGACATTCCTATGGATCGTCTAGTAGTGGATGAAGCACATAAGATGCGCAACTGTATGAGTTCTACATTTGATGCTGTGTGTGCTATTGTTGCTCCTCTGCGTTGGGCAGTCACTGCAACTCCTGTAGTGAACTCCATGAAGGATGTGGCATCGCTGGTCCATTTCATTGGTGGTGCAGATGCACAGTTGGAGAAGAGTCTCAAATGGGATGATTCCTGGGATGCAATGCTGCCTGAATTGGTCCTGCGTCGCACTGTCGCCGAGCTGCGTGATAATCTCGATTTCCTGCCTGCGGCTCCTGTAACAGAGACTGTGTCGCTCGATTTCAGTACCAAGGAAGAGGAGACATTCTACAATGCTATTCAGGGAAATATCAAGGAGAAGTTGATGAAAAGATATATGTATGATACCTTGAAGCCGAGTGACAAGCTCCTGCTACTGCTTCGTCTTCGACAGATCTCGGTGCATCCACAGGTATATATTGAGTCGCGTCGCAAGGAAGCCTGGTACAAGCGTGATGATTGGGAAGGTAGTTGTACGAAGTTCAGTGCAATTAGGAAGATTCTGCGTCGTGAGGCGGCTGCAGGTGAGAACAATGATTATCTGATCTTCTGTTCTTTCAAGGATGAGATTGAACTGCTACGAGACTATTTGTTGGAGCGTGATTTGGCGAGCAATGTAGAAGTCTATTATGGAGAGATGACGTCTGCACAGCGTGAGAAGGCATTAGCGCGGGCAGAGAGGAAAGCGCGAAACAAGGGCGCGGATGATAAGCCTACTGTGGTTCTTTGTCAGATTAATAGCGGTGGTGTTGGTCTGAATCTACAGTATTTGAATCGTGTAATCTTCCTGAGTCCGTGGTGGACAGCAGCAACAATGGAGCAGGCATGTGGTCGTGTGCTACGTATTGGACAGGAGAGACAGGTGAAGATCACATATCTTCAGCTTACTGCAGAGTTTGAAGGAGATGATTCGTATGTTAGTATAGATGATATGATCTATGGTGCAGTGGAAAGGAAGAAGCAGATTGCGGATGAGTTCTTTGGGATCGTTGCAGGTGAGGTGGAATAAATATGACCTATTACAAAAAAAATTGAAATAATTTTTAATGGGATATGTTTATTACCCCCTCCTTTGATATTCAAAAGCAGCATAAAATGATGAAGCATTACAAATATCTCTTTGATGTTCGTCTGATTGTGGATGACTCTATGGACGATGATAAGTCTATGGATGACTCGATGAATGACTCGATGAATGACTCGATGGATAACCCAGTTGATGTGTCTCAAATAATTGAATGGTATGAGTCACATTATAATGACTTCATCGATATGTTCGGCGTGCATAACCCTGTAGTATATCACAACAAAGTGAACTACGTCATTGAATTTGATTTCGATGAAGAAGCTGAAGATGATGCCGATGTAGATACTGTAGCTTCGATGTTAGTTGATATAGATGATGATGGCAATGATCCAATCACATGCAATAAAAAGACTTATCTTATTCAGGGGGTAATTGTAAATTAGAGAAGTAAATCATAAAGAGAACACTACAGAACAGACACAATAGAAGAAACACCATAGAACACAATAGAACAAACAGAACATATTTTTTAATGGCCCCAATAAATTTGAGTATAATCACCTGCCTTAATGTCATACTCGGATATATAGCAGATACAATGGATTTCCCTACACTATATGGAGAGGCTTCGACAGGTAAGGAGAAGGTATGGAAGATTAAGGTGGAAGATCGTGATGAAATTGGAGTGATTATTACGCGCCATGGATATGTAGATGGGAAGCAGCAGGAGAATGAGAAGTTCGTGGAAACAGGAAAAAATATTGGGAAGCGCAATGAAACCACAGCAGTAGAACAGGCGATTTCTGATGCCCGTGCAGCATGGCAGAAGAAGAAAGATGCAGGATATGTTGAGCGCGGCACAGGTGCAACAGCAGCAGGAGCAGGCGCAGGCAGTAAGGCGAAGGTATCAGTTGCATCAGTTCCAGGTCCTATGCTTGCACATGACTACAATAAACGCGGTAACTCAATTAAATTTCCATGCTATGTGCAGCGCAAGTATGATGGTACACGATGTGTAGCAATTCCTACGAAAGGTCTTTATTCACGCAACAAGAAGAAGTATCCCCACCTGGAGCACATCTTGGAGGACATCAAACATCTTCCTGATAGTCTTGTACTTGATGGAGAGCTCTATTCGACGGAGCTCACATTTCAGGAGATTGTAGGGCTAGTCAAACGAGAGACACAGAAGCCAGGTGATGCCGAGAAACAGAAGAAGATCCGTCTGCACGTATATGACATCATTTCAGACAAACCATATGAAGATCGTTATGCACGTCTGAAGGCTCTCTTCTCCACGGGTTCATTCAAGTATTTAGAGTTCGCACCAACGGAGATCTGTGAATCCGAGAAGAAGATGAAGGAAATGCATGCGGCCTACGTTGCAGAGGGATATGAAGGAATCATGTTGCGCAATAAAAAAGGTGGATACAAGGTGGGACAGCGTTCGGCAGAACTCCAGAAGTACAAGGAGTTCGAAGATGCAGAGTTCACTATTGTGGATTTCAAGGAGGGTGATGGTCTGGAGAAAGGATGTGTTATTTGGATCTGTCGTACAGAAGATGGACAGGAGTTTGCATGTAGGCCTCGTGGAACACGCGAGGAACGTATGGAACTCTTCGAGAATGCGGATGATTATATTGGAAAGGGTCTGAGTGTTAGATATCAAGAGCTCACAGACGATGGTGTTCCACGATTCCCTGTAGGAATTGGTATTCGTGATTATGAGTAGACTATACAATGAAAAATTATGTTGTTCACAATATTTAATTGTATTACATTTTTATTGTTTCGAAGGATAATCAGCAGTATCCCAACCATAATCAGGATGATACTGTTCTTCGTAGCACCTGCCGCATTTGCGTGATCCTTCGCATATGGGAGTTCCAAGAGTATGGCATCGATAACACACTACTAATTGCGACCTAATTCTACACCACCATTGCTGTATTGTATTTGCTGCTCGCATATTATTCGTATAGTAATATGCCTCTATGCGATCACGAAGTTCTGGATATAGTTCATGTAGTTGTTGAAGGCGACGATGAAAGAAGTGTTCTTCTGCGGCAGTCCATGTAAGCACATACTGATCTGCTACATCAAGGAAGACACAGCGGTCTTTGTGTGTAGATTCACCACATTTTATGGTACTGTATAGATTATCATACAGAGGCTGTACAACGGTTTCTTCGTACTCTATTTTTTCATTAAGAGGCAATGCATTATATGCTGTTAGGGAAAGAAGCTGTTGCATTGTATACGCTATTATTGAAGGGAAGGAAGGGAAGGAAGGGACATATTATATGTATTGTTCCATGATTTCAATTTTTTATCTATAATTAACTAGATTATTACTTAATAAATATATTAAAGATATATTTATAATAAAGCGTATAATGAACGATATTATAAGAAATATTATTAATTATTTTTCTACAGATAATGTAACTAATAGATTAAGCAAAGAATCAAAAGAGCATTTAATATGGTGCGATTCGTGTTATCTCTATATATATGAAAAAGGAATATATTATGGATATCCTCCATGTTGTATAGAGGCATTTATTCAAAGTATGTGTGGAGGAGCAGTTTCTGAAAGACAGTATGTAGTATCAAAAGACAGATTTATACCCTGTAGATATCATACTATACAAATTGAAAATGGACGTATTAATATAGAAGATTTAATTAGTCCAGAGAGAAAAGCAACAACAAAATTTGCAAATAGTACGAAAAATGGAATATAGTAATACAATGAATGATATATTACCTATATAATTCATTGCATCGTTTACAATTGATGAGGTGCCTATACATATTAAAGTCAGAATCATCAAACGATACAACTAATATGCATTTCTTTTTCTAATTGTGCATTAAGTGCTGGTTCTAATTCCCATCTAGCAATATCACGAATTATAGTAATATATTTCCATAATTCGTGATTATGTTTTGTATCAGTTTTAGTTAATTCATACATATCAGCCGCTTTATACAAACCTTTTTTGAATATATTATATAAATTAGTCATATTCTTATATGTATGTTCATCATTAAGATATGTATCCATTTTATTTATAGTATCAGCTACAATATAGTGCTCATATGATTCTGGGGCATAATTCTTAATTAATCTTTTTAGTGTTTTTGTTAGCCTATGATTAGTAGGAAGATATCCATAATCATCTTTCAAATCATTTATAACACGTTCTTTACGTCTTGCGACAATATTGAGATATATCTCACGTTTAATATTACCATACCAATTATAATTTTCTTTATTGTAGTGAATCCATAAAGAATTCGATAGAAATGGAGGCATTATGATATGCTTCTCTTAGAATAGAAAATTAGGGAGTGTAATTTACCTATTAATTATCTAGTGATATCAATTTTTTTATAATAGAGGATTTAATTAGTCCACAAAGATAAGCAACAACAAAATATGTGGATAGTACGAAAAATTGAATATATATTATTACAGTGAAATAATATATACACCTATATAATTCATTGCAGCGTTCAAAATGAAGGAGTTACCAATGTTATTAAGTCCATATGATCGCTCCATTTTCAAGCGTCATGATTGTGGAATCTATGTAAGCGAGAAGTATGATGGATGGCGTATGTATTATACTGATGGGAAGTTCTATACACGTCGTGGAAATGAAATAAAGTTGCCGAAGAAGTTCTATAGAGCACTTGCAGAGTTTGAAGACTACGAGTTTGATGGTGAACTATGGCTTGGATACGATACGACAAGTAGTGATATTAGTGCAGAGGCAGACTTCGCAACGGCGCAGTATATGATATTTGACATACCCAATATTGCTGTACCATATAAGCGTCGTCTACGTGCATTACAGCGTCTGGGTATTGAATCAGATTGTATACATGTTGTAGAACAGACTCTGTGTGAAACACGTCGAGAAATGGAAGAGATATATGATGCAGTGATTGAACGTGGTGGAGAGGGTGTTGTATTACGTCCTGCAACACAGGATTATTATCATGGAGTTCGTGATACAGATTTCATGAAGAAGAAGCCAGCAGATCGATTGGAAGCCATTGTAGTGGGATATCATAATACTGTGAAGGGAGCCGAGAAACAGAAGGGATATGTATCATCTCTTATTGTACGCACAGTGATAGACAATCTAGAATTTCGCCTATCATATAAGGATGTAGATGCACCAGCAGTGGGTTCGGTAGTTACTGTACAGTATTCGCAAAAAACATCTACTGGTTTACCGAAGTTTCCTGTGTTGATAGGAATCCGTGACAAGTTGGATATGCCTGAGGAAGCTGTGGCTGCTGTAAAAAAGTATAAGAAGCGACAGCAGGTTGCTACTGCTGAGAAATATAAAACGGAAGTGAGTGAATGGGAGCTGTCAAATAGGTTTTGTGATGGAATTACAACAGAGAAGAAATGCTGTAAGTATGGACCACATGAATTGAATCCAGGACATCATATATATTTTGACACGCAGAAAGGACGTATATATAAGTTGGTATGTGATCGTGCGGGGAAATCGGTGTACTGTACATGTGATGCATGGAAGTATCAAATATTGCCACCTGTGTTTCGTACATGTAAGCATTGTATAGCAGTGTATGATTATCAGCCGAGTGTTCCGTATGAGGTACGTACTGCTTCGCGATTGAAGCATGCAGCAAATAAAAATGGTGGAATGTAGATTATTTAATAAATTAGATGAATTTATTATGCAACGTATTCTGGATGTGATACAATTTTTTCAATTAGATGTCTAAAATATTTTACAATAAGTGATAGTTTAGGGATTGCATGTGCATCCATTTCATCTAGTTTCTGAATGACAGTCTCACGAAATTTTTTATATGTAATTACTATTTGTGGGTGTTGCAAAATGTATTCGAATATCTTAATAACGTATTTTGCTTGCTCCTTCTTCGATGCTCCTTGTGCTTTTGCAAGATATAGTTTATCTAAATAATAATGTAATGTTAGTATATCTGTTGTACATGGTGTGTTATAGTCAGTACTAAGTGTAATTGTTTTATTAAGAATTTCAGATACATTTAGAGATATAGTTGTTTCTTTCAGCGATTTGGCTATATTTGTAATATCTGTACTATTAGCAATAGATGTTGTTTCACTTGTAGATTTTGTGCTATTAGCTGCAGATGTTGTTTCACTCTTTTGCAATACTGCAGCAAGACTTCTAAGACTAGTTGCTGCAGTCGAGTTTGATTCTGCAAGTTTTGCAAGTTGTTCCGATGCTGAAGATGAAAGTATGGGGTTTTTAGATTCATCAAGATTTTTAGCAGCATATTTTTCATGTATCTCTGCTAACTTTATGAAGTCTTCTGATGATGGACGTTTAGGAGTTGCAGCAGCAGGAGTTGCAGCAGCAGCAGTTGCAGCAGTTGCAGGAGTTGCAGGAGTTGCAGCAGTTGCAGCAGTTGCAGGAGTTGCAGCAGTTGCAGGAGTTGCAGGAGTCTTGTCATCATTATCATCATGATCATCATCATTGTCATCGTCATCGCCATCGTCATCGTAATCTAAATCACTATCATAGCACTGATCTTCAATCATATTCTCAAAGTATTCTTCAATGATTTCTGCACAGCCAGCACCAATTGGAGTAGGCTTTTCTGTATGATGATTATATGCATGGTCTTGAAGGTCGTATCCAGATGTAACTTCAAAATCTAGACTACGAATATAGTTTGCAGCACGAAGGAGTGCAGCTTTTTTATATTGATTACGTGTCTCTGCATCTGCAAGTGATTCAAAGTGTTCTACAAGTGCGTAATTTTCTTTATGTTTGAGAGTTGCAGCAGTAGGAGTTGCGAAAGCAGCAGTAGGAGTTGCGACAGCAGCAGTAGGAGTTGCTCTTGCTTCTAAATAGTTTGCAACAATTCGTGCACATCCATCACCAATAGGACATGGGCGAATATTTGATATATAAGCATCTTCTTTCAGGTCTTCTGCATCAGTTATATTGAATGTAACACGGCGAATGAATTCTGCAGCGCGTGTTAGAGCAGCAGCACGATATTCATTGCCACCATCAACTTGTGCAAGTTCATCGGCAGCCAGTGTATCGAAGTGTACTGCGAGAGGTTCGTTCTGAATAATGGTGGCCATGTTTTCAGCTTCAATGATTTCAGAAAGAGGGATAACAGTTATTGTTGGCATCAGGGAGAGATAGTATTAAAAATTACAGCGACCCACGCTTCAATTTTTTACGTGTTATTAGAGTAATTTTATATTTCTGAACTATCTTAACATTTACTCCATTTTTTAATTAACTCTGGTATACATGACAAAGGAGTCGCATCGCTGGGCGGCGGTGCATAAGAACGGTATGGATTCAATGCCATGGATGCTTCCCTATAATATTTATCATCTTGACTAGGGGGATTTATAAAGACGCATTGATGATCCAGATCAAGGACGTAGTTGAAATCTTCTTCCATATCATCGCCCATATGCAATAGATATCCTGCTTCGAGCATACCCATTAGGTCACCTTGTAATTTACGCATTAGACAATACCATGAAGATGTGCTTTGTTCGCCAACAGTGAGATCTGTATAAGGAGCAAGCTTTGCAATATCTTCTTTTGTGGGTTCTTCATAATAACTTACGATGCATACATTTTCAATCAGTTGTAGAAATTCATCCATGCCATATTTTTTAATAAGATTTTGAATAGAAGTAAGAAAATCGACACCAAGACCAGAGGGATAACTGTCATAATGATTGTAGAGAACAACTTGTTTGCCACCCTTGCGAATACGAATAGTGCCACGAGTACCCATTGTTAAATCGATTCGTATATGAATACAACATAAAAAAGTTATTTCAATTTTACGTGTTATTAGAGTATTTTTTTCTTATTCATTAAATATTTTTCTTTTATATTAATGCCAATATTCGCGTGTCCAGTTGGTTACTGCAGCGTGTCTTTGACGAACCGTATCTGCTGCGTCATTATTTGCCATGGACCAATGATCACACCATGCATCGGCGTATGTAATATATATTTTATTATATTTTTCTTCATTTGTTTCACCAGACCAAAGATAGTAGTGTCTACATGAATCAAGGACAGTGGTACGTTCATCGCGCATAGGAAGGAATTGTGTGCAGAATATACATGAGTCATTATTTTTTAATCCAAACCAATGCCATACATTGTATGTGATCTTGCATTTATCGCATGTCTTGTTAAACTGCATTTTATGACGCAATATTAAAGGGAGAGTGTAGCAACAATACTATTTTTGCTAATATTTCAATTTTTTCTTGTATATTAAAAATAAATATATCTATAATATTTATAATTTACGAAGCATGATTCATATTTATCTTTCTTCTAATACTATATAATATATCTTCGTCGTTCATATTATTGTAGATTTCCTTATTATTTTTAGTTGAATTATATGATTTACTATTATTTGGTTGACATAACATTAATGTATATGAAGGACTGCACCAGATAAATAATGTAGGTTTATTATCTATTACTGTCCATATTTGAGTTTTAATGCTGTCAATGTATGGTACACGCCCTTCATAACCATATATATACCCCATATCATATTCTTCATAAAATTCGATATGATATATAGGGAATGATAGTATTGGAAGTAGCGCATGTAGACCACGATTCCATGTAAATTCATTAAGCATATTCAAGGATTTACCATCAGTAGTTCCTACAATATCACATGTAAGTTTATATATTTTGCGCAAACGTTCTTCTTCCATTTTAATTCTTTTTTCAACAGATTCATATTCATCTATTTCAAATGTATTGTAATTTTCATATACTCCATTAATCTGGTTCTTCAGACGACGAACATGTGCACGGTCGTATTTCATTGTATATATTATATGATGCAGTTATATCTTTCTATATTATATTAATAATATCAATTTTCTTTATTATATAGAGAGTGTAGTATAAATTTGATATATAGAGAGTGTAGTATAAATTTGATATTTTATAATAAATTAATGGCACATTAATACAATGGTGTCTATAGAAGAACTCAAAAAAGCAAAATATGTGCGTTATAATAACAAAATATATTCTATTAATCTAAAATATAGTAATAGATTATATTTTAATGACTATCATTTATCAAAATTAGATGAAGAGGCAATAGATTTCTACATAGATTTTGATGAAAAAAAATATAAAAATTTCTCATGTACAAATGAAAGGTATGATACAGATATGTATGATACTATTTTATCTGCGGTCAAAATTGTAGATAATCCAGATGAAGAATATATGGCATGTTTAGAAGATATATATAGAGCATCTATAGTTACACATATTAGTTATGCAGAAAAGAGGGGTAGAGAAAAAATACATCAAACTCTTTTAAGAGAACATATATACAATCTTATTAAAAACCAAACAATTCCATTCATATACAAAGCCGTTGCACAATCATATAATAATATTATGTTTGATTTTAAATGTAATGAAGATATTCTCACATTTTATGGTAAATATCCCATTCTATATAAATATCCAAATTGTGATGGAATTCGTCGTGATACATATATAGATTATTTAAAATATATATTTGTCGCGGAATTTCCATTAAATGAGGCTGGTGTTTCAATTGATGATCATATTGGTACTATTATAGTAGATATTCTGAAAGATATATGGCCACGATTTGTCATTACATATAAAAGTGCAAGTGACAGCATTATGAAAATACATATTCATATTCCAATAAGAACAGATAATATATTAATGTAGAATCTCTCGAAATAACCATTTATATGGAAGGCAATAGTGTCTATAATAACCTTCTTTTATCTATTAACTTTTATCTATTAATGCGACTCTATAATAGTATTGTCAATTGTAATGCCTGCATCAGGATAGCAATGTGCGAGTCGTGAGCCAGGAAGGATGACAGCAACATGTCCTTGGTCTTCTGGTGATTTATAATTTCTTATAAGAAGTGTAAATGGTGGTAATGCATCAACCGTTTCAATGGAGAATGGTTGTAATAAACACATACAATGCAGGTAATCGAACCAGACAACCTCCTCGAACGAGGAGGTGATAACGGTACTGCATTCGCAGCACTCGACAGCAGTTCCACCAGCATAATACAACCCTAATGCAGCACCAGGAATGCAGGATCCAACACGATGACACAGTAAATTTATGAAACCAGCACAGTTACAACCAGCATTTTTAACATTTTGTGTAGATAGTATAGTATCTTTATTTATCCAGAAGGGTGCAGGTGTTTCTGCAGTAGATTCACCTTCCTTCCACCAGACATATGGAGTTCCTACAAGTTCATTGATATACTCTATTAATGAGGCAGATGACATTTTGTATGTATGGAAGTGTATTAAAAATATCATGCAGTCAATTTTCATAATATTTTTATTATATATTTATATCACAATATCGTGTTTCCCAGTTAATGGATTTGCCAATAGCAGCTTCTACTTTTTTGAATATGTTTGAACCAAAGAATCCTCTATGGGCAGATAATGGACTTGGATGAACACCTATAATAATTTTGGTAGGATCTTTAATGAATCGTGCTTTAGTCTTTGCATTATTACCGAGTAATAAGAATATACATTGTGTATTATGTTTTGCAATGTATTGTATGACATCATCTGTGAAACCCTGCCAAATATCAGAATGGCTGTTTGGTTGTGCCTGTTTTACTGTGAGAGATGTATTGAGTAGGAAGATTCCTTGTTTAGCCCATGCTGTTAGATTACCTGTAGAGAATTTATAGGAGCGTTCTGCAAATTCATTGCGTAGTTCTTTGAATATATTTTGTAGTGATGGTGGAGGAGTTATATTGTTGGTTACAGAGAATGCAAGACCATGTGCCTGATTTGGTCCATGATACGGATCTTGTCCGAGAAATACGAGTTTGATAGAGTTTACAGGCATTTCGAACGCGGCGAACACATCTTTTATAGGAGGGTATACAGGTACTGATTCATCATATATACTGTCTAAATCAAAATCATATTGATCGAATAGTTTTTTCCAAGAACTATGTACTTTTTCCATCTTTGCTGTATGAATATATTGCTGTCATGGCTGTATCAAATTTATGACATATGCTGGTGTGTATATTCCGCTGTAATAATTTGTTCCTTCCTGTCTAGAAAAATGCCATGTGGATGCAAGAAAAATGCTCCTGCTGTGGAAATTCCAAGTGATATGGAATGGGGTCCAGCAATGTGGAGATTGCTGCATGGTCTTGCGGAGCGTTCTGGAAGCACAGTAACAAGAAATGCACAATCCGATGAACGTAATGGATGGCGTCTCCTGGCAGCTTCATTATATTTTGTGATTCCTTGTAGAGAATGTAAGGCACATTTTATGCAATATACGAAAGTACATCCATTTCCAAATGTAATGACAATACCGTATGGTGACCTACGTAATGCTGTTAGAACCTGGTTCTGGGCTCTGCATGAAGATGTAAATGCAGATAAACGTGATGAGACTGAAGCCGTTGAGGTTGTACATAGTGAACCGCTCTTTGAGGAGTCCCTCTTTTTAGAGGAAACGCAGGATGATGTAGTACCAGAACCAGTTGCCCCTGAAGATGGTCCAGTTACAATGGACTGTCTACCAGAACTGTATGGTAATATTAATCTTCGTGAGACATATCATATAGTTCGTACGTTGATAATGAAATTCTTTACAACACCTCTTGTTCAGATTTCGAAGTGGTATGAGTTTGAGCGTAGTCTATTCAGATTAATGTCTGTATATGGAGCTTAATAAAAATTATGGTTGTTGAATTATATATTATTTTAATGCAGGACAACTTCCATATTATTTGCTTCGGCAAATTCATATAGAAGTTCTTTATTTTTCCCTTTCTTTTGGCTAATAGGAATACTACGAGATAGAAGGAATGTACGAATGCATTCTTCTTTATTAGGGAGTTCAATTACTTCTTTCTGAACTTTCCGTTTTATAGAAACAGCAATACGTTTCATCGCAGCAGTTGCATCGCATTGTTGTACAGCCTTGGCAGCAATAGTGCGTTCGCAGTTCTTAGTGAAATGGCCATATGATGCACAGGTAGAGCAGTATGCAGAGCGACGCAGGGGACATGACTCCTCTGTATGAGTTAGCATAAATCCAACGAGGATATTGCGACAGATATTGCACGCAGTTGATGCCATTTTATAGATACTATAATATTCAAATTATATTATCTATAATTTCAATTTTTCTTGGGTGAAGATGGGAGTGGTTCAAGGAATGGGGGACGAATGTCTTGTACTATGATTGTTGGTTTAGAATCCATATTATATATACTGTGTACTATCGATTTAACAGGTATATAAATTTCAATTTTATACAACTTGTAGAGGCCAGTTTTTATGAACCTTCATACAATCCGTGCATTCTAGTCGAATCTCCTGTTCATTTTCCACGACATGTAGTTGCGCTTTCTTACAATAGGAGCATTTATCACCTTCTTTTGCATGTGATGTATCTGGGGGTGGTGGTTCGATTAGATGCGTTTCTTCAGGAGATGTCTTCTTAAATTTACTATATACTACAATAGCAGCTAGTGCAAGTACAATTACACCTGCGATGTAGGGCCAGAATTGATATAATAAATCTAAAATTCCCATTATATTATATGGTTTATATTCATTTTAAGTTGATATATGTCTTTTTCTATTATATAAAAGTGATTATTCTGGCTATCTTAATATTATAGAAGAAATAGTATATATTATCTGTATAGGAAATGGGAAATACTTCATCATCTTATGCTAATGCATTCAAATCGAAAATAGATTATAGTACATGTTTTAGAATAGATAGAGTATTTGATGCTGGATTTGATTTTCTAAATAATGAAAATATATCAGTAGGTATCCTTCATAATATTGATGAAAATAATAAGAATCCCTACAAATACCAAGGTATTCGCCTAGGGAATAATAGGAAAATAGAATGTCTAACGAATTTTATTAAAAACGATAACTCATATACATATGAATTCGAGAATAATATTAAACTAAATATATTCAAAAAAGATGGACATGTATATTATAATATAAATACACGTGATATAAATATTACAAAACCAGTTAATAATATATTATGTAAGATGTATAAACCTATACAGTCATGTAGTGATGAAATAGATATGATATACGATATATATAATAAAAATAATTAATTAGAAATGAGAAAAACTAGAAAAGTTCTGCGTCGCAGTGGTGGTAGTAGAAGTACTAATAAGTCTCCATCCATTAAAATACAAATACATAAAATATTATTAACTGATCCAATAGTTACTGCTGCAAAATTAATAAATCCCGAAGTTAATTTAAAAGGTTTCAAGAAACTCCCAGAACATCAAGGGTTTCCTTTAACACGTGTAAATAGTATTGCCCGTGCTAAAATGAATGAATTACCTAGTATTTCAGTTATTCAATACAAAACTACATCATATTATAGTATTGTAGATGGTCGTCATCGTTTTGCTAAAGCATTGGCCGAAGGAAAAGAAACTATACGTGCAAAAATAATGGAAACAAATTAAATTATCACATTGTCTATTTTGTATACATATCATTAGTAATAAATTCATTAGGAACATATATAATATAATCTTTATTTATGGATATAATATTTTGACACATTTGTTTTGTAATATATTCATAAGGAATATCTCGAAAGTGTATAATATTATATTCAATTGCTTTTTCCCACATATCTTTTGTTGTAAAGTTAATTGGTAAATATCTAATATAATTTATATCTTGTGAAAATACAATATTACATATTTCATGATTTAAATATTTATAAGGGATATAGAATATATCCTTATAATTTTTAGTAATAGCGGCAAGACATATCTCTTGTGTAAGCTCATTTTCAGGAATATTACATAGTTCTGGATAATTCTTAGAATCCATTTGAGGAATAGTTAAACATGATATAGATAGATTATAATTCAATTTTTTATAATTGTATAAAAATTGAAAAATAAAAATATGTATAATATTATATATAAGTTTGCAGTTCAAAGATCACAATGTCGCTCAAAGTGATCAGTTCAAAGAATAATACTATGGCATGTAGTCCATATGCATATATTAATCCAGTAACTGATTCGGTCTTAAAAATTCAACATTATGCAGAAATTAAAGGTTATTGTGTAAATCTTGGAACAGATAAAAGTATTGAAGAAGGATGTATTTCACTAAGTATGCAACAACGTATGGGAATGAAGGTTTGCTTAGATGAAATAGTTGAGTTGCAGCCCATTAAAAATGTAACTAGTATGGTACATAAACTAAAAATCCATGTAAAAAAAGTAACTGTAGGATCTCATCTAGAAATTAATACAGATCTTCTAAAATCTTACATTCTTAAATTATTTATTAATTTATTGGTAAATAATCACCACACATATAGTATTGCATTCAATAATAATGCACTATTACTTCGTATCGAAATTGAAGACTCAATGCCAAAAATATGTTCATCCGTACAATATGGAATGGTAATGCATGATACTGAAATTGAATTTGTTAAAGATGGTCAAGGTATTTCATTCATTTCTTCAAATCTTTGCGCGAATGATATGATCTTCGAAAATGGTCTAGACTTTACGAATCTCAATATTGGAGGTTTGAATAATGAATTGACAACAATCTTTAGAAAAGTATTTGCATCTCGACTACTACCATCCCATATTATCTCCAAACTCAATATAAATCATATTAAAGGTATGATTCTTTATGGACCACCAGGTACAGGAAAAACATTAATTGCACGTGAACTATCCAAATCACTGAAGGCAAAATCCATCAAAATTATTAATGGTCCAGAACTAATTTCATCATATGTGGGAAAATCTGAAGAAAATATTCGTCAACTCTTTGCGGAGGCAGATAAGGATATGAAAGAGAAGAATGATGGACTGCATGTGATTGTATTTGATGAGTTTGATTCATTATGTAAGCGGCGCGGTGAATCATCAGGTGTCAGTGGAGATCTGAATGATAAGATTGTTACACAACTTCTATCGAAGATTGACGGTGTTGATTCGCTCAATAATATTCTTCTAATTGGTATGACAAATCGCATTGAACTCATTGATAGCGCCATATTGCGTCCTGGTCGTTTTGAGATACATATTGAAATTGGTATTCCTAATGAAGAAGGTCGTAAGCAAATCTTGGACATTCATACAAAGCCATTGATTGAATCGAAGTGTATTGCTGCTGATGTAAGTATTGTAGATATTGCAGGGGTAACGAAAAACTATACAGGTGCTGAGTTGGAGGGTCTAGTGCGTGATGCACGATCATATGCAATTAATGAAGTAGTAGATATTGATAATCTCCAGAAAAAGATTACACTAAACGATATTAAAATTACGAAGCAGCATTTCGAACGCGCCATTGCATCATATACACCACAATTTGGTACAATGGATGTTGATATAGGATATTATATCCCACATGGTATTAATCATTATTCGCCTGAATTTACTACAGTATGTGAACAGTTGCTAAACAGTATATCCAATTTTACAACAGGATCATCGCAGTTACACAGTATTATGATCAAAGGTGATACAGGTGCAGGGAAGACAGCATTCTCGGTGCATCTTGCAACACAGGCAGCGTATCCATTTATCAAAGTGATTAGTAACAATGATATGATTGGAATGTCAGAACAGGAGAAAATTCGCCGAATTAATGATATATTTCAGCAGGCATATCTATCTACAGCGAGTGTCATAGTACTTGATAGCATTGAAACAATTGTTGAATACTATCGTGATTCTCTTACAGGTAGTCTACGAATTCTTTCATCGCTATATAATACTATTCGTACTCTTATTCGTAAGATGCCTGTTAAAAAAAATCATAAGCTGCTTATTATTGCAAATTATAATGAAATGAATGAATTTGATAGATATGTAGATGAATGTATTGATATGCCTGTTGGATTATAGAGTATATATTATACATGCTGATGCTGTTTTGAAAGTCACTTCACCTGGTTTAGAACCAAGTTTAATATTGTTAATAAGAGTTCCAATATATTTTATAGGGCTTTTTGACGCAGTAATAGCATGTGTATATTTTTTACAAAGGGCACAAGCATAATCTATTTCTTCTTTTAGGGGTTCCACGTCAATACATATAATGACATGTGTAGATGGTATATTATTGGCATGAATCCAATAATAGTCTTTATCAGCTGCTTGAATAATACGCCAATTATCTTCGGCTGACTTGCCTACAATATACTGTGTCCTGTTATGTTCAAACTGCATTCTTTCTGCTGTGTTGCTGCTGTCCTGCTGCCTCCGCTGTCTTTCTCTATCAATTTTTGCAATATATTATATATAATACAGTATAATATGTATTATATATTAAATGAAATTTATACTAAACGATGAGAACATTCCTATAATTATGGAAATAAGAATATTATATGATAATAAATTTCAAGTTAAATCTAAAGAAGCGAAAGGACTATTTGAGGTATTCGAACTATTAGATGAATGTAATATTAAAGATTACAATGACATGATGCGTGTTGTACGATGTTTTGATATCTATGTCAACATAACAAATCATGAAGTATATCTTAATGATGCGAGTACTTTTATATATCATTGTGAAAATGCTGCTTATCTTATACAAGTTTTAATTGAGAAACTAATTAAAAGACTCGAAAAAATAGAACCAGAACACGATGAATATCAAGAGATAAAAGATAAGCTTAGTGATTATAAGGATCGATATGATTTTCTAGCTCTACTTGGGAAATTTTAAGATAAAATTTGAGAGTTTACTGCCTTCTCTACAAGCTACCAGATAAAGTATACAAATGTTGGAAACATTGAAACAAACATACTGTCGTTTAGGGGTATCTTCTATTTCAGGTATTGGAGTAATTGCAATACAAGACATTGCAGCTGGAACTAATCCATTTGTATATCCTGGTAGCGCAGCATTAGAATATAAAGTGATATATATTACAGAAGATGAGTTGGAAGAACTACCTGAAACTGTTCAGAAGTTAGTGAAAGATTTCATAATAAAGAATGAAGATGATATGTATGCAATCCCTGAAAATGGAATGAATGCACTGGATATAACATTTTATATGAATCATTCAAAAACACCAAATGTAGAGATTGTGTTTGATTCGGCATGTAAGTATACTACATATAAGGTGATGCGGCGAATTAAAAAAGGTGAAGAACTCACTATTGATTATAGAGTATATTATAAATATGTAAAGAGATAAAAATTGATATATTGCTGTATTTATAAAGTATATTATAGAGTGTAGAATATTATAAAATGAACACCGATCTAACAGCAGTAGATTATGCGCGTGAATTCATATATACTGCAGATGATCTAGAAAAGCAAACAAAAGCGCAGATTATGCAACATTTTAAAAGAATATGTTATGAACGTGTATATCTTAATAGACTCAAGAAAGATGAATTGATTCAAGAATTATTGAAAGAAATTAAATATATGATATATAATGAAAATAGAGCAATAAAGATGCGTGAAGAAAAGGAGGCAGTAGAAAGTGTACATCGTATTACACGAGTTGTCGAGCTGCGTCAACAAACCGTTGATCTAGATCCAGAAGTAATGGAGTATCCCTATTCATATATTCGTAATGGCGATTATGATGTAACTCCAGATGATATTCCAGGAGAACCACAAGAAGATGTAGGAGACTTCCCAAACAACATTGAATATTATTATTGGATTCATGGTGGCGCAAATGATGAAGAACCCTGGAAGACTCTATGCCGTCTGACAAATGGAGTGTATGTTTTCTACAAAGGTGAATGTGATTATACAGGATTCGATTGTCAGGGATCAATGGAACTCTATGCATCAAAAACTCCAGCAACGCTCATTAATATGGCAATGACGATACGTGATTATGAAGATTATTTCAGAGATACTTCAGCCTAATATATATTTAAAATAAACTATTAATAAATGACATATTATAATATATTTTATTATTGCGGTATTTTTATGTTTATAATAGGTATTCTATTAATATTATATGGATATTCTATAAAATACAGAAAATATTGTGTTATATGTGGAAGTACTCCACCATGTTTTTCTTTTACTAATTGCAAACCAAATAGAATTGAAGGATATATTCTAAAATTATTATAAATATATTATCTAAGAATAATAATCTTTGTCAATATTTTTTAACAATTTGTATAGTTCTGGTCTACTTGTTTTCAAATCTTTTGTAGTATATGTACCCATTTTACTTTCTGGACCATCTAATAGTTGCCATTCAGACCATTTAATTGTTTGTAATGGTTCAGATAATTCTAGTACATTTCTATCACCTTGACCCACATTTTTTGACCAACTTGGTAACCTATGTATTGGTAATTTTACAGCTACAATTTTGTGAATTATAACTTTGTTTTCATGAAAATAGAATGCAAAGTATTCACCTACTTTCGCTTTATTAAATCGACTATCATCCCAACACCATATTAAATCATCTTCCTTCACTCTTATTACTTGTTCACGATAATCAATTCTGCTTTTATTGTTTGTATCCTTACTTATTGGAGTAATCGTTAGATGCTTACAGCAAGCCATTATTTCTCATAATATATGCTCTAATACATGATATTGTATATGAATTCAATTTTTCTTATATGAATTAAATTTGATATGTATATACATTGATGATTGCAGCACAAACATAATGGAAGCACAATCGGTTAAGGAGGTATATGAAGAGATTGCAGATCATTTCAGTGAGACGCGTTATTCACAATGGAATTGTGTGCGCAACTTTCTTGATACATGCTGCGTAGGTGATTTAATAGGAGATATAGGATGTGGTAATGGAAAGAATATGTTATACAGAAATGATCTCCAATATATTGGATGTGATATTAGTGAAAGGCTAGTTAATATTGCTAGAAATAAAACAGGTAATGAGATTATATGTTCTTCTGGAACAAATCTACCATTTCAGAATGGACTGTTTGATGCGTGTATGTCAGTAGCAGTAATACATCATTTATCAACAGCAAATGAAAGAAAAAGATTCTTGGAGGAAATGGTTCGATGTACGAAGCCTGGAGGACAGCTCATGTTTACAGTATGGATGTTGGATCAACCATTAAAAACTAAATGGATTGCTCGTGGTAATGGAGATTATTCAATACCATGGCACAATAAATCAGGCACAATTTTGCAGCGTTTCTATCATTTATTTACCGAAGAAGAAATATATAATATATTGCCATCCAATTGTATTGTTGAAAAAATAGTGACTGAATGTTATAATTATGTGGTGATTTTGAGGAAGAATTTATATTAATAATATATTGATAACAATTAATCTGATTGATGGAATTACAATAAAGTATCCAAAACAGTATCGAGAGTTAAATAGAAGTATTTAGAATTGTTTGAATATCTGGTATAATCATACTCCATTTTTTCTGGATATTATATTAAATGCTTCCCTATTCCGATAAAGTATATAATATACCTATATTATACAGTATTATACATGTATTAATTGGTGTAATAACTATTTGGTATCCATATATAGGTATTGCTTTCTTGCTATATCAGTTTATACAATATATGCTAGATATAAGAGTCTTCGTTTTCAGTGGAGAAATAAAAAAGGGAAATAATATATATCATACAATATATAAATTATGTGAGATGTTCATTGGAATGATTATTGGTTATATTGCTCATTTATATTTTTCAGTAGTAATATATGCATTTCCAGCAATGCAATAAAGTCTTTTACATGTGGCGTTATTTATCATGGCATCATTAACATTGCACCATGCGCATTTGTTTGATGTTGATTTTTCTGTAGAATCGGTTGGTTCAGGTTGGAGTTGGGAAGTAGTATATACTAGAGTGTCATAGATTTGTTCGGCGGTGACAGTTTCCATTTTGAGTGCTATGTAATATTTGTATGACAGTCTCAATCAATTTTTTATATTCATATTAATTATTCGCTCCAGTCAATATAAATTCCATGATTGAATTCTTTATTTGTAAGAATATCTTTTTGTGATTTATATTCGATAGATAAATCGATAAATTGTTCTTTTAATCGTGAAATGGCATCCATAACTATTTTATACTTATTATCATTATTATTATCCAATTGTAGCATAATTGGATAATGATATTTTGTTTTATTTGTAGTGCTTGCTATTGAAATTATATTGTTGCGAATACGTGATACAAGCTGATTTATTGCTTCTTCTTGATGTTTTCTATCAGTTTCCTCCTTTAGAGATTGTAGATTAAGTCGTGTATAAATCGTATTAGGCTCCATTTTATGGTATGTTGTGGATACATACTATATAATCTAGATATATTCAATTTTTCTTCTCGATAAACCGCCGCGCTCCACGTTCCATTATTTCCATTTCCTTTGCAGATAATTGTTGGAGGTATTCGTTATAGTGCGACCGTTGTTCTGAAGAACATTTTATTATTGCATCTATTTTAGCACGAATTATACGTATATCCATATCTTCAAATGGGGTTAGTAGTATTTCTGGTTCCATATGTGAAGTATAATATATGTAATGAATGAACTCTTGTTGATCAAATTTGTGTGCGATATACGAAATGATAATACAGTTAGATAATAAGAAAATGTCGCAACAGCCATCGTCAGCAGTAGTATCTGCTCCGAAAGATATGAGTGGAAAAACGAAAGAATTTTTGCAGGGTGCTGCAAAAGGCATTAAAAGTGCATTTGATCTCCAGGCAGGTAGTACAAAATCAGGAGCAGGTCAGCTCATATTTGCATTAAAAATCCTTCTCATTGCAGTAATTGCTGGCCTTATTATATGGGGTGTTATAGCGCTTATAGAGTATGGTTTTGAACGTTATTCGAAGAAGTCCACAAAGCCGAATAATATGATAATATTGAATGATCGTATTGAACAGATTCGGCCAGCATATGAACAACGAAAGGATCGTGTAGGAGGATATAACGATATTCTAACAGCGACTCCACAAGATCAACGCGCCTTCGTAAATTATCATGTAATGACTACGAATATAACTGGATATATGGGTCCAGCACTTGATGGAGTTTTCCAGGAGAAGGAGGCAGTGCGGCGTGCATTCGATGTAGGTGTTCGTAATTTCGTAATACCAATTGATTATTTGGAAGAGGCACGCGATATTCCTCGTATAGTTGTACGTGATAGCGGCGGTTTCCTTCGTTCCAATAATACTGGTTCAATTAAAGAGGTAATAAAAGGTATTGCAGAAGTACGTGGTCGTAATAATGATCCAATAATAATTACACTCTATTTCCATCGACTTCCAGGTGAAACTGCCGCTTCAACCGCGTCACTGAATTATATGTCACGTGTTGCGGCTGCATTGGAACCAGTTGCACCATACCATCTTGGAATGACAAGTCAGGGTGATTATAGACGTCAAGGATTAGCTGATCGTCTGTTTATGAATGATATTGATGGTTATGAAGGCAATGTAATTATCATGACAAATGTTGATACAATGGGATTCCGTACAGAAGGACTATCATATAAACCGAAGGATGATCTCGACCTATGGACCAATCTCCGGATTTTTGGACACACGGAGACACCCACAACAACTGTAGGTATATATGGTATCATAGATAAGATATATTACTATACAAGTATTCCCAGTGAAAGTCGTGCAACAGTGAGTGATGAAACTCGGCAAAAGTTTACGGTGGCAATGGGTTATTCGCCAATTGAGTTACCTTCCGTTGCTGATACACAGGCTACAATGAAAACGGGTGTTCAATGTATGGCATACGATGTATTCACTGATATTGGTGAGAATGGAGAGGCGATAACGAAGGCACTTGGATTTGTGAAGAGTGGTTTTACATTGAAGGAGGAGCCACTCAGATTCAAACGTGCTGCTCCTATTGTTGCAGACACTCCACCTCCACAGATGAATGCGAATGGAGGACAGATACCTACACCGAATATATTCGCTTAGATCTAATATGTGTACTATAATGATAAATGAATAGAATGATTAATTAATAATGGAAGATACACCACCACTAAAGGTGCATGCAGGATTCTTAGATGAATTGAAAAAAATAGAGGATGCAGCCGCAAAGGCACAGGATGTATTGGATCGTGAGGCAGCTGCTGATCAGGATATACAGTTTGCGATAAATATTGTGGAGCGTTTCTTGCGTCGTCGTGGGCGTATATGTTATGGAGGACAGGCAATTAATGCGCATCTTCCACGTGTCATGAAATTCTATGATCCAGAGACAAGTGTACCTGATTATGATTTCTTAACACCCAATGCTGACGCAGATATTAAAGAGATTGTTGCCGATTTCCGTGCAGAAGGCTATAGAAATATATCAGTTCGTATGTGTATGCACGAAGGAACAACGAAAATATATGTGGAATATATACCTGTAGCGGATGTAACGGAGATTCATGAGGGATTATATAAAATTCTGTCGAAGAAGTCTGTGAAGATAGATGGAATACATTATATAGACGTGAATACGCTGCGTATGATGATGTATTTAGAGTTGAGTCGTCCGCGTGGGGAGGTGGGGCGTTGGTCGAAAGTATATGAGCGTTTATCGCTGTTAAATGCAGCGCGACCGATTCATACAGGGCATTGTGCGACGGACTTGGGTCTAGGTACACCAGAGGGACGATATGCAATAGATGGTGATGATTTTAATAAGATGGTGTATTTTTTAATGGAAAATAAGCGTATATTAGTTGGAGCTGCAGCGGTTGATTATTATAGGAAATTGGAGGGTAAGAAGAGGGCGCATGTAGCGCATTGGTTATTTTCTAGAAAGAAGCCCGTGATATTTTATTCACCAAATATACGTGCAGATTTAGATGAATTGAATGGTCGGCTTAATGGCGCGAAGAAGATGCATATAGAGGTTATTGAATCAGTGGGTGAGTTTATACCGAAGGTAGGTTTACTGTATGTAGGTGGTACTGCTGCTGCGGGTCCTCGTCGTCTGGTTGCTGCTGCTGTGCAACAGACTGCATGTCATGCATATATAACTGCTGCTGTGAATTTCCATGGAGATGAGAAGATACTGCGTATTGGATCAATGGATACACTGGCAACATTATATTTATCGCTAATGTTGTCACCTGTATTGGAGAAGAAGTTGAGGGCTCCATTATTATGTATGGCACAGGCTGTTGTAGAGATGGGTATGCGTATTAGAAGACATGGTTCTAAAACATCGAGAGTTCCATTTATTTCGCTACGTTGTGAGGGGCATCAGCCACGGCTACAGAGTTTGCTGCGTGAGAAAGTGGAGCGTATTAGGCGTGCAAAGGAGGAAGGTACTTCATCGCGGCGATCTAATAGTAGAAAGTCTTTCAAGAAAACGAAGAAGCGTCATGCAAGTTAATCATTTTCACCGCCAGCTTTTGCATCTGGTGCATATTCATTAATTACATCTTCTGTTTTACCTTTCTCCGCTTTGGTCTTAATTTCATTCATTTTATTGAAAGCTACATCGATAATGAGCATTTTCTTGATGTTTTCTGGTGTTTGTAGGGCGGCAGATATACTTTCCAGTTTTTTTAACATGGCATCTTTTTCTATTGGTGATAGTTGTTTGAAAGTCGGTGTATTGGTACTATTTGAATCATCTGGTACATTGCAGCATATAGTACGAAATGCTTCACTAATGAATGTTTCCTTTCTTTTATTTAATTGATCATTCATTTTCTGCATTTCATTTATAACTAAATCATATATTACATCCAACAAGTGTTGGTATTCTGTTGTATCTTTAACAAATGGTTGTATATCATCTACAGTAGGTTGCGGGTTTTTAGCGATAAATTCATTAAATGTGGCGTAGTCAAAAATTGGCAGTTTATTATTATCGCGTGCTTTCGTGGCGATTGTTAATTTTTCGCTGTTTTCTTCGGAACTTTGCTCTGATTGTTTTTTTATTTCTCGTTCCGCTTCATCAACTGATATTTGTTTAGCGCCTTTTAAGAACGCGGATGAACTTGTATCAACTGCTGTAGGTGATATTGTTTGAACCGAGGGTTGACGTTGAGTTTTCTCAAGCGCATCAGCCACTTTCATGGATTGTTCAGATAGTTTGTTAATGGTTTTAATGAATTCAGTAAGTTCACGAGGCATTTCTTCGGCAAATCCTTCAATCCGTTTATATAATTTGATAACAGTTACAATACATAATATAATAAACACAGTGATTAGTATAATATCAATATAATTCATTTTATAATGACTTTCTATAAAATGAATTATAAATATAATATATGGTATTTTCCGGAATAAGAACAATGGAAATAGATAGTAAAGTAATATATCATGCCATTTAATTCAGGTGATTATGTCAAGGCAAAAACTATTTTATCGCAATATGGTCGTTGTCCACAGGAAAGTGTAAATATGGCAGAGTATGTTCGATTTGTAGATATAGAGGGTGTAGCTGCATATGAATGGTCACAATGGCCTGCGAAAACGTCTGTAAATGTATCTGGAAATAGGTTACTGAATGTGAGTGGAATACATTTCAGTGATGGTACATATATAGGTCATGGATCTAGTTTTGATATATCATCTGCGGAAACAATTAAAATAACTGCGCCATTATTACAAACCAGTGCAATTTCTGTTACAACAGTGAATGGAGGGACACCATATACAACTGTACAAACTCCTCCACATCCTTCAACTTGGTCTACCTATGGAGCATCTCAAAATGTTTCCCTTTCAGGGCATTCTATTACAAATGTAAATGATATTTCAACAACCACAATAAATGGAGGGACACCATATACAACTGTACAAACTCCTCCACATCCTTCAACTTGGTCTACCTATGGAGCATCTCAAAATGTTTCCCT
>JACCDY010057151.1_pt1 | contig 25177 bp, 23 predicted proteins | sample 7446391 | NCBI WGS metagenome assembly JACCDY01 (sample SAMN15323451, study PRJNA562643) | freshwater metagenome | isolation source: river surface water | place: USA:Blue River Watershed | collected 2017-08-18 | reverse complement strand
GCGTCAAGGTGGGCGATGTGGTGGTCAAGATTGACCCCCGCTACTTCCGCCCCACAGAGGTAGAAACCTTGTTGGGCGACCCCTCCAAAGCCAAAGCCAAACTGGGCTGGACACCAGAAATTACGGTTCAGCAGATGTGTGCTGAGATGGTGGCTACCGACTTGCAAGAGGCCCAAAAGCATGCACTTTTAAAGAAGCATGGCTACAACCTCAATGTGAGTGTTGAGTAGGTGTTGGCCACCTGCTAGTCTTGGACAAAGCTTGAGGGGTGAAAGGCATTAGATTTGTCATTTTCATTGGATAATGCAAAGCTTTGCTTTGAAGTGAAAGGCGGTAGCGTGGCTGCAGCACTTAGCAAAGTATTCAATTTTTAATTTTGCAAACCCCGCACACCTTGCCCCAGCACATGGCCATCATCATGGATGGCAATGGCCGCTGGGCACAAAAGCGCCATATGCCCCGCACCGTGGGGCATGCCAAAGGGGCTGCGGGAGTTAGAACTTTGGTGGAGTTCTGTGCCAAGCAAGGTATTCCGTACCTCACTTTGTTTGCCTTCAGCACTGAAAACTGGAAGCGCCCTGAAGACGAGGTGTCTACATTGATGGGTCTGTTTGTTCAGTATCTTGAAAAAGAAATGGGTACCTTGGCGGCCGCAGGTGTGCGACTAAAGATCATTGGCGATATTTCTGCGTTTCCTCCAGAGTTGCAGACCCGCATTCAAGCTGCCGTTCAAATGACGGCTCATAACCAAGTCATCACCTTAACGGTGGCTGCTAATTACGGTGGGCAATGGGACATTGTGCAAGCTGTAAAAAATTGGCAGCAAGCCAACCCGTCAAGCCATGTGACACAGTTGTCGCAAAAGGTCTTGGCCCAACACCTCAGCACTGCGGATATGCCTGATGTTGACTTGCTCATCCGCACAGGGGGTGAGCAGCGCATCAGTAACTTTTTGTTATGGCAATCGGCTTATGCCGAGCTGTATTTTTCAGATGCACTTTGGCCTGAGTTTGACGAGGCCGAGATTGGCAAGGCATTGCATTGGTATGCCACGCGCGAGCGTCGTTTTGGTAAGGTAGCGCATGGGGTTTGACGCCTCTATTGCATTTGCCTTTGTCGTATCGCTGGCGCTATCTGTGGGCTTGGTGGCCACAGGTCACTGGCATGCTCGAGTGTCAGCAGATTTTGCGCATGGCATTCAAAAGCTTCACTTGGCCGCAACACCTCGAGTTGGGGGGGTTGCTATTTTTATGGGTGTGGCTGCAGCTTATATAGCTGCGTCTGCTGAGCGCGCAGCCATCCTTGGGCCCCTATGGATGGCAGGCTGCGTTGCCTTCGCGTTTGGCTTGCTTGAAGATTTAACCAAACGTGTGCCTGTGTCTACCCGTTTGTTGGCCACGATATTGTCGGGCGTGGTGGGATGGGCGATTACAGGCGTCTCATTGCATCGCATTGGTGTGCCGTGGGTCGACGTTGTGTTAGCTCATCAAGGTGCGTCTGTTGTCCTCACGGCCATTGCCATTGGCGGTATTGCCAATGCCATCAACATCATTGATGGGCTCAATGGTCTGGCAAGTGCCATGAAAGTCATTGCACTCACAACGGTCGCATGTATTGCTTTTGCAGAAAGTGATGCCAGCTTGGCCTTTGCCACCCTTGCTATTGCTGCTGCTGTGCTGGGCTTCTTTTTGGTTAATTGGCCCATGGGTAAATTGTTTTTGGGTGATGGCGGCTCATATTTTGGTGGCTTTGCTCTAGCTTGGTCTTGTGTGCTTCTGGTTGAGCGTAATCAATCAGTGGCACCTTTTGCGGCATTGATGATTTGTATTTACCCATTCATTGAAGTGCTGTTTAGCATCTACCGCCGCAAGCTCAAGCAGCTGTCGCCAGGGCAGCCCGACAACCAGCATTTGCACACCTTGATTTATCGCCGCTATGTGGTCACCGTAGCGCCTACGGTAAAAGAAAACTCAGTGGCCGGCATTATGGTTGCTATGCTCAATTTGCCGCCGGCCATTGCTGCTTATTACTTGAGACATTCAAACCTATGGGCTTGCGTTGCCTGTTTGGGCTTTTGTATGGGCTACGTGCTTATTTATCGGCGAGTTGTGAAATTTTCTTGGAATTAAGCAGTTGAGCGAACAAAATGAAAAACGCTCTACCTAAAGTCGCCCTCATCACCGGTATCACAGGCCAAGACGGCTCGTACCTTGCCGAGTTCTTGCTAGAGAAAGGCTACATCGTCCACGGCATCAAGCGCCGTGCATCTTTGTTCAATACCCAGCGCATCGATCACATCTACCAAGACCCGCACATCGAGCACGCCAACTTCAAGCTGCACTATGGCGACCTGAGCGACACCAGCAACCTCATCCGCATCGTGCAAGAAACTCAGCCTGACGAAATTTATAACCTCGGCGCACAAAGCCACGTGGCCGTGTCATTTGAGTCCCCCGAGTACACCGCCGACGTAGACGGCATTGGTACCCTGCGCCTGCTAGAAGCCATCCGCATCTTGGGCCTTGAAAAGAAAACACGTTTCTACCAAGCCAGCACTTCAGAGCTTTATGGCTTGGTGCAAGAAATTCCGCAAAAAGAAACGACGCCTTTTTACCCGCGCAGCCCCTACGCCGTGGCCAAAATGTATGCCTATTGGATCGTGGTCAACTACCGCGAAGCCTATGGCATGTATGCCTGTAACGGCATTTTGTTTAACCACGAAAGCCCACGCCGTGGCGAAACTTTTGTGACTCGCAAAATCACCCGTGGCTTGGCCAACATCGCCCAAGGCTTAGAGCAATGCCTGTACATGGGTAACCTAGACGCCTTGCGCGACTGGGGCCACGCCAAAGACTACGTGCGCATGCAATGGATGATGCTGCAACAAGACCAGGCTGAAGACTTCGTCATCGCCACAGGCGTGCAATACAGCGTGCGCCAGTTCATCCAATGGAGCGCTGAAGAATTGGGCGTTACTCTGAAGTTTGAAGGTAAAGGCGTGGATGAAACCGCCACCGTAGCCGCCATCAAAGGCGACAAAGCCCCCGGCCTCAAGGTGGGTGACGTGGTGGTCAAGATTGACCCGCGCTACTTCCGCCCTACCGAGGTTGAAACCCTGCTGGGCGACCCATCCAAAGCCAAAGCCAAACTGGGCTGGACGCCAGAAATTACGGTTCAGCAGATGTGTGCTGAGATGGTGGCTACCGACTTGCAAGAGGCCCAAAAGCATGCACTTTTAAAGAAGCATGGCTACAACCTCAATGTGAGTGTGGAGTAATTTAGTCTTGTAAATTAATAGCTTTGCGTTTCCTTTTCTGCGCTATTTGACTTTAAGCGCGAACACAGTTTAAAAATTGTCTCTTACTCATAATCTTCGTCGCTTATTCAAGCACATAAGTCAACGCCGGCGTTGGCAATTACTGGCATTGTTGATACTTATGTTAGTTGGTGCAGTGGCTGAAATGGCCACTTTGGGCGCGGTTGTGCCATTTCTCGCGTTGCTGTCGAATCCCACCATGGCTGTCAAGCATCCATTGGTACAGCAATTTTCTGGATTGATGGGTATTGACCCAGGCAATATTTTGTTATTTGCCGCCGTTGTATTTGGAGTCGTCGCTGTGGCCGCGGGGTTAATACGAGTGTTATTGGCATGGTCAGGTTTGCGTATTACTTACGGCATCGGCGCGGACATCGGCGGAGAGGTTTATCGTCGTACGTTGTACCAACCGTACAGTTGGCACCTTTCAAAAAATAGTAGTGAAATTATTGCGGCTATGGATAAGGTGAATATTGTGGTGGGTGGCATCATTAGCCCTATAGTTCATGCGGCTGTATCGCTTGTGTTCTCAATGGCTATTTTTATTATGTTGATGTCAATTGATCCGCAAACGGCACTAATTGCAGGTGTTAGCTTTTTTGTCTTGTATATGGTTACGACTAAGTTGTTCCGTCGTCGGCTGGCAGGCAACAGTAAAGCTATGGCTGTAAACAGCATATCGCGTGTTCAGGCCGTGCAAGAAGGACTCGGCGGCATACGCGAAGTCTTATTGGATGGTACTCAGTCTATTTTCCATCAACGGTTTGCTGAATTTGACGGTAAGCTTCGTCGTGCCGAAGCAGCTAACAACTTTGTTGCATCAGCTCCAAGATATGCCATTGAGGCTGTTGGAGTCGTGCTCCTGGTCGCGCTTGCTTATTGGTTGGCCGGTCGCCAAGGGGGACTGACTGGCGCTATTCCTGTGTTGGGCGCATTAGCCATTGGTGCTCAAAAACTCCTGCCGCAAATGCAACAGGTTTATAACAGTTGGTCTAGTGTTAATGGCAGTTGGGAGCAGCTACAAGATGTTCTTGAACTATTAGATCGATCTATTCCGATTGAATACGCTGAGTCAGATATTGACCGGTTATCAATGAATGCTTGCGATTTGACGATCAAAGGTCCCAATGTCCCGCTTATAGCCCTACGCAATATCAGCTTTACTTACCATGTAAACGCCCCTGATGTATTAAAAGATAGTAATCTTGAAATTTATAAAGGTAATCGTGTAGGCGTTGTGGGGGTAACGGGTAGCGGTAAAAGTACATTGATTGATTTGATCATGGGTCTCATTGATCCTACTGCTGGCCACATTGAAATAAATGGTAAGCAATTAAAAGACTATGGATGCCGACGCTGGCAAAAGCGCATTGCTCATGTGCCGCAGATAATTTATTTGGCAGATAACAGCATTGCTGAAAATATTGCCTTCGGCGTACCGTTCTCACAAATCGATCATGTTCGAGTGCGTGATGCAGCAAAAAAAGCCCAGTTGGCGGAGTTTATTGAAGCTTTGCCAGAGCAGTATCACACAAGTGTTGGTGAGCGTGGTGTACGCCTGTCTGGTGGGCAGCGCCAGCGTATAGGCTTGGCTCGTGCACTCTATAAACAAGCCGATGTATTGGTTCTAGATGAGGCAACCAGTGCATTAGATGATGTTACGGAAAAATCAGTTATGGATGCAATTAGTCTACTTGGCTCGGAAATAACAGTATTGATGATTGCTCATCGCGTAACTACGCTGCGAAATTGCAACATAGTAGTAAAACTAATGCCGAACAGTAGATTGCAACTCACTTCTTTTGAAGAAATATTAAAAACTTATGAGTCAAACTCGACAACCCCAGGGTATGGAGTATTAACCCCATGAAAGCTGTTATCTTAGCTGGTGGCCTAGGCACCCGCATATCGGAAGAGACCTATCTTAAACCAAAGCCGATGATTGAGATTGGTGGGAAACCAATTTTATGGCACATACTTAAAGCCTACTCTCATCATGGAATCAATGATTTCATTATCTGCTGCGGATACAAGGGGTATGTCATCAAAGAATATTTCGCGAATTATTTTTTGCACATGTCAGACGTCACCTTTGATATGCGTGACAACAGTATGCAGGTGCATCATCAAAACGCAGAGCCTTGGCGTGTTACTTTGATTGATACAGGTGAAAATACAATGACTGGAGGGCGTCTTAAGCGCGTCGCCAAGTATTTGCAGGACGAGGAAGCATTCTGCTTTACTTATGGGGATGGCGTTAGTGACGTCAACATCGGAGATCTAATCGATTTTCACAAAGCACATGGCCTCCAAGCTACTATTACTGCCACCTATCCGCCAGGGCGCTTTGGCGCTTTGGATATTCAGGCTGATCAATGCGTGACAACTTTTAAAGAAAAACCCAAGGGTGATGGCGGCCTGATAAATGGTGGTTTTTTTGTCCTTTCCCCCAAGGTGCTTGGTTTGATAAAAGAAGATCAAACAATTTGGGAGCGTGAGCCGTTAGAAGCGCTCGCAACAGCTAAGCAGCTCAAAGCTTATAGGCACGAAGGTTTTTGGCAACCTATGGACACGTTACGCGATAAAACTCATTTAGAAGAACTCTGGGCCTCTGGAAGTGCGCCATGGAAGGTGTGGGCTTGAATACCTTGTTTTGGCGTGGCAAACGCATCTTTCTCACCGGACATACCGGTTTCAAAGGAGGCTGGCTTAGTCTATGGTTGCAGCAACTTGGAGCCGAGGTGACGGGTTTCGCACTTTCGTCGCCTACTCACCCCAGCTTATTTGAAGTTGCAAACGTGGCTCAAGGCATGACGTCTGTTATTGGCGATATCAGAAACGCTCAAGCCTTGACCCAAGCGATGAATCAAGCTGCACCAGAAATCGTGATTCATATGGCGGCGCAGCCATTAGTCCGTCGATCGTATGTTGACCCGGTCGAAACCTATTCAACCAACGTTATGGGTACCGTGAACCTTTTTGAGGCGGTACGCCAGACAGCATCCGTACGTGCTGTGGTTAACGTCACAACTGACAAATGCTATGAAAACAAGGAATGGGCTTGGGGCTATCGAGAAAATGAGCCTATGGGCGGTTTTGACCCGTACAGTAGCAGCAAAGGGTGTGCAGAGCTTGTGACATCAGCCTATCGCAATTCTTACTTCAATTCTGGCCAAAAAAGCAGCGCATCAGTTGCGTTAGCAAGTGCGCGTGCTGGTAATGTAATTGGTGGCGGAGACTGGGCTGAAGATCGATTGATCCCTGACATAGTCCGAGCGATTGAGGCGGGGCAAAGTGTAAAAATAAGAAACCCGCATGCGACAAGACCTTGGCAGCATGTGCTCGAGCCGCTTAGTGGTTATCTCGTTTTGGCGGAGCGGCTATATGCAGAAGGTGCCGCCTTTGCTCAGGCGTTCAATTTCGGCCCTTCTGAGCAAGATGCTAGACCTGTGCAGTGGATGGTTGATGCGATGACCAAGCAGTGGACGGGCGATGCTAGGTGGCATATAGACGACGGTGACCATCCACATGAGGCGCATTACCTTAAACTAGATTGTTCTAAAGCACGATCAGCCCTTGGTTGGGTGCCCCGATGGAATTTGGAGCAGGCGCTGCAGTCAATTGTTGCTTGGCACATAGCTCATCGTGATGGTCAAAATATGAAAGAAGTTTGCGAACAGCAGATTGCTGATTATGTAAATCTTCGATAACTCCCTCACTATCAATTAACTCATGCAAAACACTAAAACTCAAAGTTTGCGCAACCAGATTAGTAAATTGGTTGATGAATATGCTGCCATTGCCCTTGCTCCAGCACCTTTTTTGCCAGGGGTAAGTGCTGTTCCTCCTTCAGGGAAGTTGCTAGACGCTACTGAACTGAAAAATATGGTTGAAGCAAGCTTGGATGGATGGCTTACAACTGGGCGTTTTAATGCTGAATTCGAAAAAAAACTTGCTACTTTTATTGGCGTAAAACATTTAATAACCGTCAACTCGGGCTCGTCAGCCAATTTGGTAGCTTTTAATACACTTACTTCTCCAAAGCTAGGCGAACGAGCCATTAGGCCGGGGGACGAAGTGATTGGTGTGGCAGCAGGTTTCCCAACAACAGTAAATCCGATTCTGCAGTTTGGTGCTGTGCCTGTGTTTGTTGACGTAGATCCACTGACTCACAATATTGCTGCCGACAAGATCGAGGCTGCCATAGGCCCCAAGACCAAAGCCATTATGTTGGCGCATAGCTTGGGTAACCCTTTTAATCTCGATGTGGTAACTGCCATTTGCAAAAAATACAACTTATGGCTGGTTGAAGATTGCTGCGATGCGCTAGGCAGCACTTATCGTGGGCAAATGGTCGGCACATTTGGTGATATCGCTACTTTGAGTTTTTATCCCGCGCATCACATCACCATGGGCGAGGGCGGCGCAGTATTTACCAATAACGACGAGCTCAAGACTATCGCGGAAAGCTTCCGCGACTGGGGCCGCGATTGTTACTGCCCGCCCGGTAAAGACAATACCTGCGGCAGGCGCTTTTGCTGGAGGCTGGGCGAACTGCCCGAGGGCTACGATCACAAGTACACCTACAGCCACCTAGGCTACAATCTCAAGATTACCGATATGCAGGCGGCTTGCGGTCTCGCTCAGTTGGACAAGGCTGCGCAATTCATTCAGGCGCGCAAGGATAACTTTGCTTTCCTAAAAGAGCGTCTGAAGGCTTGCGAAGAGTTTGTGCAGTTGCCGCAGACCACTGAGCACTCTGATCCATCCTGGTTTGGCTTTCCGATCACGCTCAAAGAAAATTGCCCGGTGTCTCGCCTGGATTTGCTCACCTATCTTGAGCAGAACAAGGTTGGGTCACGCCTTCTGTTTGCTGGCAATTTGGTGCGTCAGCCCTATATGCAAGGTGCTCACTACCGCGTGAGCGGCGAATTAGTTAACACTGATAATGTGATGAATAATACTTTTTGGATTGGCGTACAGCCTTCGCTTACGCAGGACATGTTGGAATTTGCAGCTCGCAAGATCGAGGCTTATCTCGGTATTAATTTTTGATTGGTTTAAGGGGAAATTTGTGGACTATATAACGCAACGTGATCGCGATTTGTTTGAGAATTTTTTCGTTTTAGAGTTGGCCAACAACCACTGGGGCGATTTAGATCGAGGTCTTAAGATCATCCGTGACCACGCCGCGATCGTTCGCTATAACAATGTCAAAGCGGCGATTAAATTGCAGTTTCGTGATGTCGATGAATTTATTCATCCTGAGTTTAAAGGTAATACGGAGAATCGCTACATTAAAAAAACCGAAGCCACTAAACTGAGTCGTGCAGATTTCGCTCGCATGGTTGAAGAAATTAGGTACATGAGTTGCATTCCGATGGCAACGCCATTTGATGAGGCCTCGGTGGATTTGTGTGTGGAGTTCGACATGCCGATTATCAAGATCGCTAGCTCTGACATGAACGACTGGGTCCTAATTGAAAAGATTGCATCCACCCGTCGTCCCACCATCGTGTCTACAGGTGGTGCATCAGAGAAAGACTTAGATGATTTGGTGCATTTCTACGAAAAGCGGGATATTCCGTTGGCCATTAACCATTGCGTGTCTCTCTATCCGTCAGAAGATGGTGAGCTTGAGCTTGACCAAATTGACTATCTTAAAGATCGTTATCCGAATCATGTGATTGGCCTGTCTACTCACGAGTACCATGATTGGCATTCCTCTATGCTTATCTCTTACGGTAAGGGGGTACGCACTTGGGAGCGTCACATTGACATCGACTTTGAGCAGGTGCCAGTCTCAAATTACTGCTCCAAGCCGGAGCAATGTGATGTTTGGTACAAGGCTTTTCACAAAGCTGCCGAAATGTGTGGAGGGCGCAGTCGTTCGAAACGTATCATTTCAAAGAAGGAAATCGAATATTTAGATGCGTTAGTTCGTGGCGCCTATGCTAAAAAAGATTTGGAGCCCGGTTATGTGTTTAGCAAAGAAGCCTTTGAGCGCGACTTTTACTTGGCGATTCCATTACGCAAGGGGCAACTTTCCTGTCGCGAGGTGCTAAACGGAGCGTCACTAATTAATGGCATTAAAGTAGACGAGCCGTTAACTATTGAGCACGTGAACGGTCCTTATAGTGAAAATGAAAGTCTCAAAAAGTTAATTTTGAATCGCGGTTTATAAATGCAAACGGTTGCAGAACAAATCGCTGACTGGTTGGTTCGGCAGGGCGTCGAACAGGTTTTCACTGTAACCGGTGGAGGCTCGATGTTTTTAAATCAAGCATTAGGAGGTCATCCGCAGTTACGTTGCACCTTTATGCATCATGAGCAGGCATGTGCGATGGCAGCAGAAGGGTATGCACGTATAGCAGGCAAGCCTGCCGTGGTCATGTTAACGACTGGGCCGGGCTCTATTAATGCATTCAACGGGGTGTATGGTGCCTTTACTGACTCTATCCCGATGATTGTGATCTCGGGGCAGGTGAAGCGTGAGACTTGTCTATCCTTTCATGACTTGCCGCATTTGCGTCAGTTAGGCGATCAAGAAGGCCCCACTGTTGCGATGGCTGCTCCTGTTTGCAAGAGCGCCACGCTCATTCGTAATGCGACGGACGTGCAAACCGTATTGCCTACCGCCTTTTCCCTAGCTATCAGTGGGCGACCTGGGCCGGTTTGGTTAGACATTCCGTTGGATGTGCAGTCTGCCAAGGTTTCGTTGAATATTCCCGATCCAATGACCGTTGAACCTCTTGCCAGCAGCGGGCTTGAGGCCGTATGTCTTTCCATTATTGATCGCCTCAAGAAGGCGCATCGCCCATTACTTTTGGGTGGTACCGGTGTGCGATTGTCTGGGGCTACTGCATCACTACTTAAATTGGTTGAGCAGACAGGCATCCCACTTGCAACAGCTTGGACGCATGATTTGATTGCGTCAGATCATCCATTATTCGCAGGCAGGCCGGGCACCATTGGTACTCGTGCTGGTAATTTTTGCTTGCAAAACTCAGACTTAATCATCGTAATCGGTTCACGGCTTAATATTCGACAAACCAGTTATAACTGGAATTCTTTTGGTAAAAATGCATGGATCGTGCAGGTCGATGTGGACCCCGCCGAATTGGCTAAGCCTGGTGTTCAGGCTCACCTGAGAGTGGAAGCTGATGCTCAGGTCTTCATCAGAAAATTACTTTCTATGCTAGAGCATGATGCGCTGCCTAGTTACGCGCCATGGGGCGCATGGTGCCGTGACATTGGGCAGCGATACCATGCGCGGCATGAACATCAGCAGCAGTCGGGCGGGCCACTCAATCCTTATGTGATTGTGGACCGCATCTTTCGTCAGATGCGAGATGATGATGTGGTCGCTTGTGGCAATGCATCAGCTTGCATTCTTCCCTTTCAAATGGCGCACCTAACTGCAAATCAGCGGCTTTTCAGTAACTCTGGTTCGGCATCTATGGGGTTTGACTTGCCCTCGGCCATTGGTGCTTCTTTTGCCGGCCAATCTGATAGTAGGCGACGAGTTATCTGCTTTGCCGGTGACGGTAGCCTGCAGATGAATATCCAAGAGCTGCAAACCCTCAAGACGACCGGACGCAATGTGATCATCATCGTGCTCAACAACGCCGGCTATCTGTCCATCTGGCAAACGCACGAGAACTTCTTTGGCCGTGTCATTGGTGCCACACCTGCGTCTGGTGTGGAGTTCCCAGACTTTGAAGCCGTTGCACGCGCTTACGGGCTGCGCGCGGCAACGATTGCTAACGAGTCCGATTTGCCCCGCATGGACGCACTGCTACAGGATGATGGCCCTATCCTGCTGAATGTCGTGGTAGACCCTCGGCAAGAATTTGTACCGCGCATCAAATCACGCGTGGATGTGAATGGAAAATTTACTACTCCAGAGCTGGATGATATGCATCCCTTTTTGTCCGCGGCAAAAAGGGATGCAGTAAACCATAGTGCTCAAATGGTAAAATCTAGTCAAAATTAAATAAATACCAAAATCATTCAATGAGAATATTACTTAACAAAAAAGAATTTAATGAAATAGGTTTTCAGATCATGCGTGACGCCATTTCTGATAATCTCTTATCAGAAGTTAAATCTGATCTTTTAATGGTGTCAAGACATCTCGGTGTACCGGAATACGTAAATTCGATAGATGCTGCTTGGAATTACTTCAAGCAGCATGATCGTGCCAAAGGCGGATTGATGTATAACGCATTTAAACGACTTCCTTCGGTTTATCGCCTGTCGTCAGATATATCGTTATTGAATAAAATTAGAAATGTTACAAAATTTGTTGCGCCAGCATTAATAGATGTGAATTGCAGAATTGACTCACATGGCGAGGAAAAATATTTGTTTGATTGGCACCAAGATTATTGGTTCTCTGTTTCATCGACAAATGCTGTAGTGGTTTGGATTCCACTTGAAAAAATTGACGAAGGAACTGGAGGTATAGAACTGATGAGCATGGCTTGTAGTGGAGATAAGGTGTATAAAACTACTTCGGGGAATAACTATAATTCGTATGCTGATGCAGTAAAATTAGCAGAAGAATTGCCTAGTTGCCCGATAATAGACGCGCCGATGGATGTGGGTGACATGTTGATATTTAAGTTCAATGTATTGCATCGATCGAAACCTGTCGTAGCCAAAGACCGTTCAAGATTTACTATGCAACTGCGATTTGTTGATTTGGCCGATCCACAATTTATGTTTAACAATTATAAGCCTGCCACGGTATCAGCGGTAGGCGTTAATTTAATGAGGGAAGGTAATTAATATGTCCATATGGGATTTGGAAAAATTTGATGCTCCATTAAGTCAAATGTATGGGGTTCAATCAGAAAAAGATAAGCTGTTTTGGAATGAATTTGAATCGATCTCGGTCAAATATCCTCACAGTCAACTTCATTATCAAACGCATTGGCCTGTCTATACAAAGCGTATTCTCTTTACACGATTTTTGGCGCATTATGAACTTTTCAAAATGACTCTTGATTTGCCAGGGAGTATCGTTGAGCTTGGTGTGTCTCGAGGCGTTTCTTTTTTCAGTTTCCATAAGTTTTTAGAGATTTTCCTTCCTATGGATACATCGAAGCGTGTTTACGGTTTTGATAGTTTCGAGGGCTTAACTGATTTTAACGAAAAAGATGGGAATTCATCTAGCGATGACTTGACAGACAAACGCACTGGTGGGTGGTCATCAGAAAGTGTAGAGGGAGAGCTTTTTGAGCTTACCAATCTTTTCAATAAAGATAATGTCCTGGCTCGTGAGCGTTCGCGGTTAATAAAGGGGCGCGTGCAGGACTCATTGCCAACTTTCATTGCGGAGACACCTGGTCTAAGAATTAATTTATTGCACTTTGATATGGACCTATATGAACCTACAAAGTATGCATTAGAACAATTGTGGGATCTGGTGGTTCCTGGGGGAGTCATTGTATTTGATGAGTACGGTCTTCCACCATGGGGCGGGGAAGCAACGGCTTTGGATGAGTTTTGCAGAGAGCGGAATATAAAGATTAATCTAAGAAAATTTGGCTGGTGTCTTACGCCAACCGCATACTGTGTCAAAGCATGACTTTGAGTGGATTTTAAACTTTACTAGAACATCAATCTGATGCTGACAAAACTCGAATCGCTTCTTGCTCAAGCCAAAGATCGACGTCCTAAAAATTTGGATGAAAATAAACCTATTTGGATCTTTGGTGCCGGTACATTTGGCAGGGATTTATATAGCGCATTAAAGAGTCAATGTTTTAATGTTGTAGGATTTGTAGAAACAAATCCAAATAATAAATCTGTATCGGGTTCGCCGGTTTTGGATTGGGTTGAATGGGCCAAGGAGCACAGTGATTCTAATTTATGCATCGGAATTTTTAATCGTAGTACGCCTATAAATAATTTGGAGAAATTGGCTCGCAATGCGGGAGCAAAAAACATTTTCTTGCCATGGGATATCTACCCCTTAGTTCAAAATGAAATGGGTTGGAGATTTTGGTTAAGTGATAAAAAGTGGTTAATGAAAAATACCGAACCAATTTTTGATGCTTTTGAGAGTTTGTGTGATGATGTTAGCAAGACATGCTTTTTGGAAATAATGGCATTTCGACTTGGTTTGAATATAAACTATGGGGATTTCTGCCATGCTGACAATCAGTACTTTAATGAGCTAACGCTTGATGCGTTAACGGATCGAGCTGTTAATTATGTAGATGCCGGTGCTTATAACGGTGACACATACTTGGAGTTGTGTTCGCTGGCTGATGTCCGCTTGGCATATTTATTTGAGCCAGATGTTAAAAATTATAAAGAACTTGTAATTAATTCTCGTGCTGCTGAGCGAGCTGTTTATTGTATTCCGGCCGGACTTTCGGATAAACATGAGGTCTTGAATTTTAATTCAGGTGAAGGAGAGGGTGGGGCAATTGCAAGTGAAGGAAAATCACATATTACAGTAATGAGTCTTGATGAGTTTTTTCAAAAACAGAAAGTGGACTTCATAAAGATGGATATTGAAGGTGCTGAAAAAAAAGCATTGACTGGTGCTGCTAATCTAATTAATGATTCATGTCCTGTAATTGCTGTTTCACTTTATCATTGCCCAGGAGACTTATGGGAATTGCCATTAACTCTGAAAAAAATATGTAACAACTATCGGTTTTATATCCGTCAGCATTACTTTAATACTTTTGAGAGTGTCTTGTATGCAATCCCTATTTTGAAATAGAGAGTGTTTTTGGAATCCATAGTCAGCTCTATAAAATAAAATTTTCAGACGCAATATAATAGAATTTTTCGTTCAAATTTAATTCCAAAGACAGTAGCATTAAATGTTGAAAATGCATCGTTGAGATGATTTTGGTTTTATTGCATTTATACTAATTGCGTCTGTTGCTTCCTGAATGTTATTTAAAACAACGCCTGCAAAAATCTTGCTAACTGGAGGCACTGGTTTCTTCGGCAAGGCTTTGCTGAGGCACTGGAAGAGTATGGAGGCGGTCTCTGAATCAATTCCCATGGTCACGGTATTGTCTCGTAATCCATATGCATTCCAGGCCAAACATCCTGACCTTGTCAAATGCCGTTGGTTGAATTTCGTGGAGGGGGATATATGCGTGAAGGAAAGTCTTCCGAAAAATTTGACGTTTACTCATGTTTTGCATGCTGCTGCAGACTCAACACTGGGTCCTCAACTGACGCCGCGGGAGCGGTTTGACCAGATTATCAATGGGACTCTTAATCTCCTAGAAATAGCTGTAAATTGTGGCGCTAGCAAGTTCTTGCTTGCAAGTTCGGGTGCTGTGTATGGTCCGCAGTCTCCTGAAATTGAACGAATATCAGAGGAGTGCAGTTCTGCGCCAGATTCGCTGAATCCATTTCACGCCTATGGTGTCGCAAAAAGAACGGCCGAACACCTGTGCTCGCTTTATCAACATGAGTATGGCTTAAATACTGTGGTGGCGCGCTGCTTTGCTTTTGTTGGCCCGGATTTGCCCTTCGATGTGCACTTTGCCATTGGTAATTTCATCCGAGATGCGTTGCATGCTGATGTCATCACAGTTCAAGGTGATGGTAGCCCTTTGCGCTCTTATATGGACCAGCGAGATCTTGCTCGTTGGTTGCTAGCATTGCTAAACGAAGCCGAGGGGGGGCAAGCCTATAACGTGGGCTCTGATCATGAGGTTAGCATTCTCGACTTGGCGCATATCGTGCGTGATGTGTTGGCTCCCCGCAAATCTATTCGTATCATTGGTGCTGGCAGCGCGAGTGCAATACGTAATCGATATGTACCGAGTATTGATAAGGCGCGCAAGGATTTGGGGCTTCAAGTGACGGTAGAGCTAGAGGATGCTATTAGATTCGCGGCTGCTCAATACCAAGGGTGTGACATTTGACTCAGGAGTTGAATGCAATTGTCTTTGACCTAGATGGGACTCTAATTGACAGTTCTATAGGTATTCTGAAAAGCTTTGAATTGGCTTTTACCCAGTGCGGTGTTATGCCCAAACAGCCTTGGACCACGGCCCTCATCGGACCGCCATTGCTTCAAACTCTTCGACTGCAGAGTTCCTCAAATGATCCTGACTTGCTCGAGTCGCTTCGACTTGCATTTGTAGCGAGCTATGACAGTTGTGGTTTTCGACTTAGCCAGCCCTACCCAGGGGTTCACGATCTGCTGCAATTGCTAAGATCAAAAAATATTCAATTACACATAGCAACAAATAAGCGGATTAATCCAACCCGATTAATTCTTGAGTATTTGGGTTGGTCAGATTTGTTTGATGGGGTATTTGGGGTCGATTCGTTTGAGGTAAAGCAAATGCACAAATCGAACGTTATACGTCATATCGTTTCTAATTTTGATCTGGCCCCAATGCGTTCTATTTATGTTGGTGATCGTTTTGAAGATTACGAATCAGCAAGAGCGGCAGGCTTGCCTTTTGCTTTAGCTAAATGGGGGTTTGAAGAGGCTGAATGTTTAGTGCCAGAAGAAACTATACGACTAGATCGTGTGGACTCCCTCAGGGGGTTAATCGAAGATCGTGCGATGTAAGTGATGGTTCAAATTTAATATTAAACATGGTTAAATATTTTACTAAAAAATGTTTTTGCAATAAATTGATAGGGTTAAGATCAGAATGAGAGTCAAGTTCCTCGGTAGATCTATCAGTTCAAAAGTCGAGCAACGGGGAGATTTGCTTTTATGTATTCTTTCTGAAGCCTGCGGAAGCGTCGTGGAAGTTGTAGATGATATTAAAAAAGCAGAACTGATAATAGTTTATCCCTATGTTGTTGGAGGGGTGTATTATCGAATACGTTGGGTTATGTCGATTTTATTTCGAAGATTGTTTGGTGTAAATGCAGATTTACGTTGGCTGCTTGGCGTGGGGAAAAAAAAAATTCTCGTTGTCTCACATGAAAATTTAGATCGTCCATACTGGTGGAATATGATAGGTCGTTTTTTGGTTGAGTCAAATGTGCCGCGACTAACTTTTTGGCCAAAAGAAATCGATCCGAAGGGTGTTAGATTTCCTTACTGGTATAACTATGTAGATTGGCCGAGTTATCCCCGTGATAACCTGTATCAAAGATTCGGACGGTTATATCAAATTCATGAACTTATGAGTCCACTAAAGACTGACGAGCATCGTGCTCCGTATGCAGTTGCTATTGGGTCGCATTATGATCACCCGCGTGCAGCTTTGCTTGATAGTGTTGCCAGAAAAATGCGTGTAGATTGTTTCGGTGGTATGGGGCTGAGTTTTACAGGTCCCAAATTGGATTTGATGCGTAAATATAAATATGCTTTCTGTCCTGAAAACTCTACCGGATATGGTTATGATACAGAAAAACTGCCTGAGGCATGGGTCGCTGGTTGTATACCTATTGGCTTTTATCTAAATCCTTATAGTGAATTTAATCCAGCATTGATGAATATTAACGTAGATGACGCGCTAGTGAGTAGGCTCCCCTTACTATTAACTGCACCAAGTCTAAGAGAAATCGAAGAATATGTCAGAGCGATTTTGCAGTAAGATTTCATTGATTATCCCTGTGTTTCAGGGGGGCGATCTTTTTTTAGGTGCTATTCAGTCTATTGATGATTCTGTTATTCCATTTGAAACGATTGTCATAAGCTTTAATGGGGCTAGCTCTGCTGATTACGATTTATTTGTTGCATACAAAGATGGTAAAAGGTTTAAAAAAGATTATCTTGTATATCGAACTTTAGAAGATTTGCAAGCATCAGATCATGCTAGATTTATTTTGGATAAAATAGCAACATCTTTCTCATTGGATTCATCTTTAATGTTTTTGGCTCATGACGATCGACTGTTAAACGATGCCGAAGAGAAAGTTTCTTTAGTTGATTTCATCTCTAAAGTTGACTCAAAATCTGTTTATTTTCCCTCGTATCATTGCTGTCAGGCTGGGCAATATGAAACTATAACTCATGTGTTAGAGCGGGATGTTAATTATACTTCGGATGAGTTTTTTTGGCTCACAATGCGTGAGAGCGTACCGACAAACATGTCCGGTATGATTGTGCCATTTCAAGCGTGGGTAAAGGCTTTGGAGTTCGTGGCTAAAAATAAAACAGGCGCAAGGTTTGAGCACATGTTATGTATTGGACAATCCGTTGAAAATGTACATTTCACTAGCCGGCTAAGGGTGGTTGTAGGTGAACGTCCTAATTCAGACGGGAAACTACTAAGTGATATTGATCATCGTAAGGCAGCGTTTGCCTATGTAATGGCATACTATAAAAATGGGCATTTGTCTGAATTTAAAAAGTATCCTGCATTTTTCTATCAACTCATTCGCAAGTCAGTGGCTTATTCCATGGCGAGAGTTAAGCATAGCTTTAATCTATATTAATCCCGCGGTTATTTATTTCATCAAACGGTAATACATCATGAGCATTTCATTCCAAATTCAACAGCACATCCTTCAGTTTTTAGTGAGTAGGGGCTTTTATGTTTCTAGAACCACTGAAGCATCAAGGCTGAAGCAGTTTGTAAAGCAATTGGCGCCTCGTAATTCAAGTAAACCATTGATTAGACTAGGTGGCGCAGGCGATGGCGGTTATTTGGTTCCGGATGATTTTGACGGCATTGGTGCATGTTTTTCGCCAGGAGTATCAGCCATTGCAAACTTTGAGCTTGCCATGGCGGAAAAAGACATACCTAGCTATATGGCCGATTATTCTGTAGATGGACCACCTTTAAAGCATCCCAGTTTAGATTTTGAGAAGAAATTCCTTGGTGTGACCAATGATGATATTTATATCACCCTGGGTGACTGGATTGCGCGTAAGGCGCAAAATCCATTTGATTTGATTTTGCAGATGGACATCGAGGGGGCTGAGTATGCGGTGCTTCTGGATGTGCCTGAGGAAGTGCTTCGGCGTTTCCGAATTTTAGTTATTGAATTCCATGGCCTCAATCGGTTGGCCGCTAATGCAGGCTTTGAATTAATAGAGGCCGTATTCATAAGGCTGGCTAAGCATTTTGATATAGTGCATATTCATCCAAATAATTGCAGCACTGTTTTAAAGTATGGTGAGGTTGAGATTCCGAGTGTGATGGAATTCACATTTTTACGAAAAGACAGGAATGAAGCTGTGGGGCACGCCGCAGAATTTCCGCATGTGTTAGATGAGAAGAATATGTCAGATAGGCCAGATGTTGTATTGCCAGGCTGTTGGCGCGGATGATGTATTTGCTGCTATATGGGCTGTTTGAAGCCTATTGGTGGCTTTATATAACTAGTTGTAACTTTGATTAGGCACATAATTAATTTCATACTCCGATGGCTACCTCCATCGCGATTGTTTGTATTGCGAAGATGGTTGTTGCTACGAGCTGGCGTGAGAGTGGCCCGTGGTGTTAGTTTTTGCGGAGGTGGTTGGATTTATGGCCCTGGGCTGTTACAAATTGGCAAGGGGACGTGGCTTAGTCCTGCGTGTGTATTTCACACACACAAAAAGGCTGGCATATACATTGGCGAGCGATGTGACATTGGTCCTGGTGTTGAGTTTGTAACTGGCGGACACATCATTGGCACTGTGCGGCGTCGTGCAGGAGAAGGTACAGCTAAGTTAATTGAAATTGGTGATGGTTGTTGGATTGGTGCGCGTTCGATAATCTTAGGTGGAGTTCGTATAGGTGAGGGTAGCGTGGTTGCTGCTGGCAGCGTGGTAACGTGTGATGTGCCTAGCAATGTATTGGTTGCCGGCGTTCCAGCTCGTATCAAGAGGAATTTGGAATAATGAAAGCCCCTTCGCTTTTGGATAAGCGTCCAGTGGTCGTGATTATTTCCAATGCGATAGATGATGTAACTCGACTCGAGCGCGCTATCAACACCGATAGCCCGGCCGCATCCCGTAAGGTCTTTATGATGGCGCGAGCTTTGAAAAGTGTTGGCGTGCGTCCGTATGTTTTTAGTTTGGGGCGTGGTCATGCCAATGGTAAATGCGACTATTTCGCTGCAAAGGTTTGTCGCGTGGATGGTGTGATAACAATATATGCACCATTTTCTCATTTAAAGGGCTATTCCGAATTGTTGTCATTGTTCGGTTTGTTAAGGCCATTGCGCCGCTTAACCCGTCACTCGCAACGCGCAGTTATTTTTTATAACCGTATCACTGCATACTTATTGCTGTTAATGGCTGCCTCACATTTGGGTTATCGCAGCTATCTTGATTTAGAGGATGGTGAAGTGGTCAACGGAGGTGGGCTTAAAGCATGGATTGCTAAAGTTGTTTCCGCACAATTCAATCGTTATTGTTGCAATGGCGCACTGTTGGCATGTGGGGCGCTCGCTTCTATGACAACTTTAAGGCCGTTGCACCGTTATTACGGCACTGCCAATGGTGAGATAAATCCAGATCGTTGGAAGTCTGACAGCATTGCTTGTTTGATGTCCGGTACGCTAGCAATGGATACAGGGGCCCCGATGTTGATAGAGGCAATCCGGCGCATGCGTATTCGTCGGCCTGAGTGGGTGTCTAAAGTAAGTTTTGAGGTAACAGGTAAGGGGGATAGCTTGGTTGAGTTTCAGCAACTAGCTGCCGAGCCTGGTCACCCTTTGGTTAAGGTGCATGGACGTCTCTCAGATGTACGATACCGAGAAATATTGAAGGCATGTGAAATCGGCTTAGCGCTTAAGCCGGTAGGTGGTGTGTTGGCGGATACGACATTTCCTTCTAAAGTTATCGAGTTCGCTAGTTCTGGTCTATTGGTGTTGTCGACCGATATAAGTGATGTACGTAGCCTTCTCGGTGAGGGGGCGCATTTCCTTGAGCGCAATGACCCAGATTTACTGATAGAAAGATTAGGCAAAATAGTCAAAGACCGAAGTTCTGCGGAACTCTGCGCCACACAAGGCCGTCTTGCAGTCGAGCGGCAGTGCGCTCCGCAAGCAGCAGGTATGGCACTTCGTAATTTTCTTTTTGAAGCGGGTATATGAAGCCTGAGATAAAAAGAATTGTTGCTTGGCATCCGGTTTTGACGGATCACCAAGCTTATACATACCATGAGTTATCACGCCTCAGTGGTTTGCCAGTAGTAGTTCAAGTTGCTTCATTGGAAGATGAGACACGTCGGGCTCAAGGATGGACAGATACTCGAGTGACCAGCATAGAACGACAGCTCATTCCTGCGAGAGATTTTTTGAGTCATGCATTACGCTATTTAATAAAGAATCGCGAGCAAATTCACATTTTTGGTAGTGCCTTTGAAAGCCTGCGCATGACGTTGCTGCTTTGGGTCGCAACATTACTGAGATTGAATTGCTACATCATCTCAGAACCGTACTCGCCAATTCCATATGGCTATTTCAACGATAAAAGTGCATTTGCAGAGCGATTGAAAGTTTTCTTTCGGCCCAAGTTATACCGTTTTTATATGTTGGCGCTTCGCCGTGGACTAAAGGGTATTTTTACCATTTCAAGTTTGGCTGCCCAGCAGTATGAAAATGCCGGTATGCCAAGCGATAGATTGTTCCCATTTGGTTATTTTGTTCCATCTGAGAATGTGACTGATTTTGGTGCAACGGATCATGCCGAAAATGTGCAGTTGCGAATGGTATTTATAGGAAGTCTCATTGCACGAAAAGGCTTACCTACTTTGATAAACGCCGTACAAAAAGCTTTGAGCAAAGGTGTGAGTTTGCAGTTAGATGTTTATGGTCCAGGTGATATATCAACATATGACTTCGGTGCAACGAGTATTCGATATATGGGATGTATACCTTTTGGTGGAGCACAGCAAGTATTGAAAGCTTACAACTTGTTAGTATTGCCAAGTTATTATGATGGTTGGGGTGTAGTAGTCAACGAGGCGTTATGCGCAGGCGTACCGGTGTTGTGCAGTGATCAAGTCGGTGCTCGCGCGTTGGTCGAAACTTTCAATGCGGGGCAAGTTTTTCCATCTGGAGACGTGGAAGCACTTGCTGTGATATTAGTCGGTTTAGCAAATGACCCCGCACGACTTGAAAATATGAGGTTGGCAAGTATCGCCGCTGCAAAGTCAATTCAACCGACAAGTGCTGCCGCTTACATGTTGCAAGTCATGTTGGCTGAATCGGATGTACGTTCTGATATTGTTTCGCCTTGGTATCGGGATTCTTGACAGATGAGTCTGTACAACTCTTCTCACAATAAAGTTCGACTGCATTTAACCAATGTCGCGGGAATAGGTGCATCACAGCTGTTAGAGTCATTGCTGCCAGCGCTAGAGCGGGATGTGCGTGTGACTGTCGATCGTATTGAATTGCCAGACCGCGGTAAGCTTGCGGCTTATCGAAGTAGTAATCCCGCAACCCAAGTGGAAATTTATCGACGATGGCTGCCAAACGAATTGTCTAGACTGTTGGAGTGCACAATCCTTGCTGGTCGTTTTGATGGTGATTCGCCTTTGCTGGTCTTGGGCGATATGCCATTGCGTTGTCGCGGACAGCAAACTGTGTTTGTTCAGCAGTCTAATTTGCTAAGACCAACGCGAATCAAATGGCAGCCTTGGATGCTTAAGTATGCGATAGCAAGATTAATTTTCCGTTTGAATTTAAAGAAGGTACATGCTTTTATTGTTCAGACCGACGTAATGCGTGAGGCACTCGTAAACACCTATCCCAGTTTAGCTGGACGAGTTCATGTGGTTGCGCAGCCAGTGCCATCTTGGTTGATGCACAGGGAAATAAGACGCAATGGTAGAGTTGGTTCTAATGCCAGCGGGCTAGATTTGATATATCCAGCCGCAAGATATCCACATAAAAATCACAAATTGCTTGCCAAGATTGATTCTGAAGTTTACTGCCCAGTTAGCCGACTAACTCTAACGATAAATGCAATCGACAATCCTGCGGCGCACCTTCCATGGGTTGAGTGTTGTGGCTTTTTGAGTTCACAAGCTATGGTTGAAGCATATTCAAGGGTAGATGCTTTACTTTTCCTTTCAAAGGAAGAGAGTTATGGCTTTCCACTGGTGGAGGCTATGTTTGTCGGCTTGCCGATTATTTGCCCCAACCTGCCTTACGCACGCACGTTGTGTGGAGATAAAGCAATTTATTTCAATCCAGATGATGTAAATAGTTTGCAATCTGCTATTCAAGAACTTCAGTCTCGTTTGAGTAATGGCTGGTGGCCAGATTGGGAAAGCAGTTTAATAAAAATGCCATTAAATTGGGCTGCAGTAGCTAGTCAAATGCTAGAAATTGCGTGCGATAAAAGGACGTTTCAATAGTGAATCATGGTTTGCGCATTTCGGTTGTGACCGCAACTAGAAATTGTGTTGCTACGTTGGCTGATTGCCTTGAATCGGTTTCAAAACAAACCTATTCAAATGTTGAGCATGTCGTTGTAGATGGTGCAAGCACTGATGGTACGATAGAAATAGTTCAACGATTTGTTGATACCGTTGCTATTTTTAAGAGCGAGATAGATCAAGGTATTTATGACGCGTTAAATAAGGGCGTTCGTCTAGCTACTGGCGATGTGGTTGGTTTTTTACATGCTGATGACGTCTTTGCGGAAAATGATGTGCTATTTAAAATCGCCAAGGCTTTTGAAGATCCAATGGTCTGTGCTGTGTATGGTAATTTGGAGTATGTCAGTCAAAATAATCTAAGCAAAGTCATTCGTCATTGGAAAAGTAAGTCATTCAATAGACGAGATTTAGACTTTGGTTGGATGCCCCCTCATCCAACTTTATATGTTCGACGTGAATGGTACTCGCGGATCGGTGGGTTTGATGTCAATTACAGTATTTCTGCAGATTATCTCAGTATCTTAAGGTTGTTCACACAGTCAAGCTTTAATTCAGTTCATATACCAGAAGTGCTAGTCAAGATGCGTCTCGGTGGTGCTAGTAATAGGTCACTAATGGCGGTCATTCGAAAAACAAAAGAAGACTGGCGAGCTTTACGTTATTGCCACTTTTCTGTATTAGGTGCTGTGCGCGCAATCGCATGGAAAAACTTGAGTAAAGTAAAACAGTTTTTTTAAATGGTTATCTAATTTATTTCCTATTTCCTATTTCCTATGTCAATATTAGTAACAGGCTGCGCAGGATTTATCGGTAGTAATTTCCTTGACACATGGATGTCGTCTTCGGACGAAACCGTGGTGAATTTAGACAAGCTCACCTACGCAGGCAATTTGGCCAACTTGGATGCCCTCAAGGGCGACAAGCGTCATGTTTTTGTGCGGGGTGATATTGGCGACCAAGCATTGGTGAGCAAGCTGTTGGCTGAGTACAAGCCCCGCGCTGTACTAAACTTTGCAGCCGAAAGCCATGTAGATAGGTCTATCCATGGCCCTGGCGACTTTATTGAAACCAACGTGGTGGGCACGTTCAATTTGCTAGAAAGCGTTCGCGCTTATTGGCAAGATTTGCCAGCGGCAGAAAAAGAAGTTTTCCGCTTTTTGCATGTGTCGACCGACGAGGTGTATGGCACGCTGCTGCCCACCGACCCGCCGTTTGCAGAGACTAAAGCGTTCGAGCCCAACAGCCCTTACTCAGCCAGCAAGGCTGCTAGTGACCATTTGGTGCGCGCATGGCATCACACCTATGGCTTGCCTGTGCTGACCACGAATTGCAGCAATAACTATGGGCCATATCACTTTCCGGAAAAGCTGATTCCCTTGGTGCTGCTAAATGCCTTGGCTGGCAAGCCACTGCCCATTTATGGCGATGGACAGCAAGTGCGTGATTGGCTGTATGTGGAAGACCACTGCCGTGCCATTGCCCGAGTACTAGAAGCCGGTAAAGTAGGCGAGACCTACAACATTGGTGGCTGGAACGAAAAGACAAACCTTGAAGTGGTGCACACCCTGTGCGCCGTGCTTGACGAGCTGCAGCCCCGCGCAGATGGCAAACGCTATGCCGAGCAAATAACCTATGTCAAAGACCGGCCAGGCCACGACCGCCGCTACGCCATTGACGCCCGCAAGATTGAGCGCGACCTTGGCTGGAAGCCACAAGAAACGTTTGAGACCGGCATCCGTAAAACCGTGCAGTGGTATTTGGCCAACCAAGCATGGGTAGAAGGCGTTACCAGCGGCAGCTACCGCCAGTGGGTGGGTAAGCAGTACGGTGTCTAAATCTATGCTCAAGATTTTGCTTTTGGGTAAGAACGGCCAAGTAGGCTGGGAGCTACAGCGCAGTTTGGCTCCTTTGGGTGAAGTGCTGGCGCTGGATCGTCACAGTTCCAGCTATTGCGGTGATTTGCTCAAGCCTGATCAATTGGCACAAACTGTATTAGCCTATCAGCCAGACTTCATCGTCAATGCCGCAGCGCACACGGCTGTGGATAAGGCCGAGTCTGAGCCAGAGTTGGCGCATGTATTAAATGCTCAGGCCCCTGCTGCTTTGGCCCAAGCAGCAGCGCGAGTTGGCGCATGGCTGGTGCACTATTCCACCGATTATGTATTTGATGGCAGTGGCACGCACGCCCGGCAAGAAGGAGAGGGCACGGGCCCATTAAGCGTGTATGGCCAAACTAAGCTTGATGGCGAAAATGCGATTGTGGCCAGTGGCTGCAAGTATTTGATATTTCGCATCAGCTGGGTGTATTCCGCGCGCGGCGGTAACTTTGCCAAAACCATGTTGCGCTTGGCACAAGAGCGCGATCGTTTGACCGTTATCAATGACCAACACGGTGCGCCCACAGGCGCAGACCTGATTGCCGACGTCACAGCGCACGCCATGCGCCGTGTGCTGAATACGCAAAATATTTCATTCGGTGGCGTGTATCACCTAGTAGCAGCCGGCGAAACCACTTGGCATGGCTACGCAACCCATGTGATAGCGCAGGCAAAAGCTTTCAAGCCAGAGCTTGGTT
>JACCDY010607617.1_pt1 | contig 25225 bp, 22 predicted proteins | sample 7446391 | NCBI WGS metagenome assembly JACCDY01 (sample SAMN15323451, study PRJNA562643) | freshwater metagenome | isolation source: river surface water | place: USA:Blue River Watershed | collected 2017-08-18 | reverse complement strand
GTGGTCGCGTTGATCGCGTACACGTGGTTGTACGAGGTGGTGACATACATCACGCCATTGGCGACGATCGGTGCGGTTTCCATCGACTCGACGATGCCGGTCTGGAAGACGAACGCCGGGCGCAGCTTGGCGACGTTGCCGGTGTTGATCTGGGTTGCCGGTGCGTGGCGGGTCTGCTCGTAGCTACCGTTCGGGTGCAGCCAGTTCTTTGCGTCCTTGCCTGCTGCGTTCAGCATCGATTGCGATACGCCGCCGACGTTCGGCATCGGAATCGCCTTGATGCCAGCGCCGGCGATCGGTTCTTGCGCGTAGGCCGAGCCTGCAACAACCAGGCCGGTAGCGGCAAGCGTCTTCAGCATCTTGTTCAGTGCCATTGTGCTTCCTCTCTTGGTGGGTTTTAGTATCAGTATCATCCAGCGAACCCCAGGATGCCGACATGAACCGGTAGGGTCACATCTGCTATCGTTGGCCGTCTTGTAGGACGTCAGTAGGCTTGGACTTTATTATTGACCGCAATAAAAAAGACCGTATTATTGCGCCCGCTGATCGTAGTACCTGTTCAACTAATTGGCAATAAAAAAGAGCATTGGGACAAGGTTTTTTTATGAAAGCTTTCACTCGCATTTTCGCTCTGTGGACGACCCTGTTCGCAGCCATGTTTTTTTGCGGCGCAGCAAGCGCCCAACCTGTGGATAACCCGCATCAGCAAACCCTGGCGGCCGTTCGTGCAGGAAATCTGCCGCGATTGCAGGAGTTGATCGAGAAATACGGGGCCAACCTGAACTCACGCAACCGCGTGGGCGAAAGCCTGCTGATGATGGCCATCAAGTCCGGCAAGGCAGATATCGCCAACTGGTTGGTTGATCACGGCGCAAATGTGCATACGCCGAATACATCAAAGGTGACGCCATTGATGGCCGCCGCTTTCAATGGCGACCTGACGATGGTCAATCGACTGCTCGACAAAGGTGCCGACATCAAGGCAGAAGATCAGCTACACAAGACCGCGATCGTATACGCCGCAGGCAACGGGCATACCGAGGTCGTGGCACGTTTGCTGAAGGCGGGCATTGATGTGGATGCACGCTATCCGAATGACTTGACTGTGCTGATGTGGGCAGCCGGTCAGGGGCATGCCAAGACAGTCAAATTCCTGCTGGGTGCAGGCGCGGACAAAGTGCTCAAGGACAATCGTGGCAAAACGGCATTCGACATCGCCGATGAGGCAGGTCATCTGGACGTGAAGAAGGCCTTGTCCGGCGAATCCTGAACCTGGCCTGTTGCAGGCAAAGGCCAACAAAAAAGCCTGATCGTTGATCAGGCTTTTTTGTTGGGCGCTGGCGGTCGATTAACGCTTCTTGAGCTCAACCTCGATTTTCGAGAACCAGCTGGCGACGTTATCGATGTCGGCATCCGACAGCGGCTTGGCGATCACGTTCATCACTTCATTGTGGCGCTTGCCATCGCGGAAATGGCGCAGTTGGCTGGCCAGATAAATCTCGGACTGTCCGGCCAGAGATGGCGTGCCTGGCATTGTCGACAGCCCATTGTCGCCGTGGCACATCATGCAGCTCTGGGCGACTTTGGCCCCCGCCTCATTGTCATTGGCCAGGGCGTTGAAGGTAAGGCCGGCACATAACAGGCCAGCAGCGATCAGGGAAACGGATTTCATCGGGACACTCGGAAAATCAAAAGGAAAATCGGGTAAACACTGGCACGACCGTGGGTCTCAAAGCCTCCGGGCCAGCGCCACAAGGAAGATACATCAAACGCGAAAATCGTGTCGGAGGCAACGCAATGGGGTCGGATATCAGATGAAAAATTTCTGGCGTTGCGACCTCGCCCGACAGTCGCACCGATTTCGAAATAAGAGACTGCAAAACAAAATCGCCCGCCACGATGATTCGCGGCGGGCGATTTCTTGCAAATGAAGCGGGCTTGTGGCCCGCATCACGGATGCGTCAGGCTGGATTAGTTGCCGGTGTAGCTGATGCGATAGATCGCGCCAGCGTAGTCATCGGAAACCAGGATCGAGCCATCCGGCAGGTTGGCGACGTCAACCGGGCGGCCGATGGCGCGCTTGGTTTCTGCGTCGATGAAGCCTTCTGCGAAGACTTCTGCCTTGCCAGCGGTGCCGTCAGCATTCAGCGGGACGTAGTTGACCAGATAGCCGCTCGGCACGGTACGGTTCCACGAACCGTGCGATGCCACGAACATGCCGCCCTGATACTTTTTCGGGAACGACTTGCCGGTGTAGAACGACATGCCCAGCTGAGCCTGGTGAGCCGGGAATTCGACTTGCGGGAAGATCGCGCCAGCCGGCTCTTTCATGTCTTTCAGCTCCGGAGCGGCGCCCGAACCTGCCACCTTGAAGTGACCGTTCCAGTACGGGAAGCCGAAGTGCTGGCCTGCCTTGGTGATGCGGTTCAGTTCGCCCGGCGGGACGTCGTCGCCCAGACCGTCAACCTGGTTGTCGGTGGTCCAGATGGTCTTGTCTTTCGGGTTGATGTCCATGCCGGCCGGATTACGCATGCCCATTGCATACGTTTCCTTGCCCGAACCGTCGAACGGGTTCAGGCGGATAACGCCGCCGATACCGACTTTGTTGTACAGGTCGATCTTGTCCTTCGGCTGCACGTTGTACGGCTGGCCCAGGGTGATGTACAGCTTGCCGTCGTCAGCCACTTTGCAGGTACGGCCGGTGTGGTTGTACGACTGCTCTTCGACCGGGATCAGGTTGCCTTCAGCCACGGTGGTGATGACGGCGACGTCCGGACCTTCGTAGAAGTACTCAGCGGCCGGGAAGTTCAGGACGCGGTTCGATTCGACGACGATCAGGAAGCCGTCCTCGGTCCAGCAGACGCCGTTCGGTTTCTTGAACTTGATCGACGGAGCGAAAGGCTTGACTTCGTCAGCGGTCATGTCGCCGTTACGGTCGGTGACTGCCCAGACGGTGGTCTTGCGGGTACCGACGAACAGCATGTTGGTCGACGGAGCAACGGCCATGTAACGCGCATCCGGAACGACTGCGTACAGTTCGATCTTGAAGCCTTCCGGCAGCTTGATCTTCTTCAGGTTGGCCTTCAGCTTGTCGACGTTCGCGCCGGTTTGCGGCACGGTCGGGATGTCGATAGCGGTGTTGGTGGCTTTCATAGCCGAGATCTTTTCCAGATTCTCGTCTTTAGCAAAGCTGGGGGCCGAGAAGGCAACCAGCAGAGCCGATGCCAGAACGCTCTTCACGAAAACGGTGGATTTGGCCAAGGTATTCTCCGATTGGTTTTTTATAGACAAAACAATTAACTACTCAGGGGCCCGGGCAGGATTTTCATTAAAATTTTTACAATCTTGGAAAAGAAAATCCTGCCATATTGCAAGTGGGCTCTGGACTATATGACTTGCTTATAACGAGTAACAAGTGAATTTTTTTCATCAGTAACTGCCGCCTGTCCTGAACGCAGAATCGCATTCCGCCCAATGAAAAAACCGGCTGGGGCATCGTGCCGCCAGCCGGCTTTTGAGGATCGGTCTGGATGACGGGACTTACCGGATGACGACGCCCCAGGGCAGTTCGCCAACCTTGACTTCGCCCAGCGATTTCAAATCGACAGCGTCAATCACCGAAACCGAATTCGAGCGGCCATTGGCAACATAGAGCTTCTTGCCATCCGGTGTGATCGCCATGTTCCAGGGGCGCTTGCCAACAGGGATGGTGGCCAGAATGCTGTTGTCAGCGGTATCGATGGCCGACACGGTGCCATCCTTGCCATTCGACACGAATACCCGGCTGCCATCCGGTGCCATCGTCACGCCATTGGCGAAGTTGCCGGTCTTGATCTCGGCGATCACTTTGCGCTGCGCGACGTCGATCGCATACACGGTACTGGCGATTTCGCAGGCCACATAGGCGACCTTGCCGTCAGGGCGGAACGCAATGCCGCGCGGGCGATCGCCAACTTTCACGGCGGCGATTTGTTTGCGCTTTTTGACATCGATGATGTCGACGCTGTCAGCCTCTTCGGCCGACACCATCATCAGCTTGCTGTCCGGGCTGAACACCGCATGCTCGGGATTCTTGCCGCGGGTCTTAACGGCAAAGACTTTCTTGCCGGTCGAGGTATTGATGAAGTTCACCGAGTTGCTGATCTCGGACGCCGCTGCAACCCATTTGCCATCGGGCGAAATGGACACGCCTTCGGGCGACTCGCCGAGCTCAATCTTGCCCATGGCTTCGCGCTTGTCGACATCGACCAGTACCAGCGCATTGTGCGGCTGGTCGCTGACATAGACGGTCTTGCCATCTTTGGATACGGCCAAGCCGCGCGGCTTGTCACCGGCCTTGATGTCGGCGACGACAGTATCGGTTTCGGTATCGATGACCGAAAGGGTGCCCGATTTTTCATTCGGGACAAAGGCAAAGGGGGCAGCCAGTGCGGCCGTCGACAGCGTAGCGATGGACAGAGCCATCACAAAGTGTCGGTGTGCGATCTTCATTGCTGAAACAGTCTCCGATTCTTGGGTTGGAATTTGGAATCGTCAAGGATAACCGAAGAGCGACCAATTTGGCTGCGAGGTATCCCAAAGTCTTTGCGCCTGAAGCGCACCGCGATTTCGGGTACGATGGCTCCCCTGTTGAATCCGTGCACTACTTGTGACGGATCTCCCGCCCCGCCCACCGACCAGAACCCATTACAGGTAGCCCCCATGTCTGAAGAATTCAATGAGCACGATTGGCGTCGCTTCCTGCGCAGCGTTGGCGAAGATCCGGATCGCCCTGGCTTGGCAGAGACGCCGGCGCGCGTGACCAAGGCCTGGAAGCACTGGACCTCCGGATACCAGCAGAATCCGGCGCAAGTCATGAAAGCCTTCGAGGATGGGGCCGAGGATTACAACGAGCTGATCGTGGTGCGCAACATTCCGGTGTATAGCCATTGCGAACACCACCTGGCGCCCTTCTTTGGCCGAGCGGTGATTGGTTATTTGCCGTCCGGAAAAATTGTTGGGTTGTCCAAGCTGACCCGATTGATGGAGTGTTTCTCCAAGCGGCTTCAGGTACAGGAAAGGCTGACCATGCAGGTGGCTAACGCGCTGATGGAAGTGCTCGAGCCGCGCGCTGTGGGGGTGATGATTCGCTGCCGCCACTTGTGCATGGAAAGCCGTGGCATCAAGACCAGCGGTGAAGAGACGGTGACCTCGGCCATGCTGGGCCAGTTGCAGACCAACCTGGCGATGCGCACCGAATTCCTCGATCTGGCGCGCGAGGATGCCTCGCGCTGGTAAGACCATCGCGCCCGCGCAAGGCGGGCGCGGGTTGCTTACTTGTCCTTCTTCTTGGATTTTTTCTTTTTCTTCTTGATTGCGAGCATGGTGCCGCGGCACTCATCGCTTCCGCAACGACAGGCATACGCTTTCTTCAGCGCCTTGCTCATCTTTTCGTCGATCACGAGGCCGTAGTCGTAATTCAGTTCCTCGCCACGCGTGATGTCGCGCAACGCATGGATGTAGACGCGTCCTTTCTCTTCCTGGGCTTCGCAGTTCGGCTCGCATGAATGGTTGATCCAGCGTGCGTCATTGCCCTCGTCGCCGCCATCGATCAGCTTGCCGCTCTCAAGGCTGAAAAAGAAAGTGTGGTGCGGATTCTCCGGGTCGAGGCCGAAACGCTTGTCCGCCTGCTTTTCAGTGATGCGCTTGCCCTGATATTCGATGATGCGCGCGCCGGCCGGAATCTTGCGGGCGGCGAATACGCCGTTGCCATGGACCTTGGAATTGCGAACCTTGAAGCAGGACTCGGATAGCAGGGTGTCATCGGTGGACTGGGCTGATTTCATGGATGTCAGGACAGGAACAGGGCGTGGGAGCCGACGGCGGATGCCGACGGTCAAGCGCGAGATGATAGCGCGGCAACGCGAGGAGGCACAAGCAAGGCGCCGTGTCGCTGCGCAAATGCATTTCGGAAAGCGCCCCTGCAGATTTTGCCGGTGGGCGGTAATTTTGGGAGGAGAAGCGGCCCGCGCCTGGTGAGAAGGGCCACGGACATGCGACAACGCGCGTCTGGCACATCACTTGCGACAGACGTCGGGCTGATTGTTCATCAATGCGGGCGGCGTTCCGCTTGCCAAGTTCCAAGGAGAAAATCGTATGCCCACGCCCCACTTCAGATCGCAACTTGCGGCCGCCCTGCTTGGCTTGCTTGGCTCGGCGTTTCTTGTGAACTCGCTGTCAGTCCATCCGCAAGACAAGGCTGACAAGGCCACCGCAACACAAGGCAAGGAAAGCGCTTCCGGTGCCTCGAGCGGCGCCGGCACCGCGCAAGGTGGCGCGGCGGGTGCCGGCGGCATGAGCAGTACTGCGGGCACTTCCAAGCTCAGCCAAAGCGACGAACGGATGGTCAAGCAAATCGCCGAAGCCAATCTGGCCGAGATCAGCGCCGGCAAGTTGGCGGAGGACAAGGCCCAGAGCGATGAAGTGAAAAGCTTTGCCAAAAAAATGGTCGATGACCATACCAAAGCGCTGGATGACCTCAAGCAGCTGGCGCAGGCCAAGGGCGTGACTTTGCCCACCGAGCCTGACAAGCAGCACATGGCGATGGAGAAGAAGCTGCAGGCACTGAGTCGCGAAAAATTCGACAAGCAATACCTGCAGCAGGCAGGCGACCGGGCGCACAAAGAGACGCATCGCCTGCTGCAGCGTGCCAGCTCGCGCGCCGAGGATGCTGACCTGAAGAATTACGCCAGCATGGTCATCGCGACTGTCGAGGAACACCAGCAGATGGCCAAGGATACGTCGCGCAACCTGAAGTCCACGGCCGAAGGGAAGAGCGGCGCCGGGACGGGGGCCGCTGCCGGCGAGAGCTCGGGCAAGAGCGGCCATGGCAAGGCCAAGAGCGGCAAGGAGCGCAGTTCCGGCAGCAGCATGGGCGGCGAGACCTCGTCCGGTGCCGCACCGACCGGCACCGGGGCGGCGGGTGCTTCGACCGAACCGCAGACCCCTTCCGGCACGTCTGGTACGTCCGGCACCTCGGGTACATCGGGCATGAGCAAATAAGCACAGTGGCACACCCACAGGCCGGCGCGTACCCACGGGCCGGCCCGCCGTCCGCGTGGGCATTCGGTACAATGGCGCCCTCTCCGCGCCCCTTGCCGTATTGCCCGCATGCTTCGCCTGACCGACATCACGCTTCCGATCGACCATCCTGAACAGGCGCTCAGGGAAGCCGTTCTCGCGCGGCTCCAGGCCGACCCTGCTGAACTGCGCAGCATGACCGTCTTCCGGCGCGGCTATGACGCGCGCAAGAAGTCGGCAATCCAGCTGGTTTACACGATCGATGTCGAACTGCAGGACGAGCCGCGTGCACTGTCACGCCGGCTGCCCAAAGTCACGGTCACGCCTGACATGGACTATCGCTTCGTCGCGCAGGCACCCGCCCGATTGGAAGAGCGGCCGGTGGTGATCGGCTTCGGCCCATGCGGACTCTTCGCGGCACTGATTCTCGCGCAGGCGGGATTTCGCCCCATCATCATCGAGCGCGGCAAGAAGGTGCGCGACCGCACCAAGGATACTTTCGGCCTGTGGCGCAAGCGCGAGCTGAATCCAGAGTCGAACGTGCAGTTCGGCGAAGGCGGTGCCGGTACTTTTTCGGACGGCAAGCTGTGGACCCAGGTCAGCGATTCGAAACACTACGGCCGCAAGGTGCTGCAGGAATTCGTGAAGGCTGATGCGCCGCCCGAGATCCTGTATGTGAGCAAGCCGCACATCGGTACCTTCCGTCTGGTGAAGATGATCGAGATCATGCGCGAATCCATCGAGAGCCTGGGCGGCGAATTCCGTTTCGAGCAGAAAGTGGACGGCATGGAGATCGTCGACGGTCAGCTGCGCGCATTGAAGCTGTCGAATGGTGACCTACTCCCGACCCGGCATGCGGTGCTCGCCATCGGGCACAGCGCGCGCGACACGTTCCAGATGCTGGCGGCTGCCGGTGTCTATGTCGAAGCCAAACCCTTTTCGGTGGGTTTCCGTATCGAGCATCCGCAATCACTGATTGACCGCGCCCGGTTCGGGCGCTTTGCCGGCAACCCCATCCTCGGTGCGGCTGACTACAAGCTCGTGCATCATGCGAGCAACGGGCGTGCCGTCTACAGTTTTTGCATGTGCCCGGGTGGCACGGTGATCGCGGCCACGTCGGAAACCGGCCGTGTCGTCACCAATGGCATGAGTCAGTATTCGCGCAATGAGCGCAATGCGAATGCCGGCATCGTGGTCGGCATTACCCCCGACGACTATCCGGGCGGACCACTGGCCGGACTCGACTTCCAGCGCGCGATCGAATCGAAGGCGTATGAACTCGGGGGCGGCAACTACAACGCGCCCGGGCAGCTGGTTGGCGACTTCATCGCGAACCGGCCGTCGTCGGCTTTTGGCGAGGTGCTGCCCTCCTACAAGCCCGGCGTCAGCCTCGGTGACCTCAACCCCAGCCTGCCCGCGTATGCGATCGATGCGATACGCGAGGCCCTGCCCGAATTCGACAAGCAGATCCGCGGTTTTGCGATGCAGGATGCCTTGCTGACGGGGGTGGAAACGCGCACCTCGTCGCCGGTGCGCATCCGCCGCGGCGAGGACCTGCAGAGCGTGAACACGCGCGGGCTGTACCCGGCCGGCGAAGGCGCTGGCTATGCGGGCGGCATCATGTCGGCCGCGATGGATGGCATTCGCGTGGCCGAAGCCTTGTCACTGTCGATCTGCGCGCAGGCCGGCGACTGATCCTTCAATGGCAGTGCCGCAGCACGCGGCAAAAAAACGGGCCGCAGATGCGGCCCGTTGTCGCTTCGCGATGACGCTGGATTACGAAGCCTTTTTAGCGCGTGCCGGCTTGTCGGCCGACGGCGTGAAGTGCTTGGCCGCTTCGTTGAAGTTGTCTTCCAGGTGTTCGATCGCTTGCTTGCTGGCCTTCGAAACTTGCTCGTAGGTGGCATTGGCGTTCGCAACGCTGGCCTTCAGCAGGGCAATCGCGTTTTCCGAGCCGGCCGGCGCCGCTTTCGACAGATCGTCGATCAGCTTGTTGACCTGCTTGGTGGTCTCGGCGATGCGTGCCTCGGTCGCCTTGGTGAAGTCGGCTTGTGCCTTGGTGGCGATCGAAGCCAGATGACGGCCATAGGCCAGTGCTTTCTCGGCGTTCGGCTGCGCTTGCTGCGAGCTCAGGTTCAGCACGTCCTGCGCATCCTTGGCAGCCAGCATCTGCTGCGCGGCGGCGGACGTGGTGGCCAGCGATTCCTTGGCGGTTGCCAGATTCAATTCGACCAGCTCGGCGACGCTTTGCAGGGCCTTGTTGGCGAGGTCGCTCATGGCGGCGAGTTGGTTGTCGATCGATGCCTTGGTGGCGTTGGACAGTTGGTCGGCGTTAGAAAACATGGTGGTTCTCCTTTCGGGGCTGTAGGTTTCGGTTTTTAGGTACCGGGGTTCATTTCGCGGCTTTTGTGCGCCGCAACAAAACCGATTTTACGAGCTCCTGAACTCCTGTCAACAAGATTTTGTGCATAGCAGCAAAATATTTGATGCGACGCAAAATAAAATTTACAATAGAGAAACCAAAACCGATGAAAACCCGCAGAAATACGGGATCTTTCTATACGCTGCCCCTGTAGAAGATCAGCAACGTTAAACTCGCCCGACCCACGATTTTTGGCGCATCCCAGCCCATGACTGTTGCCCCGGCCTCGGCCAGTTCCCCTCAGATGGTCTCTCTGCCCCACTGGCCTGCGGGCCTGCCGCGGCATCTGGAACCGCCGCCCGCCAGTGTTGCCGACAACCTCGCGCGGGCAGCCGCCCGCGATCCTGACAAGGTCGCCCTGCTGTACTTCGGCCGGCAGACGACTTACCGCGAATTGCAGTCCGAAGTGGATGCGCTGGCCGGCTGGCTGCAACAACGCGCACGCGTGAAGCGCGGCGATCGTGTCCTGCTGCAGATGCAGAATTGCCCGCAATTTGTCGCGGCGTTCTACGCAATCCTGCGCGCCGATGCCGTGGTGGTCCCGGCCAGTCCCATGCTGCTTGCGGAGGAATTGCGCTACCTGCTCGATGACAGTGGCGCACAAGTCGCATTCACATCGCAAGAGTTGTTGGACCGCTGGACGACCCTATCTGGCGAAGGCAAGTCGGTGCCATTGGTCGTTGCGTGCCATGCCGACAAGGCAGGCCATGACGTCGCCGAAGCCCCGCAGTGGGTGCGCGCGGCGCGCGTACCGCTAGGCAATGCGATGTGGGCCACCTGGGGGGAGGCGATTGACGCCGGCCTGAAACCTGCCAGCTTGCAGGCGGGCCCGGATGACCTCGCCTGCCTGCCGTATACCTCCGGGACCACCGGACAGCCGAAGGGATGCATGCACACGCATCGATCGCTGATGTTTACGGCGGCCGCCGCAGCACTTTGGGCCAGCCAGGTGTCGTCCGATGTTGTGCTGGTGTCGCTGCCCCTGTTCCATGTCACCGGGATGCAGGTCAGCATGAATGCTGCGATCTGTGCCGGCGCAACGCAAGTGATCATGCCGCGATGGGATCCCGCGCTGGCCATGCGCCTGGTGGCACGACACCGGGTTACGACCTGGTCGGCGATTTCGACGATGATGATCGATGTCTTGTCAGCCCCGTCATTGGATATTGCAGCGCTGAAAAGTCTGCGCCGCGTGTCGGGTGGAGGCGCGCCGATGCCGGCCGCCATGGCGCAAAAGCTGCTGGAACTGACCGGTCTGCGCTACATCGAGGGCTATGGCTTGACCGAAACCATCGCCACCACCCATTCGAATCCGGCGAACCATCCGAAGCAGCAATGCCTGGGCATGCCGATTTTCGACACGATCTCGATCGTGATTGATCCGGACTCGCTAAGCGAATTGCCTGTCGGTGACGTTGGCGAGATTGTCATTCATGGCCCGCAGCTGTTCGAGGGGTACTGGGGTGATGCTGCCAAGACGCGCGAAGCATTTCTGGAAATCGGCGGCAAGCGGTTTTTGCGAACCGGCGATCTCGGCTATGTCGACGCCGATGGCTATTTTTTCTTCACCGACCGGCTCAAGCGCATGATCAATGCCGGCGGCTACAAGGTCTGGCCGGCCGAGATCGAAGCCGCGCTGTATCGTCACCCGGAGATCAGGGAATGCTGCATCGTGGCCGCCATCGACGATCGCCGCGGCGAAACCGTCAAGGCTTACATCGTTCGAAAGAAAGGAAGCACGCTGGATGCAGAAAAGCTGATTGCATGGGCCAGGGATCGCATGGCTGCGTACAAAGTACCGCGCATCGTGGCATTGGTTGACGACCTGCCGAAATCGGCGACCGGCAAAATTTTGTGGCGCGTCCTGCAGGACGCGAAAGCTGGAACCACCGGCTGAAGCACGCAGCCGCGTCAGGCGGCGTTGCCTTCGGCAGCTTTGCGCCAAGCGTCGATCAGGTCGCGGGCGTCCGAGGGCAGCGATTCGAGCGTGAAGGTCCGAGCGCGCTGAAAAATCATCAGCGCATAGACATCTGCGAGTGCGTTGACCTCAACCGACAAAGCATGTTCCTCGCCGGTCGACGGGCGCATGCGGCGCCAATAGTTGATCGCCTGTTCAAGTTCGGTGAGGGTAAGATCCATATCCTGATTGTATCGGTTTTGGACAAGGGAGAGGCGTAATGAATTTCGTCCTGGTGCACGGCGCATGGCACGGCGGCTGGTGCTGGCGGCATGTCGCCGAGCGCTTGCGCGCGCATGGCCATCAGGTGTTCACGCCAACCCTGACCGGACTCGGCGAACGCTCTCACCTGCTGGACGCAAACACCGGACTGTCCAGTTGCATAGCCGATATCGCCGGTGTGATCGCTGCGGAAGAATTGCAGGACGTGGTGCTGGTCGGCCACAGTTTTGCGGGGCCGGTGATTACCGGTGTCGCCGACCGCATGCGGGAAAGATTGAAACAACTGGTCTATCTGGACGCGCTGGTGATGCAGCACGGCCAATCCGCGCTGTCGCTGTTCAGCCCGGCAGTGCAGCAAGAGCGTCGCCGCACGATTGATGCCGAAGGCTTGCGAATGGCGATTCCGTCACCGGAAAAATTCGGCGTCACCGATCCGGAGCAGCAAGCCTGGCTGCGGCGGCGCCTGACACCGCATCCGTTGCGGGCTTATACCGAGCCGCTGCGACTGCAGCACCCGGTGGGCAATGGCCTGCCGAAGACCTATATCGCTGTCACGGAACCCTGGTATCCGCCTCTGGCCGCGTTGCGCGAGCAACTGCGCACGCAGCCTGACTGGCAATGGCGTGAGATCGCGGCCGGACATGATGCGATGGTCACGTCGCCGGAGGCACTGGCGACGCTGCTGGAGGCTTTGGCATCGGACTGACGCCGGGTGCAGCGTCATGTCTTGAGGCGATCGTTCACAGATTGAATCGGTGAGCTTCAGTATTTGCCGAGGAAGCCTGCCAGCCGTTCGACGCCCTGCGCGAGTCGATCGAGCGAACTGGCGAAGCACCAGCGTATGGCACCCTCGCCTTCCGGGCCGAAGGCGCTGCCGGGCGCCAATCCCAGCCCGGCCTCGGCCACCAGGCGCTTGCACAGCGCCAGCGTGTCCCGTTCGCCTTGCAGCTGGAAGAACACGTACATCGTGCCCTGCGGGCGCGGTGCGATGACACCGGCATTCCGGAATTCGGGCGCCGACAATTGGGCGCACAGATAGTCGCGCGCGGCGCTGTAGCGTGCCAGCGTATGCGTGACGATGGCTTCGCTATGTGCGAGTGCGACACAGGCCGCCTGCTGAACGAAGCCTGGTGCGCACGAGGTGTTGTACTCGATGAGCTTCCCAAGGTCGTGCATGAGGCTGGCCGGCACTTGCAACCAGCCCAGTCGCCAACCTGTCATCAGGAAGGATTTCGAAAAGCTGTTGGTCGATATCACCCGTTCTTCCGGCTCGGCGAGATCAAGGAAGGATGGCGCGCACACCGTCTCGCCGACCGGCGTGTCGTAAACCAGCCGTTCATACACGTCGTCGGCCATCAGCCAGATGCCGTGCTTGCGGCAGTGCTCGAGCACCACTTGCTGCTGCTCGGGGCGTATGGTCCAGCCCGTCGGATTGTTCGGAGAATTCAGCAGCAGCGCGCGCGTCCCAGGCACCAGTGCATCGAGCAGGCGATCAAGGTCAAGTTCCCAGCGCGGTGCCTCAGCCGAGGTATCGAGCTCCAGCGGCACGGCCACGACGTCACCGCCCAGGATGCGTGGAATCTCGACCAGATTCGGCCACAGCGGCGTGACCGCCACCACGCGGTCGCCCGGGTTGACGATCAATTGTGCAGCCAGCATCAGTGCCGACACGCCCGATGACGTGACGGCGATGCGGTCGGCGCCGACCGGGCGATGCAATCCCGACGCATAGGCGGCAATCGCTTCGCGCAGTGCCGGCGTGCCCAGGTTGTGGGTGTAAAACGTGTCACCGGCATCGAGCGCCGCCTTGGCCGCATCGCGAATGATCGCCGGCGTTACTTCATCCGGTTCGCCGAACCAGAACGGAAGCACATCCTTGCGGCCCATGCCGGCGTTCGCGACGTCGCGGATGCGCGAGGCGCGCAGTGCCTGTACCGGCAAGCGGGCTTCAACCGGGAAGGTTTTATCGGTCATCGTCAAAAGCACAGCCAGAGTCGATTGGCCACATCCAGCATGAAGCCGGGCCGCAGATAGGCTGAAAAAACCAGGGCGAGCACGATTGCGCCAAGGACGACGAGCACGCCCGACCACCAACGCCGCCACGCCATGCTCCGGTCCGTGTTCATGCGGTCACCGTTTCCTTGCGCACGATCGCGTCTTCACGGATCGGCAGGTTGATCAGTCCGGCGGCGACACCCAGCATGATGGTGATCAACCACACGGTCTGATAACTGCCCTGCACGGTGTACAGGTATCCGCCGAGCCAGACGCCGAGGAAGCTGCCGACCTGGTGCGAGAAGAACACGAAGCCCGATAGCATCGACAGGTAACGCACGCCGAAGATGTTGGCGATGGTGGCATTCGTCAGCGGCACCGTCGACAGCCAGATCAGGCCCATCGCCGCGGCGAAGAGGTAGACCGAGGTCGGCGTCAATGGCGCGAGGATGAAGATCGCAATGATCAGCGCACGCGTGAAGTAGATCGCTGACAGCAGCCAGGGCTTGGGCCAGCGACCACCAAATTTGCCCGCAGCGTAGGAACCGAAGATGTTGAACAGCCCGATGGTCGCGAGAGCCGTTGTCGCGACGCCCGGATCCAGAATGCCCTGGTCCTTCAGGTAGGCCGGCATGTGCACGCCGATGAACACGACCTGAAAGCCGCAGACGAAATAACCGGCCACCAGCAGCTGGAACGGGCGATGGCCGAAGGCTTCGCGTACGGCCTCGCCCACGCTCTGCTGATGTGCATGTAGCTGCGTATCGGATGAAGGTTCGCGCAGCATGAAGGCCAGTGGCAGCATGACCAGGACCGCCAGCAGCGCCAGCCAGAACAGCGCATGCTGCCAGCCGCTGGCAGCGATCAGTTGCTGCTCGACCGGGACCATTGCAAATTGCCCGAACGAACCGGCTGCGCCCAAGATGCCGAACGCCCATGAGCGCAGCTCGAACGGCGCGGTGCGGCCAATGATTCCCGACAGCGCGCCGAACGCCGTCCCCGACAGTGCTGCGCCCACCAGCACGCCCGAGACGAGGATGAACAGTGTCGCATCGTCGATCAATGCCATCGACAGCAATCCGAGCGCATAAATGATGGCGCCAAAGAAGACCACGCGTGCTGCACCCAGTCGGTCGGCAGCGATGCCGGCGAACGGACCGATGGCACCCCACATCAGGTTTTGCACGGCCATCGCCAGAGAATAGGTTTCGCGCGTCCAGCCATGCTGCTGCGATATCGGTTGCAGCCAGAAACCGAAGCCATGTCGTATGCCCATGGCCAGCGTGAGGATGATGCCGCTGGCGATCAGGACCGGCATCAGGCGCGGCGCTCGGGTGGTGGAAAACATGGCGGGCTACGTCAGGCAAACGGTAGTGGAATGAACGACACGACAGTGTAGCGTATGCCTGTCGAGGCGTTTGCGGGTGCCGGCCCGTAAATGAAACGGCCGCAGCAATCGCTGCGGCCGCGTGATGGTGCAAAGCTTGCCGGTTACTGGCCGGTGCTGGGGCTGGTTGTCGGGCCCGGGTTCGAACTGGGGGTGGCGCTGGTGGTGCTTGGCGTGTCGGTGCCGGCGCCGCCCATGCCGGAGCTGCTGCTGGATGCACCACCCGACATCCCTTGCGAACCTCCCATGCTGCCCGACGTTCCTGACGTGCCGGACGAGCTTGGCGTGGCTTCGCCGCCCGGCGTGCGATAGGAGCCGTAGCTGCCAGGATCGTTGGCGCCCGTGCTGCCTTTGGTGCCTGAACCGCCGCCGGTCATGCCTGCGCAGGCGCTTAACAGCGACGCACAGGCGATCGTTAACATCCATTTGGTCATAGAACACTCCCGCTAGATTGATCAGTCAGTACGGCACCGCGTACCAGGCGAAGCATCGAGATGCTGAGAGTAGAAGCGGAAGGCGGGGCAAAAGTTCGGCCGGCGGCGGCAAGCGTTGAGGTCACGCAATGGCCGGGTCGCCTTGAACAGGTACGCCATAAGGGGCGAGAGTAAGCGGCGCGCACAAGACGATGGTGCGTCAATCGCGAGCGCCTGAAAATAAAACGGCCGGCGCAATGGCCGGCCGCTTGGGCTATCGGATGAGCGGGGTGCCGCGTCAGGCAGCTTTCTTTGCGACCGCCTTCTTTGCTGCAGCCTTCTTCGCGACGGCTTTTTTGGCCACGGCCTTTTTCGGCACGGCCTTGACCGCAGTCTTGGTTGCCGTCTTCTTCGCTGCCGTCTTTTTTGCGGCAGTCTTCTTCGCCGGCGTCGCAGCGGCTTCGCTGTCGCCCCCGGCGACGGCCGTCTTGGCCGCAGACTTCGCGGCTGGCTTGCCTTTGCGCTCCTCGAACTCGAAGCTGACCTTGCCATCCTTGCCTTTCACAAGGAAGGCCTTGAACGGGCGGCGCGTGCGCTGCGACACGAAGCCCGGCAGCAGGTCGGTCTTGCCCTCATTGAGCAGCTTGGCCATCTGCTCGGGCAGGATTTCCTGCTGCAGGATGATGCGGCCGCTGCGGAAGTCGCAGCCCTTGGGGCGCGCCACCTGCTTTTCGCAGACATAGGCGAGGCCCATTTCGTAGACGCCGCTGCCGCACTTCGGGCACGGCCCCAGCGCGGTCTGGCCGCTGAAATCCACCGGCTCGGCGTTCTCATCATCTTCGTTGGATTGGCCGAAGTCGAACTCGAGCTTGTAGTTGTTGATGTCTTCGTCGCGCGAGATCTTCAGGATTGCGGCGAACGGGCGGCCCATCTTCGAGCGGAAGCCCTGCAGCGGGCCAATGGTGCGATTGGTCAGCAGCTCCTCGACTTCCGGCACTTCGAACTGGCGGCCACCCGGGATCTTGCTCATCGAGAATTCGCACTTCGTGCAGGCGAAGCGGCGGTAGTTTTCCTTCACCACGCCGCCGCAATTCGGGCAGGGCGTCTTGAGCGTTGCGTAATCGCCGGGGATGGTGTCGTTGTCGTATTCCTTGGCGCGCTTGACGATGGTCTGCGTCATCTGCGCGATCTCGCGCATGAACTCGTCGCGGCTGATGCCGCCGCGCTCCATCTGCGACAGCTTGTGTTCCCATTCGCCGGTCAGCTCGGGCGCGGTCAGCTCGGCCACGCCGAGGCCGCGCAGCAGCGTCATCAGCTGGAAGGCCTTGGCAGTCGGGATCAGCTCGCGGCCTTCGCGGACCAGGTATTTTTCGCCCAGCAGGCCTTCTATGATGGCCGCACGCGTGGCCGGCGTACCCAGACCCTTGCCGGCCATCGCATCGCGCAGCTCTTCATCTTCGACAAGTTTGCCGGCGCCTTCCATCGCCGACAGCAGCGTCGCTTCCGAGTAGCGCGCGGGCGGCTTGGTCACCAGACCGTGCGCTTCGACCTTGTCGGTCTTGACTTTTTCGTCTTTGGCAACCGGCACCAGTGAACCGCTGGTCTCGCCGTCTTCCTTCCTCGATTCGAGCAGCGCCGACTCCTTGCCGTACACCGCCAGCCAGCCCGGGTTGACCAGGATCTTGCCCTCGGTCTTGAACTGGTGCCCGGACACTTCGGTGAAGCGCGTCGTCACCAGATACTCGGCCGCGGGGAAGAACACCGCGAGGAAGCGGCGCACGACGAGGTCATACAGCTTTTGTTCGGGTTCGGACAGGCTCTTGGGCCACTGGCCGGTGGGGATGATGGCGAAGTGATCACTGATCTTCGTATTGTCGAAGATGCGTTTGTTGGGCTTGACCCAGCCTTGCTTCAGGATCTGCGCGGTGTGCATCGCGTAATTGTGGCCCTCGCCCAGTGATTCCAGCGTTTGCTTGACGGTGCCGAGGTAGTCTTCCGGCAGGTGCTTGGAATCGGTACGAGGATAGGTCAGTACCTTGTGCTTTTCATACAGCGCCTGCGCGAGGCCCAGCGTGTTCTTGGCGGAGAAGCCGAAGCGCGCGTTGGCTTCGCGCTGCAGGCTGGTCAGGTCAAAAAGCGCCGGCGCCATCGAGGTGCTGGGCTTGGATTCTTCGGTCACATTGCCCGGCTTGCCGCGGCAGGCGGCGACCACGGACTCGGCTGCGGCCTTGCTCCACAGGCGCTCGGCTTTTTTCTCGGGGTCGGTCTCGTCCTTTTTGAACGCCGTGTCGAGCCAGCGGCCTTCATACACGCCGGCGGCGCACACGAACTCCGCTCTCACTTCCCAGAAGTCACGCGACACGAATTGCTTGATCTTCTCTTCGCGCTCGACAACGATGGACAGCGTTGGCGTTTGCACGCGACCGACGGTCGTCAGATAGAAACCGCCCTCTTTCGAGTTGAAGGCCGTCATCGCGCGGGTGCCATTGATGCCGATCAGCCAGTCGGCTTCGCTGCGGCAACGGGCGGCATCAGCCAGCGGCAACATGTCTTGATCGTCGCGCAGGTGCGCAAATGCATCGCGAATCGCGCCCGGTGTCATCGATTGCAGCCAAAGGCGCTTGATTGGCTGCTTGGCCTTGGCGTATTGCGCGATCAGGCGGAAAATCAGTTCACCCTCGCGACCCGCATCACAGGCGTTGATCAGTGCGCTGACATCCTTGCGCTTGATGAGCTTGTTCAGCACCTTCAGCCGCGATTCGGTCTTTTGTATCGGATTCAGCGCGAAATAGGGCGGGATCATCGGCAGGTTGGCGAAAGACCATTTGCCGCGCTTGACGTCATGTTCTTCAGGTGCAGCGATTTCCACCAGGTGGCCGACGGCCGACGACAGCACATAGTCGTCGGACTCGAAGTACTCATCGTGTTTGGTGAAGCCGCCCAGACTTTTCGCGATGTCATTCGCAACTGAGGGCTTCTCAGCAATGATGAGGGTCTTGGTCATGGTTGATCCGGTTCGGAGAACTGCAGGACGGCAGCCTTGTCGGCTGCGGCCTCGGGGGAGCTTTTCAGCAAAGCTCCCTCTGTATTAATGGAAATGCGCCAAGTCCTGCGTTAACAGCAACGGCCCGATAAGGACTGAAAACCGCAGGTTCGGCTGGCTAAATGCGGCCAATGATAAGCGGGTTATCGAAAAGTCTGCAAGAAGGGGTCGGCTTTGCCGGGATCGGGCGATGCCTTCGGGAATGCGTGGCTAACAGTGAAATCCGTGCCGAACACAGGCCGAAACCATGTTGCGGACTGTCAGCGGATTAGTGATAAACGGGTGGGCTGGCGCCGTCTTCGTCGGCGAACAGCTCGTCGAAGATCAGGCTGTCCGGTTCCTTGCCCTGGCTCCAGAGCACCATCAGCACGATGACTTTCAGCTTGTCGAGCGCGATCGGGGCTTCGTTCACGGCGCAGGCACGCTCGATGACGATTTCGCGCTGCATCGCATTGACCACATCGGCCGATTCCAGAAATTCAATAAAACCGATCGCGGCCGTGCCGAGCAGTTCATATTCCTGGGGAGCGTAGATGCGGGTGCCGAAGGAGAACGCCGTCTGATGCCATTGCTGGCGGAACATGGCGTTGGTGGTTTCCGCGAGATCGGTCAGCCACCCGAGTGCTTTCGAAATTTCTTCGTCTTCAAAACCTACCGCCGACAGCTTCTTCGCCAGCGCGTTGGAGTCCGGGCAGGCGTCAGGGCGGTAATAGGTTTCGTAAAGATAAACGAGCACCTCAAACATGCTGGTACTGTAGCCTCATCCGTGGCGAGATACAAGCGCACCTCGAAAAATCTTTTTCAGGATCGGCCAAGCGAACGAACGGTAGTCCCCGGGGAGATGCACTTTTTCCTGCAATTTCATTGGCTTAGCTTTATTCCGATTATTTTTCGTGCGCGGGCCCTCAATGGGTGGGTAAATACACCCATTAATAATGTGTTCGTGCAGGAAAAGTATTCGGGAATTCAATGCCGCTGCCCGGGCGTCACTCTCAGGACAGCCGCCGGTACTGTCCGCCGGGCAGCATCTCGACTCGCTGTGCCATTTCCAGCGTCAGCAATGCCGCCTGGATATCGGCCGCCGGCAAACCGCTGCGTTCAACCAGTTGATCGATGGATACCGGATCATGACCCGCCAGCGCCAGCAGCTGTTGCAGGGATGCGTCGGCGTCGATGGCGTGTGCAGGCGGCACTGCCGCCGTGGGCTGTACAGGCGCGGCGATGTGCTGCCAGCGCAATTCTTCCAGAATGTCCTGCGCCGACTCCACTAATTTCGCCCCCTGTCGTATCAGCTGGTGGCAACCCTTGGACAAGGGCGAATGAATGGATCCCGGTATTGCGAATACGTCTCGACCTTGCTCGGTCGCGCTGCGCGCGGTGATCAGCGAGCCGGATTGCATGGCTGCTTCGACCACCAGCACGCCGACGGCGAGCCCGCTGATGAGGCGATTGCGGCGCGGGAAATTGCTGGCCATGGCTTGCGTGCCGAGTGGATATTCGCTGATCAGGCAGCCATCCACGGCGATACGGTGGGCAAGCGCGTGGTGGCGGGCCGGATACACGAGGTCGAGGCCGGTGCCGGTGACGGCGATGGTTGATCCGGCCTCGTCGCCGACGTGCGCTGCGAGTGCGCCCAGGTGAGCTGCAGCATCAATGCCCAGCGCCAGCCCCGACACCACGGTCAGGCCGGACGCAGACAAGGTTTGTGCAAAGCGCTCCGCATTTTGCATGCCCTGTACCGTCGCATTGCGACTGCCGACGATGGCCAGTGCGGGTCGAGACAGCAATTCGACGCGTCCCTTGGCGTACAACAGCGGGGGCGGATCCGCAATGCTCAGCAGCGCTTTCGGGTAACCGTCATCAGCCAGCGTCAGCACCTGGTTGTGATCACCATCGGCCCATGCGAGCGTGCGTTCGATCTGCTCTTGCATCGCCGTCGGCGCCGGGCCGGAAAGCGCGTAGGCAATCTTTTCGGGCACGCATTTTTGCAATGCCGGAAATCCTGCGCCAACGATGTCTTCCGGCAGGCCGAAGCGCGCCAGTAGCTCGCGTGCCGTTTGCGGCCCGATGCCGTCCGTTAACGACAACCTGACCCAGGCCGCGAGACTTTCGCGGCCGCTCATCTGCGTGCTCCGTCAGGCGAAGCAATGGCGGCACCCGTGGTAAAGGGTTCTTGCGCGCGCATTACGATGGCCAGTGCAGCCTGTTCGAGCACCTCGACCACCAGCAGGGTGGCCAGGGGTTCGTCGAGGTCGTGTGATGGATGGAGCTCTTGCTGAAATTCATGCGACCCGATTTTAACGGGTCGGACCACATTCACGACGCTGCCGGCATCGAGTCCGTGAATGCTGCCTCGGTTGAGAGCGACAATGTCTTGCAGCGTGGCCCAGCGACCGTCATGCAGGATCGCGGCAACCTGGCCCTGAATCATCGTTGCCGCGTGCGGAACCAGCGTGCGTACCGCATCCTCCGGCTCACGGGTATCGACCAGCAAGTCGCCGACCGTCACTTCTTCCACAGCCTCGGTGACCCGCATCACCTGCAAGCCCTCTGGCGCGCCGCGCAACCATGTCGCGCGACCGAGCCGCCGCGTCGCCAGCGCGATCCGCTTGCCCGTGTCGGGATCGACAACGGGTGCCAGCAGGCGCCGCAGCTCGGTCGACACAGGCGGCAGCAGCGCGTCCCTGGACCTGCCGCGTACATAAACGACATCCCCGGCGCCTGCCATCCGCCGCCCGGCGGGAAGCGCCGCGATGTGTGCAGCGTGTTCCAGCGCGATGTCCGACATCAACGGAGTTTTTTGCAGCAACGCCAGCCAGCCCGAAGAAACCAGCGGGATGGGTGCGATGGCGATGGCTTCAGTATGGATGGCGGGTGAGAGTCGTACCCTGGGCAGGGCATGGACATCGGTGCTGCTTGTCAGCAGGCCGCGCTTGCGATCCAGCCGTATCTGCTGGCCCGGGTAGATCAGGTGGGGATTACTGACCGCCTCGCGGTTGTCCTCCCACATGCGGGGCCAGCACCAGGGATCGTGCAGAAAGCGCGAAGCCAGGTCCCATAGCGTGTCGCCGCCCACGACCAGATGCTGTTCGGGGGCATCGTCGGCGAAGCGACAGCCCTGTGCTGGCGCGGCAAGGGTGGTCGACGGCAGCCATGCCCACGCCAGGGTTGCTGCGGCAAACAGCAAGGTGTGCGCGGCAGGCGCCAGCAGGCGTCGCAAGCATGGCCCACCAGCGAATACAGGGGCCGCTGTGCTACACTTTTTGGCATTCTTCGCTGTTGTGGCGAACGCATGGCGCAGGTCTTGCACCTGCCACCGGGCCAGATGCCGAACCTGACCATGTGGTGACGTACTGGCAGGCTGCATGTTCATCCATCAGGGTCCTTGGAATCGCTGTGGATTTTGCATGAACAGCGCTTCGTCCCGGTCATGCCTTCCTGAATTTTTTCGCGCCTGTTGCGCAAAAGTTGTATGGCTCTGCTTCCCATCCTTCGTTATCCCGATGCTCGCTTGCACAAGGTCGCCAAGGCCGTGACCGTATTCGATGACCGGTTGAAAAAACTGGTCGGTGATATGAGCGAAACCATGTACGACGCCAATGGCGTCGGCCTTGCCGCAACGCAGATCGACGTGCATGAACAAATTATCGTGATCGACGTTTCCGAAACGCGCGACCAGTTGCGCGTGCTGATCAATCCGCAGATCACCTGGGCCAGCGACGAGCGCAAGGTCTATGACGAAGGTTGCCTGTCGGTGCCCGGCATTTACGATGGTGTCGAGCGTCCGGCGCAGGTGCGCGTGAAGGCGCTGGATGCGGATGGCAAAGCCTACGAATTCGAAGCGGATGGCTTGCTGGCCGTCTGCGTGCAGCACGAGATGGACCACCTGAAAGGCAAGGTCTTCGTCGAGTACCTGTCGCCGCTGAAGCGCAATCGCATCAAGACCAAGCTGCTGAAGGAAGAACGCGAGCTGAAGAAAGAGCGCGACTCGGCGCTGGCACGTTGAGCATGCGCGTCATCTTCGCCGGTACGCCCGAATTTGCCGCCGTGGCGCTGGCAGCGCTGCACGAGGCCGGCTTTACGATTCCTCTGGTGCTGACGCAACCCGACCGCCCTGCCGGCCGGGGCATGCAATTGCAGCCCTCACCGGTCAAGCAGTACGCGCTCGCGCACAGCATGCCGGTCGCACAGCCGCTGTCATTGCGTCTCGATGGCAAATATCCGCAAGACGCGGCGCACGCCCATGAATTGCTGCGCAATACGCCGCATGACGTGATGGTGGTCGCGGCGTATGGCCTGATCTTGCCGAGCTCGGTGTTGACCATCCCGCCGCTCGGCTGCATCAACATCCATGCCTCCTTGCTGCCGCGCTGGCGTGGCGCAGCGCCCATCCATCGCGCGATCGAAGCCGGTGATGCGGAATCCGGCATCACCATCATGCGGATGGATGAAGGCCTGGATACCGGCGACATGCTGTTGATCGACCGCGAACCGATTGCAGCTGACGATACGACAGGCAAGCTGCACGACCGGCTGGCTGCGATGGGTGGGCGGCTGATTGTCGATGCCTTGCGAAAGCTCGGCCAGAAACAGCTGTCGGCCACGCCGCAACCGGCCGAAGGCGTCACCTACGCTGCCAAGATCGCCAAGGATGAAGCGCCACTCGATTTGGCTTTGCCCGCCAACGTCCTGCTGCGTCGCATCCACGCATTCAATCCTTTCCCCGGTGCGGTCGCCCACGTCGGCGATGTCGCGCTGAAAATCTGGAATGCGCGCCTGTCGACCGCCAGTGGCAAGCCGGGCACGGTGCTGGCCGTCGATGCACACGGCATCACCGTCGCTTGCGGTGATGGCGCACTCGTCTTCACCGAACTTCAAAAGCCGGGTGGCAAGCGCTTGCCTGCGGCGGCCTTCCTGCAAGGTTTTCCGATGTCGGCCGGCCAGATCCTGAGCGGCAAGGCATCTGTAAGTCCCTGATTTCCCTTATAATGCAGGTCGCGCCGATTTGACTCAGTCAATACCAGCTTGCGGGCGCCGGGATAGCCTCCCGAAAAAATACTGCTAAAGCGGAACGCATACCCGGCTTCGCTTTGCAGGCCGGGTTTTTTGTTTGTACGCCTGTCCAAGCTGCGGGCACCCTGCTGAATACTCCCGATGAAACGCGACGCCCTCTCCCCCGTTGAAGCCCAGCTGCGCGAGCTGCTGTCCAAGCGCATCCTGATCCTGGATGGTGCGATGGGCACCATGATCCAGCGCTACAAGCTGACGGAAGAAGACTATCGCGGCAGCCGCTTCGCCGATTTTTCGGTGCCGGGCAAGGAGATCTTCGTCAAGGGCAACAACGAGTTGCTGACGCTGACGCAGCCGCATGTGATTCGCGAGATCCATGAGCAATACCTGGCCGCCGGCGCCGACCTGATCGAGACCAACACCTTCGGCGCGACCACCATCGCCCAGGACGACTATCACATGGCCCATCTCGTACGCGAGATGAACCTTGAGGCCGCGCGCATTGCGCGCGCCGCCTGCGACAAGTACTCGACACCGGACAAGCCGCGCTTCGTCGCCGGCGCACTGGGCCCGACACCGAAGACGGCATCGATCTCGCCGGACGTCAACGATCCCGGCGCGCGCAATGTGAGCTTCGACCAGCTGGTGGCGGCGTATCACGAGCAGACCGCTGCACTGGTTGAGGGGGGGGCCGATGTGCTGCTGGTCGAGACCGTGTTCGACACGCTGAACTGCAAGGCCGCATTGTTCGCGATCGACCAATTCTTCGAAGCCACCGGCAAGCGCCTGCCCATCATGATCTCGGGCACCGTCACTGATGCTTCGGGCCGCATCCTGTCCGGCCAGACCGTGACCGCATTCTGGAATTCGGTGCGTCATGCCAAGCCGCTGACCATCGGCCTCAATTGCGCGCTGGGTGCGACGCTGATGCGCCCGTATGCGGAAGAACTGTCGAAAATTGCCGAGACATTCGTCTGCATCTACCCCAACGCTGGCTTGCCCAACCCGATGTCGGATACCGGCTTTGACGAGACGCCGGATGTCACATCGTCACTGTTGAAAGAGTTCGCCGAGAGCGGCTTCGTCAACATCGCCGGCGGTTGCTGTGGCACGACCCCCGATCACATTCGCGCGATTGCGGATACGGTCGCCTCGATCGCGCCGCGCAAGGTGCCGACCCACCTGCACCAGATGCAGCTGGCCGGCCTCGAGCCCTTCACCATCGATGAAGATTCTCTGTTCGTGAACGTCGGCGAGCGTACCAACGTGACCGGATCGAAAGCCTTTGCGCGCATGATCCTCAACGAGCAGTACGAAGAGGCACTGGCCGTCGCGCGTCAGCAGGTCGAGAACGGCGCCCAGGTCATCGATGTCAACATGGATGAAGCGATGCTGGATTCAGTCGCCGCGATGACGCGCTTCCTGAATCTGATCGCATCGGAGCCTGACATCGCACGCGTGCCCATCATGGTCGACTCGTCGAAGTGGGCCGTGATCGAGGCTGGCCTGAAGTGCATCCAGGGCAAGGCCATCGTCAACTCGATCTCGATGAAAGAAGGCGAGGCCGAGTTCCTGCGCCAGGCCACGCTGTGCCGCCGCTATGGCGCGGCCGTGATCGTGATGGCCTTCGACGAAAAAGGCCAGGCCGACACCTTCGAGCGCAAGTCGCAGATCTGCAAGCGCTCCTACGAGTTGCTGATTGGCATCGGATTTGACC
>JACCDY010037999.1_pt1 | contig 25233 bp, 18 predicted proteins | sample 7446391 | NCBI WGS metagenome assembly JACCDY01 (sample SAMN15323451, study PRJNA562643) | freshwater metagenome | isolation source: river surface water | place: USA:Blue River Watershed | collected 2017-08-18 | reverse complement strand
GTTCTGCACCAACACATCCGATAACTTGCTGAGCACCACCAGTACAAGAGTTATTAACCCATAGTTCAGAGATTTCAATAGGAGCAAAGTTTGCTACTGTAAGTTGCGGTTTGTTTGTTTCAATCTCTGTACCATCTGTTCCTGGAGAAACATCAGTTGTAAATTGGAATCTCTTAGTTGCTCCACTTGCTTCCCAAACAACACCTGCTTTCTTAGCACCACCATCACCATAATTAAACAGCACTGCAAGATCCCAACTTGTTGCTGTCGGTTGAGTTCCTGATGCAATTCTACCAAGTTCAATTGTACGGTCTTCAATTGTTAGAGATGTTGTATCAATTTGGGTTGTGCTTCCCTGAACATAAAGATTTCCACTAACAGTTAAGTTTTGTGAGGCAGTAATGTTACCAGAGCTATCAATTGTAGCTGCCTGAGTTGCATTTGAATGCTGTATCGTTGCAACTTTAATTGTTGGGGCACTCAAAGAAGTTCCAACAATTACATCATCAGGAAGTCCAACTGTAATTGTCTGACCAGAAGCTGAGGTATTGACTTCGTTTGCAGTACCAGCAATTGTAAATGTCTGAGATGTATTGACTGAACCAGTACCAGTATCTCCAGCAAGACTTAGTGTTAAGTCAACATTTCCAATTTGAGTTGAAACATAATCAATAACTGCAGATGAAGTTGGAACAGAAGAAGTCGTAGTTCCTGAACCAATTGCAGCAGTAAATTGAGTAACTCCTACGCCAGTACCAATTGTAGTAACACCAACGATTTTAACATTATTTTCAAGAGTAACATCACGACCAGAGAGACTAATAGCATTATTGGAATCGGTAGAACTTCTAATGCTATTAGTAATAACCTTACCCTGGAATGATACGTCGCCAGATGTATCATACATATACATCGCACGGGTGCCATTTGCAGAAGCAAGATATCCACTACCTGCAATTAAGTCGCCTCCGGTTTTTACATTTCCAGTTGATGTTGAAAGTGTAAGTGCGGTTGTTCCATCAGATGCCTGAATATCATTACCACCAACTTTAATATCACCAGCAAAAGCAGTTAATGTATTGGAAGTAAGAGTAATATTTGTGTTACCGTCAGATGCCTTAATATCATTACCACCAATTTGAATATCGCCATTAAATGTTACATTACCCGTGCTATTTGCAAGGGTCATTGCTGTAGTAGTATCTGCAGCCTTAATAGTTCCTGCAACAACATCACCAATAAATTGTGATGCAAATAAGTAGTTGGATGATGGGTTATAATAGATACCAGCATCAACACGCATTGTTGCGCTATTGGTGCTTGTTGCGTTGTCAGTAAATACTAAGTGATAGTTTGTGTTAGTTGAAGTTGCTGTCGTATCAACAGTTGTTGCTCTTGTTGCTGTTGATATAGTACCAGTAAGAGAACCAGTAATATTAGTAGCACTTAGGTTAGTGAAATTAGCAGAGACTGCGTTAATAGTGTCATCAGTTATCGTAACACCAGAACCAACAGCAAGACGAGTACCGTCTGCCATTGTTGTGGTTCCAATCGCTACACCATAGTTAAAAGCAAAAGCATCAGTTGAGAATCCAAGAGTTCCACTCTTGAACCACATTAATTGCTTATAAGTATCTGGAAGTGTGTTAATTCCAGATGCGGAGAATGAAACTAATGGTGTTCCTTCGGTAGATGCAATCGCAACACCTGCGTGATTTGCGGTGGTATCATTTGGCGTTGTTGTAGTAGTATATCCAAGAACGATGTCTTTGTTTTCGATGAAGACATCTGTACCACGAAGAGTAACTGTTGTTCCACCAATATAAACATTACCCGTTACGTCTAGATCACCAACAATATCAAGGTGATTTGCGATTTCAACAAGTCCAGTTGCAGAGTTAAGAGTTAATTTCCCAGTTGAAGTAGTAACCGTATTTTGAGCACCTACTCCTATTGTAATATTATTTGCTTCAACACCAGATTCAAAAGTTCCAATTCCAGAGAAATGTGCATTTCTCCAGTTTAAAGTGGAAATACCAACATCATAAGTATTATCAACTGTTGGAACTAAGTTAGAGTTAATTGTTCCATCAATATTAATAATATCTCCACCATCACCAAGATTGATTGTACCGCCATAGAAGGTTGCGGTTCCAATAAAATATGACTGCCCACCAACCGAAAGTCCTGCTCCAATTGTTACGTTCTTATTAACACCTAAACCACCATCTATTTGAACTGCACCAGTATTTGGATCCCCTAAAGTGTTATCAGTAGTATCTGTGAATGTTGCAATACCAGTAAAAACTGGGTTATTGGAACCACTTGCCCAAGTTAAATTGCCACTTCCATCATTTGTAAGAACTGTTCCGTTTGTACCCTGAGTTCCTGGAAGTTGATAAGTTACTATACCAGCAAGAGTGTTAGGAGACTTAATTGCTATGTAGTTAGTTCCATCTTTATCGACTAGATTCAGTTTGAGTGAATTAGTTCCATCTTCTCTAGTCCAATAACGATGGGAACCAAAAAATTTATTATTTGCTACTGAGGTATCAATACCAATAAAAAAGTCAAAGTTGTTTAATGAAATCGCTGGTTCACCTGGACGGAGAGCAGGCACTGTTCCTGCTACCCCTGCATTACCTCTCTTAAACTGAAGTACTGGTGCAGGCATTTCTTTACGCTATTTACTTTTAGTTATTTAGTTTAACTAGAAAGTTCCAGCGTCAAGATCAATACGATCATCAAGATCAATATCCACACGGTCTAAGAATGCCGTTGCAAACCCAACCAATCCTGGTTGGGTTAGTTCTGTTGACGCTGCAGCATTTAGAACTTCGTCTGGGTTTTCATCTCTCCATTTTCCAGTAGAAGCATCATACATTAACACATACTTATCGTGATTTCCACTAATTTCTACATCTTCAAGTTCGTCTAGATTCTGTGGCATAAGAATTTCTATTTTACTAATTAAAGATGCTTTATAATCTCCTTGTTTTGGAGATTTAACTGAAAAATTATATGGAGAGGTATAAGTAACTTTATAAGTCATACTGATACACTCTCTTCTACGATTGCTGTTCCTTTAATAACCTTTGTCTTTTTTCCATATATTGTTAACACCACATCAAAATAGTTTCTTCCTGCTTTTAATGCAGAAGTTTGTGTTGATGACAATGTAAGTTTGATTGTTCCTGTGTTTGCAGTAATTGTTTTTGAAAACTCCTGCCCACTTGAATCTTCAGCATACTTACGAATACTTGCATAAGTTGTCGTAAGTCCTGAAAGGACTGATGCTGACTGATCAGGATCAAAAAGATTAAATGTTGCCTCAAAATCAGTCCCTTTTTCAATTACAATATTAGTGATTTCAGCAACTGCCATCGGTTTGGAGATCTTTTAAGTATTTAGTTAAAACTACATATCTCCTGCGTGATTTGCTCTTAGACCATCAGCAAGAACATAATGAAAAAAGATTTGATGATAATAAAGTTCTGACTGATTAAGGAACTTCCGAATCTTATTTCTTTTCACTCCAGGCATTGGTTCTCTCCAGTGAGGACGCTCACATCCTTTATAGATCATACCATCACCAGGACCCAGAATCACTGAACGATTTTCTCCTTTCTTAAGGATATTCGTTTTTTTCTCTGGGTCATCATAAGTATCTGGAGTTTTAATCCAAATAGGCCAGGACTGTTTGAGATTGCTACTTACATGAACAGTTACTGAAATCTCACATGCTGGACGATCAGCATGATTCGTAAGTGCTTGACCTGGATTATAAAACCGATCGTAATAATAAGTATTATAAAGTTTCTTACCAATAGCCTTCTCAAGTTTCAAACGAATTTGAGAATGTGCATACTTATATGGTGGATAGTAGTATCTTGAAGTAGAACCTTCTACTTGGTTTTCAACTGGAATATGAGAAAACTTTTCAAGTTTCCCATAGTAATTGTATTGCCCTTTAATTTTTGGTGGTTCACAATAAAGGTCTTGAGGGTCCCATAGATTTTTCAAGACAAGATATCCATCGCGATCAAACTGTTCATTATTTGTTGGTGAAGTATTCGCGTTTAATCTTTCTTGAAAATCAAGTTGTTCTTGTGACATTTGTTCTGACATAAGATCACCTCAACGGAAACGTGGACCAACTGTCCAACCTACAATACTCTTACGAACACCTTTGGTTATCTTTTGAACCCTATGTTGTGTTCTGGAATCGAAAAGAATAATAGTACCTCTTTGCCTTGGTGCAAAGTAAGATTTTCCAGATTCATCAATAAACTGAAGATTACCTCCTTCATAAGTATCGGGGTCTGATAGAAGTAAACTAAAAGAAAGTTTTCTTACTTTTTCACAGTTTTCGTTAATAAAGTCTGCAGCAATTGCTTCTCCGTGCCCTCTATTTCCACCAGACATCGGTTTATAATATGTTTGAAGTCCTGCGTCGTTATGCCAACCATAATACTCACCTTCTCCATATACAGTATATTGAAGTGACTCTCCATCAATATTTGTTAGGTCATACAGAAAATTTTCACGATTTGCTCTTTGAACATAGTGCCAAACAAATCCAGCAATCCAGTGATTTGTTGGAACCCAAGCATTTCTTGCATTTCTTTTATCTTTGTCTACCGTTCCATAATCACCGCCACCAACTCTTGAGTCTTGTAGTTGAGGATCAAAGTATTCTGTAAGGTCTTCTTCAATAATATCAATAACCTTGCTTGGAAGGTTAGTGTTAAACCATATTGATTGATATGCCACTAGTTACTCCTATAGTTCATTCAACGCTATTATATATCGTTATTATTTTTATGTCAATAAAAAAGAGGGTTATAAACCCTCTTTTTCTTCTATGGATTTGGGGGTGGTGGAGGTGAGTCCCAACGTTTTGCTTGCTCATTCCAAAAATAAAATTTTCCATCATTTGGTTTTGGGGTTGGAGGATCCCAGTCAGCAGTTGATCTATTAAATATCCAAGAAGGAAATGGTTTTGGTGGAATGAAGGCATCCAAAGATTCATCATAAGTATATCCATTCATAGCATAATGCTTTCTAAATCTTGCATTATAACTAGTTTGTTTCCAAATTGTTTCTTGACCATACAAAGATTTGCAAAAAGCAATTCCAATTTCTTCTCTTTCCAATCCTTGTTCATCAGTAATGACGGGATTATTTACTACAACACCACGAATAACAATATTATTTTCGTTTAGTTCTACAAAATGTGCCATGTCTATTATTAGTTAAAGGTGATTGTACCAGAACCAGTAAACTCATATACATGATATCCAGATCTGGTTGCATTTGCGCCTGCTGGATTTGATGCTGAATATAAAAGAGGTGATCCTGTTGTGGTTGCTAATGCATAAGTGCTTGGATATGCAATTATTACAATTCCACTTTGTCCTAATGTAGGTTGGGGAGAAAGTGGAGCTGTAATAATATTGGGAAATGTTCCACCACTTCCACTATTTGCACCTCTCCATCCTAGACCCTGACTGTTTGGTCCAGCTGGGTACTGAGGCCAAGCATTATACCCTCCACCACCGGCGCCATAATAGGTTGAAGTACCTCTTATGTTGCTAATAACTCCAGATCCACCTCTAGATTCTCCGGGAATTGTTGCTGGGGGGAAAGTTCCTGGACAATTCCCCCCTTTAGACCCAGCACCACCACCACCACCAGTGCCGTAGTTGGCATATCCCTCACCGCCAGGATTTCCACTAGTCTGAATAAATGCAGTGTCCTCTACACTGTTTCCATTATATCCACCAGAACTAGGAAATATTGCACTAGCGGCAGCTGCCCCACCGCCACCACCGCCGCCGGACCCTCCAATTTGTGCGGGTGTGATGCCGCTGGCGCTTGCACCCCCGCCTTGAGCAAATAATGAAGAAAATGATGAATTTTGTCCTGCAGACCCTACAGTAACTGTATAACTTCGATTCTTTCTAACCAAAATTCCAAAACATTCAATAACTCTTCCTGCGCCTCCTCCAGCGTAGGTGTAACTGATATTTGATGCTCCACCTCCCGCAACTACTAAAAGATCAATTTGAAGTGCGTTTGGTGATAGTGGAATTGGTAAAGTTGTGGCAGAATATCCACTTAAATACAATTGTGCCATTTTTTTCTCCTTTATTTTTAACTAATAATCCAACCACGAGTAGCATCAACATAAGTAAAATACACAGTTACATTTGCGATATCAAGATAAAGATAATCATCACCAGTACTCTGCTGAATTGGATAAAAAGAATAAACAGAGACTCCAGTAGCAGTTGTAACACTAACGGCACAATGGCTACCAGCCTGGGGTGCAGGATTTGATGGAAGAGTTATTATAATATTATTAGCAGTTGCAGTACAATACTCTCTGTTTACAAGAGTTTTTGATACTGCAGTTGTAGTAACCCTATCCCAAGTGCTTGCAACAGTACTATCAAAAGAAGTAATGGCAGTTAACTGACGACTGTTATCAATAACTGCTGTATTATTGATTAGAAATGCCATAGAATTATACCCCCAAAAGGAAGAAATTCTTACTTATCATCTGGTGGTTCCTCATTAGTCTGTTATAAGTTATTTATATTATTCAGGAGTTTCTTCAGGTACTGGTGGTACTTCTATTTTATCCCACGCCAGTTCCTCTTCATTCCAAACATATTCAAAACCTTCTTCTGGTTCTGGTTGTGGAATAGGTGCTTCCCAATCGCAAGTTTCATTATTTAAAACCCAAGAAGCATAAGGTTTTGGTGGAATGAAGGCATCCAAAGTTTTATTATAAGTATATCCTACTGCAGCATAGCGAAATCTTATATTTCTATTAATAGAAGTTCTAACCAGTCTTGCATCAGGATCGCCTAATCCTTCTTTACACATTGAAATGCCGATCTCATGATCTTCATTTCCATATTCATCTAAAATATGAGCATTATCGACGAAAAGAACTCTTTGTACTACATTATTGTCATTTATTAGTGCATAGTGAGCCATTATTGCTTGTCCTCCTTTTATGGTAAAGTAATTGATCCTGGAGAAGTAAACCTATAAGTTCTATAACCAGGAGTAGATGGAGATATATCTGTTGCTCCAGGAAAAGCAGGAGCAGCGGACAACGATGTTGGATATCGTACTATTACGACTCCAGGAGCTCCAGATGGTGCTACAGCGGCAGGCAGCGGTGTCGCGCCCAAAGGACCTATCCCATTTCCACCATGTCCCGTATTTTGCTGTGCTGGTGCTGGAACATATCCTCTTCTTTCTGGAGCGGCTGGGTTGGTGGGTGAGATACCGCCCACTCCACCAACACCATACATTGTTGTTATTCCGGCAATTGTTGTAACAAGTGCAGAAGATCCACCATAACCACCACTACCGTTTCCTGGACCAAGTGGACCAGGTGATCCCTCATAACCATTATTTCCATAATATGCTCCACCTCCAAATGGTATTTGTGATTGGTTGGTATAAGGACCATAAGCATGTAAAGTATACCCTACGGAAGGTATGCCAGGGGCACTGGCACCAGGAGATCCGCCACCAGACCCACCGCTGACGCCATTTAATATAGTAAAACCCGGATTGCCTGGTCCAAGTAGTCCTCCACCTGCACCACCACCAAAACTTTCATATCTTATAGTCGGTGCAGAAAATATACTTGGACTTCCATTACTTGCTGTATTAAAGATAACACTACCAGTGCCAGGCCATAGACCAGATGTACCTGCACCACCCCCACCAACTACTACTGGACAAGTAGATCCTGGATCGATAGGAATTACGCCATAAAAAACTCCTCCTCCTCCACCACCAGCACCTAGTCTAGGAATGTCTATAAACCTAACGGTTGGTGAAGGTGAGTAAAGAGTACCTACTGTGTAATTTCCACCACCTCCTCCAGCGACTACTAATAGTTCTATGTCTATCTTTTTAGTTCCAAAAAGATTTCTTAAAGTTATATATGACATTTGGTTTTTTCTCCTTTATTTTTTTAACTAATCATCCAACCACGAGTGGCATCAACATAAGTAAATGTCACAGTTGCATTTGGAACGTCAAGAGCAAGATATGTGCCGTCTGGAAAAAAAATATCTGGACCATAACCCTGAATAACAGGAGCAAAAACAGTCACTCCAGTGGCAGTTGTAACACTAACAGCACATTGATTGCCTGCTGAAGGACTTGATGGGAGAATTAATATAATATTGTTAGCAGTTGCAGTACAATACTCTCTGTTTACAAGAGTTTTTCCTACTGCTGTTGTAGTAACACTATCCCATATTGATGTAACAGTAGAATCAAAACTTGCTATATTAACAAGATTTCTACTATTATCAATTACATTAGTTCCACTAATTTGAAGTGCCATTATTTCACTCCCCCATTACAAGAAAGAGTTTTTCCTGTTGCCATCTTCGTGTCTCCCACTCGGCGTGACTATATGCTATTTATAAGAATCACATCTCAATAGGACCTGGATATCTATCTCCATCCTTAACAGCAACAAGGTGAGTATTTACCACAGCAATATTAGAATTCCACCAGTTTGTTTCAAGTCTCATACAAGAAAACTTGATATCTTTATTGCGAATAAACTGAGCGTGAGACTGTTTAGTATAATACCAGAAAGAGTTCTCATTCCAATAAGAAACGTGTGTTGGGTCTTGCCAAGCACCTCTACCATCAGTAGAAGGAACTTCAATAAATGCCCAACCACCGTTCGCTAGAACACGATGAATCTCTCTCATCGTTTTAATAGGATCTTTGAGATGTTCAATAACGTGAGAAGCATTTAATACTCCAACACTATTATCCTTTAAAGGAATACCATCTTCTAAGTTACAAATAATATCTGCATCTTCTTGGTCAATTGTTGTGTATCCAGCTCTTGGAAATAACCCACCACCAATATCAACCTTCAACAAACCTCTTATATCAGCATCTTTTTCTGCAAGAAGTTGCGCATATTGGTTATGAAGTTCTTTAGTTTTGATTTGAATTGCTTCATTTCTTTCTAACCAACTATTATCACCAGTAATTCTATAGATATAAAGAACTTTAGGGATATGATAGAAAGAAGTTTCAAGGTAAGTGCGAATCATTAGTTCGTGGTCATCGCAGATTGAAAGTTCTACATTATGCCCACCAATCTTATGATAGACATCCTTTCTCCAAGCACGAACGTGATCTGGAGCATACCAAATATAAGAAACAGACTGACTTGATGCTGGGAAGGAATTCATCGCGATAAGTTTCTTATCATTCCATTCAAAGTCCCTATAAGTCCATCCAAAAATAGGATTATAAGGAGTAAAGGCATCTTGCATATGATAAGTTGCATTATCACTATAAACAAAACCACATTCAGGGTTTTGTTCGAATGCTTCTGCAAGTTCTTCTAAACAATCGGGAGTTAGAATATCATCGTGATCAACTTCTACAAGAACCTCACCAGTTCCCAAGAAGAAAGCTTTATTTTTTACATATCCAATATTAGTGTTTCCATCATAATCTTCAAATACTTTGACTCTTTCGTCATTTAAAATTTCTGCGGAGAGTTTATCTTTTTTAAACTCCCCATTAAGGTAAACAACCCATTCCCAGTCTGAATGGGTTTGTGCTGCTATGCTTGAATAAAGTTCATCAAAATAAGGTTGATACTTATGTGATGGTGTAATAATACTAATTTTCATAATCAATCAAAGAAGAATAAGTGAAAAAGTCTTGAGTTAGTTATATCAGTTCCAAAGTACTCATTTGCAGAATGAATACATTTTGCATCAAAAAGAACAAGTCTATTGAAAACGTTTCCTGCAGTATCTACAAGTTCAAATTTAGATCTATCATAGAATCCAGTTTCTCCAAAAACATTCAAGTCTCCAAAGTCATTCTCATTTCTCAGTCTTGTCCTCTTATGAGCAAAAAGTGAAGTCCCACAAGAAAATGGTGCGTCTGGAGTTAAGTATACCATCCCTGCTAGAGTTTGACTATCGCAATGATAGACTAAATCATCTTCTGCCGTACAGTATTGAAATCTTCCACACATTCCATGTTCTTCTACCCATTTTGTTATTTTTTTACCAATGATCTTTTCAAATGCTTCTTTAGTTCCAGGAACAATAAACTGCTGTTTAGTACGACTACCCTTATAATAATCCAAATTTGCTTCAAACTCTTGCTTTAATGCAAACTCTCTTACCGCATATGGGTCATCATAGAAGTCATCCACAATCCAAATTCTTGGTTTAGTCTGAATATTGACAGAGAAAGATCCTATAGTTTTTTCTTCAGTAACTTTTGATAATGCATAGTCATGTAGATTCTGAGGATACGTACTACTGTCACAATATACGTTTGTATTAAGTAAGAAGCAATAATCTGGAAATGGAAGTTTTCTGTTAGGATCGACCAAACGTGTAGTTTGTTCTAACATCTTTTCATATTGCCCAAGAGCATCATAAATTAATGCAAGATGAACGATATGCTCATTTCTTGCTGGACAATATTTTTCAGAGTTATTAAGCCACTCAATTGCAGATTGATATTCTTCAAGATATGAGTATCCAATACCGATTGAAAATGCAGAAAAATAAGACATCTCATGAACACCTTGAGCATTCATGACCTTTAAATATTCTTTATAGTAAAAAATAAATCTTCTAACAAATTCTTTGGAGTGTTCTTTTCCAAGAGGATAAAAGTCTCCAGCATAACAATCATTATATGACTTCGCAATATACCAGAAGTGATAAAGATCGGTAAGCATCGTATCTTCCCGAATCAACTTTTCTTCTAGTTTAAGAGCATCGGTAATATATTTTGTTCTTACCGTATAACTTTCACCATCACTTGTTCCAAGCATTCTCAATCCACGAGGAAGACTTACTGATTGATAGTTTTCACCTCTACCATCATCAAGATAAATGCATTCGTGTGCTGGATCATGATAGAACTTCCAAGGTAAATCAGAATTCCAAATCCAAGTGCGATAGTAAATGCATCCTGGACTTTGTGCGGTTACATTAAAACTTTCATAACTTGTATTGTAAAACGGTGACCAGTCAAAATCATCATCAACCTCCAAGTATTCATCACAATCCATCTTCATAATCCAATCACATCCGTGATCGTTACTGAGAGTTGTCTGAAGAAGATGATCACGATTCCATCCAAATCCAACCCACCCTTCTTCTACTTTATAAATGAATCCTGGAATATTTTTATCTTTGAAAAACTCTTCTACAATATCTGGAGTTCCATCTGTAGATCCATTATCCTGGAAAACATAAAAATCAATATGTCTCCAAACAGACTCAAGCATTCTGAGAATACCTTTAGACTCATTCTTAAACATAGAAATCATACAAATATTTGTAGGAATTTCTTGTCTCTTTTTATGAGAACGAAGGTAATTATAGTAACAAATATATTCGTCTAGTTTTTTAACAGTGCCAAATTCTGTTGCCTTTTCTACATATATACCATCTGCTTCATAAACTGTTTCAAAACGAAGATTCTTTGCTATCTCCCAACGAATCATATACTGAGAAGTATCAATATTCCCAACTTTTGGAACATCGACGGGAGATATTCTTGGGGATTGATCGTGGAAACACTGACCCCAAGTGATTATAGAATCTTCAGAATCTAGATTTTGGTTAATAGAATCCCACCAGTTTTCATGGATAATATTATCATCATGAAGTACATAAATCCAATCATTATCTGAAGGGTTTAGATTATCGGAGATGTATTCCAATCCAAAATTTTTATTTGGATAACCTCTAAAATCAGTTAAAGGAGATTTGACTATCGTTGCATTTTCTACTTGATAATCATTTTTAACCTTTGAATCTAAAACAACGACCCATTCACACTTTTTTGGTATAGATTGTGATATCTTTTTCAAATTATGGGGTCTTTTGCATGGAGTAATAATAAAAACTTTGGAATTCATTTTACGTGTACCTTCAGTTATAGTTTGGTTTATATTGTGATAATAAATTGGAGAATAATTAAACTCATATAACCATTCATTAGAATAATGATATGATTTATATTTTGGATTCTTTGTTCCAATCCAAAATTCAGACCTATATCTTTCAGACTTTTTTTCTCCACTGTAAATATATTCTAAATCCAAAGTCTGAATATAGGAAGTATTTGCCCACCAAAAATTTCCCATGTAGTGTGGATTTGAATACCAAGACCACTTGTTTGTTTTTGGATCTAAGAAACTAGAAACATTATTCCATTCTGCTCCTGCGCAATCATAGTTATCTAAATCTTCAACACATATTTTCCACTTATGTATAACATAATATTCAAGGTAAATTCTCCAAGCATTGGTTGTCCAATCACATTGATAATTATTAAAATGAGTAATTCCTTTTGAATGAAAATATAATACTTTATAGTCTGGATTGAGTTTTGAAAACTCCCATAAACTTTGTAAGGTATTTGCCTCTAAAATCTTATTTTCGTTATATTTGACATTCATTTTCTCCATAACGAATGGGAGTTCTTGATCCCCATTTATTCCAATATGAATAAATTCACATTCATCATATAAACCACTAACAATTAGAGAATTAATTTGTTCTTGGTATAATTTTTGCCACTCATTTGCCTGATATAAGTGATAAAAGATTGCTATTTTATCCATAAAATCTAATCAAAAAATATTTTAATGATACCATATAGTGTTTATGAACCTAAACTCATTATCATAATTATCAAGTTCCATTATTCTGTTTGGATAAAGATTTTCATATTCCGCATCTTTTACAAAGATAGAAACAGAATCAGATATATGATCATCTTCATTTTGATAATTTGGTTTTACAATATAACTCTCCAATAACTTTACATTAATATTATTATAATTACCCCATTTTTCTAGTGCTTTTCCAGAATCTGGAAAAAATCTCCAACAATCAACAGGAAACCTGTGATATGGCATATTTGAAGCTGGCATATTGCAATACATAACTCCCGATGGTTTTAAAACACGCAGTCCTTCCAAAAAAGAAAGCCAAAACATCTCAGAGTGCTCAAAACAAGAAGATGTAACTAGAAAATCAAAAGTATTATCCGCAAAAGGATACTTATAAGGATCTTCTAAAACCAAATCTACACCTTCTCCTTCACAGAAATCAACTCCAACGTATACTGAATTTTTTGGAGCAACATCTCTCAAGGAATATGGGCATATTGGATATCTATAAACTTGAGATCCTATCTCACATACAAGTAAAGATTTATCTTTCGGAAGATAATAGTTATCAAAAAATAATTTTGCTGTTCTAAGTGCGCTATTGTGCATTATATTTTTACCCTCTCTTCAATCAGATTTAAAATTTCAAGATTTGTTTCTTGTTCTTTATAAGGTGCGTAAAGTGCTCTTGGTCTCTGGTCAGTTCCTTCTGGCGGATCTGTGAGATAATAAACTGCTAAACTTTTTCTATATGTATGCTCTGGGCAAGTGAGTGGTTCTGGAAATCCGTGCCAGGAATTTTGAGTAGTATCAAACAAGATGGCGCGATTGAATATATTATCAATCGTAACAACCTTTTCCTTTGGTCTATTTGTCTCTGGATTATGCGACCAAAATTCTAACGAACCTCCCCACTCAGTATTCCAATCTTCTGTTAAGTAGACGATTAAATTAAGTTTTCTTTGAAGTTTGAGTTTGGGATGAATCGAATAATCTAAATGAACATTTAGTTTTCCACCAGGTCCGTGAATATGTAGTCCTCCACCGTGAAGACCAATATCAGGATAAAGTTTTTCTATTCCCGTAACCTTTTGCAGTTGCGAAATAAATTCTTCTGAATTTAAAAAAGATAAAGTTCTATAAATTTCTGGACCAAATTGATACCAACTATTACAAGTCTTTTTATTCTCTAATGGGTTGTTATAACAATACCAAATGTCAGAATCATAATCAGGAAACTCTTGTGATAATTCTTTTGCTTTTTTCAAATCAAAAAAATTATCAATAACTTGATGATAAAATGGATAGTTTAAAGACATTTAAAAAATATTCAGATCAATTCGTTATGATATTTATTATTTTATATTAATTATTCTTTTTCTTAAGTTCCTCAACTTCTTCTGAAAGTTCTTTTACTGCCTCAATTAGAATACCGATAAGACCATTATAATTGACAGTTTTGTTTCCGTCAACTTCAGTAACTAACTCTGGGAGTATTTTTTCTATCTGTTGAGCGATAACACCAATTGATTTCTGAGAGTTTGCTTTCCACTCATATTCAACTCCTTCCATCTGTTTGAGTGTTTCCAAACCATTCTCAATTGGTTTTATATTCTGCTTTAAGTTTACGTCCGAAGTTGCATTTACTATAGTACCAGTAATTGTACCAGCAGTAAAATCACCTGAAGCATCACGAGCAACTAAAGTATCTGCAGTATTGATACTTGTTGCTGCTACAGAAACGGTAACAGCAGAAGATCCATTATAAGAGGCAGCAGTACCACTAAGATAAGAACCAAAGGTTAAAGATCCTAAGTTATTACCTAAAGAAACTCCAGAAATAGTTGATGCTGCTAGTTTTGATATTGCAATACCTGCTGAAGCATTAATATCTTCATTTACAATTGTATTATTTAAAATATTTGCTGATGTTACCACACCAACACTTCCAGTACTCACAAGTGTACCTGTTTCGGCGGGAAGTGTTAAAGTTCCTGACGCTGCAGTAGAAGCACGTAAATTAGTGGAACCTGATGAACCATTAAAGGTAATACCACCACTTCCAACTGTGGGTAATGTAAGAGTTTTATTTGTTAAGGTTTGAGTGTCTGTACTACCAACAATATCTCCGGATGGTGGTACTTTACCTCTCAAAAAGTCAGCATTTAAATTAGTAACAAGTGTGCTTGATAAAACTTGAAGTGGAGAAGTTCCTGAAGTAATTGTAGATATAAAACGACTTCCAGAAACATTGCCACTTGCAGAAACATTGCCACTTACAACAAGTCTTTCTGTAATGCCAATAGATGTTCCTATTCCAACATTACCCAAACGATATATTGTATTCCCAACACCAGCAGCACCAGTATAAGTCCAGGTTGAAAATTCTGGGTTAATGAGTAAAACATCATTCACATAAAATGCAGATGCAGTAATAATACCAGAAGTATTAACACTACTTAAAGTACTAAGACCTGAGGATACTGTAGAAATACCTGAGGTCTCGGCATAAAAAGAATTTGTTGAGTTTGATATAGATCCAATAAAAGAAGAAGCAGTTATGACTCCAGAAACATTTATATTACCAAAAACATCTAATTTTGCAGTAGGAATAGTCGATCCTATTCCTACAAAACCAGAAGAACCCTCAGTAATAGCAATACTTTGAGTGGTGTCATCAATATAAAGAAAAGAACCAAATTGTGAAAGTTCTCTGTTTCTTGTTATGGACATCGGATTCTCCTTATATTATTATTTAGAATTTGACTCTAATATCTCAACTCTCATTCTCAATTCTTTAACTGCTTCTATTAGTACCGCAATTAGACCACTATAATTAACTGTTTTACTTTCAGATCCTTTTACAAGTTCAGGTAAAAACTGTTCTACTTCTTGAGCTATAACACCAATAGATGGAATTCCAGTTTTCTTCCATTCAAACTTAACTCCACGTATACTGCCAATAGTATGAAGAGCATTTTGAATCTGTTCAATATTCTTCTTCAAGTTTATGTCGGAACCAGAGTTAATATCACCACCGACAGTTAAAGTGCCAGTAAATGGTACAAAACTGAATGCAGTTGCAGTACTTCTTATTAGAGGAGATTGATTTCCAACTCCAGGTACAAATATAGGATAGTGTACTGCTTGAGCTCCAGAATTATCTGAAGTATTAACCACATTAGATGGACCACCAGAACCCTGAGCTCCAGCAGAACCCTGAACACCCTGAGCACCTTGAATTCCTGGAGCACCTTGGACACCTTGAGGTCCTGCAACCCCTTGGACACCTTGAGGACCTGGAGAACCATTAGAACCCTGAGAACCTGGACCACCTTGAGCTCCTGGTGCACCTTGAACACCTTGAGGACCTGGAACACCTTGAGGACCTGGTGCACCTTGAGCACCAACACCACCTCCAGCACCTTGAGCTCCTGGTCCACCTTGAACACCTTGAGCACCCTGAATTCCTGGAGCACCTTGGACACCTTGAGCACCTTGAGGACCTGCAGCACCTTGAACACCTTGTGCACCAGATCCACCGCCAGAACCTTGAGCACCTACAGAACCTTGAACACCTTGAGCACCAGGAAGTCCTTGACGACCCTGGGCACCTTGAATTCCTGGAGCACCTTGAACACCTTGAGCACCTTGAGGACCTGCAACACCTTGGACACCTTGAGCACCAGATCCACCACCAGCACCCTGAACACCTTGAGGACCAGCAAGACCCTGAGCACCAAGTGCACCTTGAACACCTTGAGAACCTTGAATTCCTGGTGCACCCTGAACACCTTGAGCACCTTGAAGACCTGGTGATCCTTGAACACCTTGAGGACCCTGTAAACCCTGAGCTCCTTGTACACCGGCACCACCACCAGCACCTTGTGCACCTACAGCACCTTGACGACCCTGAGCACCTTGAACACCAGGAAGTCCTTGAGCACCCTGAACACCTTGTGCGCCTGCAGCACCTTGAACACCTTGAGCACCAGTACCACCACCAGCACCCTGAGATCCTGGAGCACCTTGGACACCTTGAGCACCTTGAATTCCTGGAGCACCTTGAACACCTTGAGCACCTACGGCACCCTGAACACCCTGATGTCCTTGAGGTCCTACCGAACCTTGAACACCTTGAGCACCAGTTCCTCCACCAGCACCTTGAGCACCCGGAGCACCTTGACGACCTTGAGCACCTTGAATTCCTGGTGCACCTTGAACACCTTGAGCACCTTGAGGACCTGCAGAACCTTGAACACCTTGTGCACCAGATCCACCGCCAGCACCCTGTGCACCTTGGACACCCTGAGCACCTAGAGCACCTTGGGCACCTTGGGCACCCTGAGCACCTACAGCACCTTGAACACCTTGAGCACCAGCACCGCCACCAGCACCTTGAGCTCCTGCTGCACCTTGACGACCCTGAACACCTTGAGCACCTACGGCACCCTGAACACCTTGAGCACCTACGGCACCCTGAACACCTTGAGCACCAGCACCTCCACCAGCACCTTGAGCACCTACAGAACCTTGAACTCCTTGAGCACCTATGGAACCTTGAGCACCCTGAACACCTTGTGCACCTGCAGCACCTTGAGGTCCTGCGGAACCTTGAACACCTTGAGGTCCTTGAGGTCCTACAATTTGTCCAACATTATCCCAATCAGTACCATTATAAATCCACAAATCTCCACTATCTTCAGCAATTACACCATCACCAGTCGCTGGGGGATACCAAACAAAACCAGTATCATTTGCTGTTAATGTTGTATTAGGACTTGATGTAGTAACTGAAGGTACAGATCCAACAATAGATATGGATGTTCCAGATGAACCCTGAGTACCTTGAGGACCTGCAGCACCTTGAACACCTTGAGCACCTGCGGCACCTTGGACACCTTGAGGACCTGCAGCACCCTGAACACCTTGAGCACCTGCACTTCCACTAGATCCTTGAGCACCTTGTGATCCTGCGGCACCTTGAGCACCTACAGCACCTTGAGCACCCGTACCACCAGCAGATCCTTGAGCACCTTGAACACCTTGAGCACCTACATCACCTTGAACACCCTGAGGACCTTCAGCACCTTGAACACCTTGAGGTCCCTGCAAACCTTGATGTCCCGCAGCACCTTGAACACCCTGAGGACCTGAAGAACCTTGAACTCCTTGAGCACCTGCACTTCCACTAGATCCTTGAGCACCTTGTGATCCTGCGGCACCTTGAGCACCTACAGCACCTTGAGCACCTGTACCGCCTACGGATCCTTGAACACCTTGAGGACCTGCAGCACCTTGAACACCTTGTGCACCGACAGCACCCTGACGACCTTGGGCACCCTGAGAACCTGTTAAACCTTGTGCTCCTGCTTCACCTTGGACACCTTGAGGACCTGACGTACCTTGAGCACCTTGAGGTCCTGTTGCACCTTGACGACCTTGAGCACCTTGAGGTCCTGGTCCACCTTGTACCCCCTGTGCTCCTGCAGAACCTGAAGCACCTTGGACACCTTGAGCACCTTGAGGTCCTACATCACCTTGAACACCTTGAGCACCTGCAGATCCCTGCAATCCAACGTCTCCTGGACTACCTTGAGGACCTGCATCACCTTGAGGACCTGCATCACCTTGAACACCTTGAGCACCTGCACGTCCTTGAACACCTTGTGGTCCTTGTAAACCTTGAGCACCTACATCACCTTGAACACCCTGAGCACCTGGTTCTCCTTGAACACCCGTTGTTCCAGCAGAACCTTGAACTCCTTGAGGACCTGCAGCACCTTGAACACCTTGAGGTCCTGTGGAACCTTGACGACCTTGAGCACCTTGAGGTCCTTGTAAACCTTGAGCACCTACTGCACCCTGAACACCTTGAGATCCTGCAGAACCTTGAGCACCTGTAGTTCCGGGAGAACCTTGTTCCCCTTGAGCACCTTGAGGTCCTGCGGAACCTTGGATGCCTTGAGGTCCTTGAGAACCTTGGATGCCTTGAGGTCCTTGTAAACCTTGAGCACCTACGGCACCCTGAACACCTTGAGATCCTGCAGAACCTTGAGCACCTATTCCTGTTGCACCTTGAACACCTTGTGCACCTTGTGGTCCTGGAGATCCTTGTGGTCCTGGAGAACCTTGAGCACCATCAGATCCTTGAACACCTTGCGGTCCTTGAGATCCTTGAGTACCATTGTCAGTCCAATATCTTGTACCATCAGTATTTGATGCTAATATTTTTGCGTTAGTATCAGGAAGTCCAAGATATCTCTCTGTTTGATCTAGAGAGATAAACTGACCATCAGCACCTACAACCTGTCCGCTATTTAACGTTGCCATTTCTTACTTCGCAGATTCTAAAACACTTAATGTAAATCTCAGCGTATTATTTGCCGCCCCTTGTACTTCAATTCTATCTCCTACTTCCAAAACTAGACTTCCACTAATAGGATTCAATACGTCTGTAGTTGGAATTCTTGCATTTTTAATCAATTCATAAGAAACACCACTTCGGTTATGATAGACAGTAACCGTAGCAATTCCAGAAGAAATATTTGCTACTGCAGAAAATAGATGAATGGAAGAAACCCCATTAGGAACAGTATATGCAGTTGTAATACCGGTCGTAACTGCTAAACCAACAACCGATTTATATGTGTTAAGTGCTAGTGCTCCAGCCATTTTTTTATTTTGCTCCTAATGCGATAATAAACGGTGTTACAGTATTTAGAAGACTACGCTCGAATGATCTTCCGCGAATCGTTCCAGTTGCTTGGTCGATAATCAAATCATCACCAATTGCAAAGTTACCGTCTTGATCTGTGCTTGTATAAACAACTTCACCGCCAGAATTCTTAACTACTTCATTTGCCTGAATAGTAACTCCACCTTTTGATGGTCTTGCGATTTCAATTGTATTTCCTGCACCGATATACTCAAAAGAATGTGATGATACAATTTGCAAACTTTGTCTGAACAAGAAGGCAGTACTTCCAATTCCAACATCATTATTTAATGGATTTGCAAAAGTTACTGTAGAAACTCCAGCAGCAGGAAGAGTTGCAGAACGAACTTGATAGTAAATAGGTCTCATATTCAAATCAAGAATTGCAGAAGAACCTCCTACTCCAGTTGGACCAGTAACGGTAACTCCTGTAGAATCAGATAAGCGATAATTTCTTCCTCTACCAATAATAGTTATTCCAGTTACTCTTCCATCAGTAATCTGTGCAGATGCCTCTGCTTTGATTCCAGATGGTCCTGAAGGTTCTCCAGTAACAGGATCTAATGTAGTTTGGAAAATAATAGTAGGAGCTTCTGTATACCCAGAACCACCATCACGAATAGTAATGTTGTCAACCTCATAATACAACTCATTAAAATATAATGCTTGTCCAGAATAAGGTCTCTCATTACCTATTCCACTAATAACTACATCAAAATCACCCTCAGAAGCATTTGCCCCAATATGTCCTGTATAATGATAACTTGATTTTGTGCTTGGAAGACTCAAACTATTAGAAACTAAACCATATGTACCGAAAGAAGAGTTTGAGTTGGTTACATCGCACTGACCACCACTTCCAGTTACAATAGCTTGATCTGTACAAATCGTAAATATTGAAACCAACTGAGCATATGCACCATTAGTAATTTCTACGCCAATACCACCTTGGTTATACTGTGTATAAGAATCAACACTCATCATACCAGTGATGCCCATATCATCCTTATCACCAGGTTCGGCGTGGAAACCATCAACTTTCATTCCAATACTATTAGGAATGAAGTTTGTACAGTTACGAACATAAGGACCTTTTGTTACAAGTCCGACTCCCTGAGAAGGAATATGATCTGGATTTGTTGTTCCAATTCCAGCATTTCCTGGATACATTAAGTTGAAAAGTGTTCCTACTGCACTAGGTCCCTGATCAATAATGGTAGTGACAATACCAACACAAGAGTAGATTGCAGAAACTACATTTGCACAACCGTTTACTGCTTCATTAGTTCCAGTTGTTGGATCATATTGCATCGACAAATCTTTTATTTGCGTAAAAGTGCTTTGGTAGTTTTCGCACTTTTGAACTGTTCCACCCGAAACATAAGTGTGTGGAAGTGTAGACTGTCCTACAATAACCTCAAAAGTATTTGCATTTATTACTCTATCAACTGGGAAAACATATCCCAAGTTTCCAGAAGGATAAGTTACAATTCCTGGACCTGAAGGACATGTAAATCCTAAACCAACAATTTTTACTGGTTCATGATCACCAAGTCCATGATTTGTTGCGGTAATAGTTACAATTCCAGTAATATTATTATAAAGAGCAGAAACAACAGTTGTTGCGATACCTACAGTTTTTCCACCCCAAGTAGAGTTATTGATAATAGATCTGGTTATTCCAGCAGCATATTTAATTGTGTCTATTGTTTCTGTTTTTACACCAACAATATGCTGAAGAAGATTTTCATCATAATAAGAAAGACCCGCACCTACACATTTAGAGTTTCCACCTCTTGTTATATCGTGACAAACTGCTCTAAAAATATCTTTAATGTCATCTTTACAAGATGTATAATCTCCCCCAGTCATAGTAAATGCAGGAGATCTATAGTCAGTGCTTGTCAGATATCCAACTGCTTCTGCTGCAATAAAATCTAAATTATAACGAATCATTCTTGCAGCATCAAAGAAACGATCGCTTGCAACACCAACAAGAGGTTTAAATGCAACAACTGCTGCTCCAGAAGTTGCCGTTTGTCCTTGGAAAGATAAATCTGTAATATGGTTTCCATTAGAAACCCAGAATAAGTCCAAACCTGGAGTTTGTGGGGTTATAATACAGTTTCTTAACTCTGCACCCTCAACAGAAACATCTGCAGCAAGAGTGATTGGATTATCTTCAATATAAGTTCCTGGAGAAACTTTTATCGTATCTCCTGCTAAAGCAATTGCTGCAGCTGCTTTAAGAGTTTGTTTTGGAAATTCTAATGTTAATCCATCATTAGAGTTGTTTCCATTTTTTGCAACATATATTGTTTTTCCTGGCGGATTTGATGTTTTATTAATTGTAACATCAACCGCACTTGCAGACGCACTAGTTACAGTAACTCCTGTGCCAGTAAAATTAACTAAAGTTGTTGCTGCAGGAGCATTAACTAAAACATCATTATAACTTACTGATATTCCAATTCCAACATCTGCCAGCGGAACTACATCATTTGCAAGTATTTCTACAATCTCTCCACCAAAACAAGGAGCATATAATACAACCGTAGTTCCATCAATAGCTTCAAATTCATTAGGAGCTAAACGAACACCGTTTATATAAACTTCTACGGTGTTTAATTGATAATTAAGATTAAAAGTAGTTTGTCCAGCAAAAGCTTCAGTAAATATAGAGTTCTTAGTAAGAGAAGACCAAGTAACACCAGCTCCTGTAGATGTCAGATAAAAACGTGCTTTTCCAGTAGTGCCACCAGCACTAACAGATCCACCAAGAACTAAATTCTTAACAGTAGAAATTCCACTTACATATAAAGAAGTAGCACCAATACCACCATTTACGTGGAGAGTGTAAATCGGAACTGTGGTTCCAATACCAACCTTATTAATATCTGCATCAGCAACTATTAAATTTTTATCAACCTCTAATCCGTGCTTTACAACGAAATTTTTATTGATTGACATCGGGTTTCACTCTCCACCCCTTCCTATTATTATCTATTTATCAATCTGACTTTTTAAAATATCAATTTGCTCCTGCTGCTCCTTAATTGCCTCAATTAATAGACCAATAAGTCCATTATAATTGACAACTTTAGTTTCATCACCAGTAACAAGTTCGGGTAATACCTTTTCAATATCTTGAGCAATAACACCAGCAGAAGGTCTATTGTTTTCCTTCCATTCAAATTTAACTCCACGAATTTGAGTTACTTTATCTAAAGCATTATCAATCTCTTGAATATTAGTCTTGAGAGATATGTCAGAGGAAGATGCAAAGTCAGTTGCGGTTACAATTCCAGTAAAGTTTCCATTTACTGAAGTTATATTTCCAGTAAAGTTTCCATTTACTGAAGTTATAATTCCAGTAAAGTTTCCATTAGTAGCTGAGATTGCAGAAGCACTTACGGTTCCACTAAAAGTACCTGTTGTTGCAGAAACATCGCCAGTAACAGTAATACCAACGGAAGATGTTGCAAGTTTTGATACATTATTATGGAATAAAGTAACTGCCCCTCCTTTGGTGAGAGTAATTCCACTATCAAACTGACTATTGGCATTATTCAGTAATCTCAGATATACTGTATAGTTAGATACTCCATCATTTGTGTAGAAATCAACGTACTTGTCACTTGCTCCATTAAAATTGAGTTCACCTGTTAAACTAATATTGGAGTTGACAGTTAATGCACCAGATGTTTGTAGTACACCATTTGAACTATTATCAAGACGGTAGGTATAATCAGACGCATCAACATCAGCATTATGGAAATCAATATATCTACCAATATCCATTGCACCATCATTCTCAACAGTTGGTATTATTCCCCAACGATTTGTAGAAGAACTTCCCACATTTGAACCGTTTAAAATCTGAGAAACTGAAGGACCAACAAAGTTTAATGTAGAAATTTGAGCAAGAGAGTTGTATTGAGGGATAATACTAATATTCGTTCCAACAAAATTAATTAAAGTAGAAAATCCTACGCTTCCGCCAGTAGTACCTACACCTACACCAGTTTGACTTTCAATTGATCCAAGTTTACCAAAAGGAACCCAACCACTATTATTGGTATAGGCCCATCCAAAATAGTCGCTACTAGATGGGTTTGAATTGTACTGAACGTCTCCTGGATTTCCTGCAATCGTTGGAGAAGTTTCTCCGATTGTATATTTTCTGGAAACTTTTTCATTACCCTGCAAGAATAAAGAATTAACTTCAAATCCTTTTGATGCAGTGGAAGTTACTTTCTCATTAAAAATTACTGGACCATTAAATTCGGAAGTTGCTTTTCCATCAGAACCACCTTCAACCCTAATAGAACGACTAAAGTTTCCTTCAACTGGGTTGACAACATTAATAGCAGGTTCATTTCCAATATCTTCTCCAGTAATAGTCTGAATCGGAGTATCAAAAATTTCTTCCTGTCCAGTAACAGTGCTCAGTTTCTTATTGCCAGAGTATGAAATACCCTTATCATTCATTCCAGTATAGAAGTTGATTCCACCCTCTTTTCTGGTTGACTGGGAAAGAAGTTCTTCCTGAGCAGAAATTTGCCTATCTTGTTTATCTGGGAATGCAGTGGAATAATTACCAGGACCAAATCCAACATATTCAAATGTATGTCCAGAAGCACGAATAATAGAATGTCTTCTAAATTCAATAGGAAGTACAGATATTCTTCTAACTACAGAATTAATAGAGTGCTTTGTAGATTTTGTTCCAAGAACTCCACGAAAAACCGAAATTGGAGTTCCAGCGATAATATTATTTGGAACTACGGTCTTAACTCTTACAATTTCTTCATCAATTTGCAGATAGTCGCCAATATTAATATCAAGAGTATTAATACGACGAATCGTGATTTGATCTGTAGTTTCATTCTCAATACCAGCAGAAAGTGTTGTTGTGATTCCAGCATAGGATGCAACCATTCTGCCCGAAATATTTTCAGTATCTCCAGAAATTACTCCATCATTAGAACTGAAACCTTGCCTATAAGCATAAATGGTTCCTGATGTTGAAGGAATATTGGTGGAGATTCCAATATTAGCAATAAAAGTAGTTAATCCAACATTTTTTGTAACAACAAAATCTCCATTGTAAAGATTTTGAGTGGCACCAGATAATCTAATTTTATTACCAACAGATAAACCGTGATTAGATGATGTAGTAACCGTGGCAAGTCCTGTTACATTATTGTAAACAAGGCTGCTTACTCCTAGAGAGTTTCCAATCAAATAAACAAAGGCATTTTGAGAAGCAGTAATACCAATTCCAGCAGTAGTATGATTAGATACTGCTGTTGAAGAAGAAACTACAAAACTCTTAGAACTTCCAGTAGGAACGCTGGTAATTCTATAAAGATTATTATATCCACCAAAGGAATCAGAAGAAACTCCAGAAACTCTTACAGTATCTCCTACATTATCATATATTGAAGTAACTTGAACCGTTGCACGAATAAAACCAGTTGTAGTTGCGATACCAACAACATTAAGAACATTTCCGACAGCATAAGAACTACCGCCATCCATAATCTTAACATCGGTAATATTACCAGAGGAATTAACCGAAACTTTTGCAGTAGCATTATAACCAGTCGTGGATCCAGCAATACCTACAAGTTTTGCATTATAGAAAGTTCCAGCAGAACCATAACCATAACCAACACCACCATAAGTAATATTAACCTTAGTAACTCTGTTTAAACCATGATCAATTGAAGTATAAACAGTATGACTTGAATTCGATGATGAAATAATATTAGTGACTCCT